>Ga0172375_10002357_pt1 | contig 29558 bp, 20 predicted proteins | sample LakKiv1m_FD_114537 | JGI IMG/M metagenome (GOLD analysis project Ga0172375, IMG submission 114537) | Freshwater microbial communities from Kabuno Bay, South-Kivu, Congo - kab_092012_11.1m | ecosystem: Environmental > Aquatic > Freshwater > Lake | place: Democratic Republic of the Congo... | reverse complement strand
GGCGCAGTACAAGGAGATGGTCGCCGATTACTACCGGCAGTTGTCGGGAGAGCATTGATGGCGTTGCTGGCACCGTTGCTCGGCGTTGTTTTGTCTGCCGCCGCTCCGACGCCGGAGATGGACGGCACCCTGCCTCCTATTCCGGACAAGTTCCGGATCAGTCGTGTCCGCGAAACGCCGAGCGAATGGGCGATCAAGGACGCGCCGTATCGGGTGGTGTTGCTTGTTGCAAGCCAACCGACGGTGCCCGAAGCGGGTGTGGCGATTGAGTTGCCCGAGTTCGGCGTGATGATGCCGGATTTGGCGGACACGGTGTTGACCGACAGCAAGGGCGTGGCGCAACCGATTGTGCGGTTGCATCGCACCGAGGGCAAGACCGCGCTGGTGCTGGCGAAGAACCTTGATTTGGCACAGATGTACTACCTGTATTTCGGCGGCGGCAAGAAACGCGAAACGCCAACGTGGCCATCGCCGATGCCCAGCTTGTTGATGGAGACGCGACGGTTGACGGGCAGTTCGGGAGCGCTCGGCAGTTCCGGCGAAGCTGAGTCCACATGGTCGGCCGCGGCGGGCCGGACCGACGGCATTGGGTTCGTGTCGCAGGTCTACTACGGGCAGAATCCATTCGGCGAGGGCCTGAGATTTGTCACGCGCATCACCGGCTGGCTGAACACGAAGGGCATGAAACAAGTCACGTTGTACACGCAATCCTGCGACGCCTCGTTCGTGCTTGTCAATGGCCAGCCCGTGCTCGGCTGGCCCGGCAAACACAAGGCCATTGCCAACATGAAAACCGTCCCGCAACGAAGTGTGCCGGTCAACGGGGTGTTCACGCGGATTGATTACTACCACGCCAAGGGCGCGGAGACAAACGAGGCGCCGATCATGGTGCTCGGTTGGGTGCAGAACAACCAATACCAGCCCATCCCGCACGAAGCCTGGGTCCACAGCGGCAGGGCCACCATCGCCCGTTTCGAGGGACAGGACAAGCGCCCCGTCCCGGCGCCGAACGTGTCGTACTCGAGCTACATCGGTTTCAACAACCTCTGGTTCTACGAAGGTAATTTCTGGATAGCCACGCCGCCGCCAAGCGATTGGACGGCCGAGTGGCGGTTCGAGAACGGCGCCGTCCGCATCGGAGCGTCGTTCCGTCGTGTGCTTGCCACCTACGCGCCGCAAAAGGTCACGCTCCAACTCAAGCGCGGCAACGAAATCCTGACCGGTTTCCGCCGGTTCCAGCCGCCCGACGGCTTGGGCGCGTCCTCGATCAACCAACCCGGCGACACCGACCGCTATGCGCAGGCGCTCGGCGAGGACGACCCGTCGGGATTGACGCAGGACGAACTGAAAAGCTACGCGTTCTTCCTCGGCATCTTTGGCACGTTGCCGCAGGCCGCGCGCGTTGCCGTGGCTTACGTGAAGAAATACAAGGACCCGGCCGACCCGGTCTGGGCCGAGTCTCAACTCGTCCGCATCCGCTGGATCGCCCAGTCGAACTTGCCGCAAGCCATGAAGGAGTTGCAGTCGTTGCCGCCCGCTGCGCGCGCCGCGCACGCGGCGCGGTTCGACGAACTGGAGGCCGACCTCATCGTTTTCTATTCGCGCGACCTCGCCTCCGCGAACCGGATCGAGCAGATGATCGCCCAAAGCAAGGACCGCCATGCCGCGCAACTGATGCGTGTCCGTCTCGGCGACCTTTACCGCGTCAACGGCAAATACGCCGAGGCCATTGAGAAATACCGTGCCGCCCAGCGCGCCGTCACCGACGCCACGCGCGGCAAGAAATTGCCGACGCAGGACGAGGCGTATGCGCTCAGCGTCGGCGAGTTCATCTCGACCGGCCGCCGCGAAGAAGCGCAGAAGAACCTCACCGACTGGGAAATCGCACACCCAATTACCAAGATCAGCAGCGACTTCCTCGTGTTGCGCGGACAGTTCCTCAACAAACTCGGACGCCACCGCGAAGCGTTGGTCGAACTGGAATCGTTCAAGGGACTCAGCCCCGAAAGCCCGTATCTCGTGGATGCCGATTTCCACCGCGCGCATGCGTTGTGGGAACTTGGCAGGAAGGACGAGGCCCGCAAACTCTGGACCGATATCGTCCGGAAGTTTCCCAAACACACGCTGGCCAAGGACAGCGAAGAACTCGCTCGAAGACCATGAAGCAGATCCTCATTTCCATGTTGCTGGTGTCGGTTTGTCTTGCCGCCGACACCTACGACAAACGTTTTGTTGACACCTCCGGCCGCATCTACACGGCGGCTGACCCGTCCAATCCCGGCGGCATCGCCGGCGCCATCTCCAAGGGCGACATCACCTACGCGATGGCCATTGACCACGACCGCAAACGCGTCTATCGCGGCGAGTGTAAAGGCTCCAGCTTCAGTTTCAAAGGCATCGCCGTCGGCAAGTACGACATCGTCCTCATCACCAGCGACAACAAACTGTATGAGGGACTCGCTCTCGGTGAGCCGGCGAAGAATCTGTCGCCAGTTCTTCTCCAGAACCTTCAAAAGCGGGTCGCCAAGGCCGACGAGTTTTACAACCGCAGCATCATCCATCGCACCGGCCTCGTCGAGGACCGGGCGTTCACCTTGGTGGAACGCATCCGTGACCGGAAGATGCTCAAGCAGAACGCCGACGTCATGGACGCCGAGATGCGCCGGCTCGAAGTCATCGAGTTGACCAAGTCCACCGACGACTGGCAGATGTCCGGCAGCCGGCACTTTTATCGCGAGGCCGAACCCGGCGCCGGCCGGCACCGGCCATTTCTCGAACCGAAAAACATTTCCGCCCTCGGCAACATCCGCGTCGTGGACAGCGTCAAACAACTTGGTACAATAACCCTCCCGTTCAACTGAAAGGTAACCGCATTATGCCCAGCCTCCGCATCATCACCGCCGACGGCCAACAGCGCCGATTCGAACTGGCGACGCCCCGCTGCACCATTGGGCGCTCCAGCGATTGCGATTTGCACCTGGAGGCCGACGGTCTCTCGCGCCACCACGCCTGCGTCTATAACACCGACGGCAAGTGGCACGTGCAGGACCTCGGCAGCGCCAACGGCACCACCCTCAACGGCCGCGCCATCGAGGACAATGCCATCGCCTCCGGCGACACGGTTAGAATCGGCAACCTCACCATCGTCTTCGAAGGTGACGAGGCGCCGGTCGCTGTGTCCGTCGGGGAAACGACAACACCATCCGCGCCCGCCGTCGTCGAAGTGCCGCGCGAAGTCCGCGAGGACGAAGTCCGCGCCATTGTTCAGCGCATGGCCGAGCACACCAAGCGGATCGAGGCCGAGATTTCCAAGGCCATCATCGGCCAGAAGGAGGTGATTTGGCAGTTGCTCACCGCCATCGTTTCCAACGGCCACGTCCTCATGATCGGCATGCCCGGCCTCGCCAAAACGATGACCATCCGGACATTGAGCGAAGTGCTCGACCTCAAGTTCCGCCGGATCCAGTTCACCCCCGACCTCATGCCGAGCGACATCACCGGCACCGACGTCCTCGAAGTGGACGAGAAAACCGGGCACAAGGAATACCGTTTCATCCAAGGCCCGATCTTCTGCAACATCATGCTCGCCGACGAAATCAATCGCACGCCGCCGAAGACGCAGGCCGCGTTGCTCGAAGCGATGCAGGAACACCGCGTCACGGCCAGCGGCCACACCTACCAGCTTACACTGCCGTTTTTCGTCCTCGCCACGCAGAACCCGCTCGAACAGGAAGGCACCTATCCGCTGCCCGAAGCGCAGTTGGATCGTTTCATGTTCAGCATCTACATAGATTATCCAGAGGAAAAGGACGAGGAAACCATCGCCAAGGTCACTACCACGACCGCCAAGCCTGATCTCCAGCGCGTCCTCACCGGCAAGGAGATTCTCGAACTCCAACAAGTCGTTCGCAATATGCCCGTCAGCGACCACGTTGTCCGCTACGCCGTCCGCATCGCCCGCGCCACGCGTCCCGGCGACAAACGCGCCCCCGACTTCATCAAGAAATACATCCATTGTGGCGCCGGCCCGCGCGCATCGCAGTATCTCATCATTGCTGCCAAGGCACGCGCCGTCATCAATGGACGCCTGCTCGTCAGCGCCGACGACGTCCGCGCCGCTGCCCGGCCCGTGTTGCGACATCGCATGTTCACCAACTTCGCCGCCGACGCCGAAGGCATGGACACCGACAAGATCGTCCAGCAATTGCTCCAAGCCGTCCCCGAACCCGGCGAAAGCGATTACTGAGTTGTTGACGGTGTTCCGGTTTTGTTTCGGCTGTTGAACGGTAGAGCGCGCTCGCTAAGGGCACTGTCGTTTCAACTAGATGAAAAGGCTGGAATTACGCTTCTATCGGTGAGAGATTTGCCGCCGTGGAGCAGAGCTATCGAAGCACAGGATCGGCGAAAATGAAGATGTTTCGCTTGCTTGTCATACTTATCACTTTCATAGGTGCTGCTGTTGCCGTAGACCTTGCCAGCGATGTTATTCCTAGTGTTACGATCGACGGCGTTGTTTACGAAGATGTTCGCATTGGTCGAGTGACGCCGCCGACCGTCACCATCTATCATAAGAAAGGGATCGCTACCGTCCCCTTAGCCGAGTTACCGCCTGTTCTCCAGAAGCGATGTGGTTATGACCCCGAGGTCGAACGTCAACGCCTGAAAAGGACCGAAGAGGAAAGGCACGCTCTTGAAGAAAAGCAGCGCTTAGAGAAGGAGGAACTGAAAAAGCGCGTAGCCAGCGAACGGCAACGCATACGTGATAAGCAAACGCACAGACTTGAGGAAGATAAGGAGGTTGATCGGCTCAAGAAGGTCCCGTTCGCCGAACTCAAAGCCAAGGCTGAAGCGGGTGTTGACTTAAACGCGGTATGTGCATTGGCCGCTTGTTATGGAGATGGGGAAACCGTAGCTCGTGATTTCGAAGCATGCGTGAAGTGGGCTCGGTTAGCAGCCGAGCGGGGTCATGCACGTGCGCAAGCTATTCTGGGGGCACGTTACTTACAGGGCGAAGGCGTACCTAAAGATTACAGAGAGGGGCTGAAATGGTTTCGCAAGTCTGCCGAGCAGGAGTCAGCAAGGGGAAAGTGTGGCATCGGCGTTTGCTATGCCAAGGGTTACGGTACGGCACAGGATGATTTTGCGGCCATGGTATGGTTTGGAGAAGCAGCAGAGCAGGGGAACGCTCTAGCGCAGGTCTACTTGGGTGCAGGTCTGCTTGAGGGGAAAGGCGTCGCGAAGGATGAGGTGGCAGCTGTGAAGTGGTTTCGTTTAGCAGCCGAACAAGGGCAAGAGGACGCGCAGTTCTTCATGGGACATTGCTATTATAAGGGGAGAGGTGTTTCTGTGGATTTCGGGGAAGCAGTGAAATGGTTGCGGAAAGCGGCAGAGCTGGGTGACTCTCGCGGGCAAGCACTTTTAGGCGCGTGCTATTTCAAGGGAGAGGGTGTTCCGGAGGATTATATAGAAGCGTACAAGTGGTTTAACTTGGCAGGAAGCCAAGGCGATAAGAATTGTACAAGAATGCGAGAATTGATGGCTGAAAAGATGACTCCGTCGCAAATTGCCGAAGGCCAGCGCCGTGCTGCACAATTTGTTGCTCGCAAAGCGGTTGATGGCAAGAGCGATTCCGAAGTGCAACCTGACTTGAATGCGACTCCGATCGGCAGTGGTACGGGATTTTTTATTGCCAATGAATATCTAATCACCAATCACCATGTTGTTAACCGCGCAAATGCTGTTCGAGTTGTTTGCGACAATGAGAGCTACAAAGCGCAGATCATAAGAACCGATGCCGCGAACGACGTGGCAATTTTGAAAGTCAGTAGAACGGCAGCGGCCGATAGAGGCAAAAGAGAAACTGAGAAAGAACGAGATTTCGCTTCCCTTCCGATTCTCAGCAGCCGTGACATACACCTCGGCGATTCCGTATTCACGATTGGGTTTCCAAATCCCAAAGTTCAAGGCGTACAACCAAAGCTCACACGTGGCGAAATCAGTAGTTTGGCGGGCATTAAGGACGATCCTCGATATTTTCAAATGAGCGTTGCGGTGCAGCCAGGGAACTCTGGTGGCGCACTTGTTGATTTGCAGGGAAACGTTGTCGGTGTAGTGACGATGCGCTTGGATGATCTAAATGCCCTCCGTACGAGTGGAGCGCTGCCGCAGAATGTTAATTACTCGTTGAAGAGTTCCTTCCTTATTGCCTTCTTGGACACTGTGCCGGAATTGGCAGGAAAGCTCAAGGTGGTCTGCAAAGACAAAGAACGTAGGTTTGATGAGGTAGTTAAGGAAGTGCAAGCGGCTACTGTGAGGGTTCTAGTGTATTGATAGTCGGTGAACGAAGCTCGTACTTAAGACTAGGCTGTACTTCAAACACATGGATAAGCCGTGATTTTGTGGCGGGAGTAATCGAAGATTCGAGCTTTTACAGACCGAGCAATGGTGATAGCGTACACTCATGAGCGTGCAAGAACCGGCAATGCCGGAGTCGTTCAAGGAAGGCATGGCGCAGATCAGGCGCGGTGAAACGATCGAGTTGGATGAGGCGCTGCGCGAACTCGACGAAGCGTGAACTACGGATTCAAGACTGTCACCGTGCTGTTACTTGTCGGGACACTTCAGGCGTCCGACAAACTGGTTATCATCTCGCCACACTGGGAGGGGATTCGATACGAGTTTGGCCGTGCGTTCTCGGAATGGTATCGGGCGCAGCACGGTACAAACGTCGAAGTTGACTGGCGCGACCTTGGTGGTGGCAACGACGACCTGAAGTTCGTCATCAGCGAATTCCAGCAACGGCCACGCGGCATCGGCATTGACTTGTTCTTCGGTGGAGGTATTGAGCCATTCATTGAATTATGCCGGCGGAACTTGCTGGAACGTTACAAGCCATCGCTCGACGGGATTCCGCCGGAACTGGGAGGTGTGCCGAATTACGACAGTGAAGGGCGTTGGTTTGGCACAGCCTTATCGGGCTTCGGCATTCTGTACAACAAACGTGTCGTGGCGACACATGGCTGGCCGGTGCCGTCAACATGGCGCGAACTGGCGGAGCAAGCGCCCATTGGCTCGGTCGCGTCCAGTGATCCGCGCAATAGCAGCACAATGCACATGATTTACGAGATGATCCTCCAACGCTACGGCTGGGACGACGGCTGGCGGGTCATTTATCAACTCTGCTCGAAGGTCCGACAGTTCGACCGTCTCTCCAGCACCACCGCCAAACAAAGCGCCATCGGCAACACCGCGTACTCGCTCGCGATTGATTTCTACGCGCTCACCCAAATCGCGGCAGCCGGCAAAGAGAACATGGGCTTTGTCCTCCCGCGCGATTGTGTCGTCATCAACCCCGACTGCATCGGCATCCTCCGCGGTGCGCCCCAACGGAAACTGGCCGAGCGCTTCGTGGATTTCTGTCTCTCGAAAGGACAGGAACTCGATATGCTCCCGCGTGGTCACGCAGGCGGCGCGAAACGATTCTCCATCGAGCGGATGACCGTTCGCCCCGCGCTCTACGAACAGTTGCGCGGCGTCACGCTCGTGCCGATCAATCCGTTTGCCGAGCCGATCTCATTCCGCTACGATGCCCGCAAGGACGCCGCCCGCAGCGGTGTGGTCAACGCCCTGATTGGCGCGACGATCATTGACGTGCATCCTGAGCTTGTCGCCGCGGCGAAGCGCGGCACGCTCGATGGCCGTCCGCCGATTAGCGAAGAGGACGCAATGCGGTTGGCGACGGGCAAATGGCGGGACACATTGTTCCGCCAGCGAAAACAACTCGAATGGCAACGATGGGCCTATGAACGTTACACTGCGAAATCTCACTAAGCGGTTCGGCGCAACGACGGTGGTCAAGAGCGTCACGCTCGACATCGCCGACGGCGAACTATTTTTCCTGCTCGGCCCCAGCGGCTGCGGCAAGACAACGCTGTTGCGCCTGCTCGCCGGCTTCTATCAACCTGAAGAAGGCGAGGTTCTTTTTGGTGAACGGGCGATGAACGATGTTCCGCCGAACCGACGAAACACCGGCATGGTGTTCCAGAACTACGCGCTCTGGCCGCACCTCAGCGTTTTCGAGAACGTCGCCTACGGCCTCGATGTCCGGAACATTTCCGGAACAGAACGCTCGCACCGCGTCGGCGAGGCGCTGGCGATTGTCCGCATGAACGACTACGCCGCGCGGAGTCCTGCCCAGCTTTCCGGCGGCCAACAACAGCGCGTCGCGCTCGCCCGTGCGCTCGTCATCCGTCCTGATGTGTTGTTGCTGGACGAACCGCTCTCGAATCTCGACGCCAAGCTTCGTTTGGAGATGCGCGAGGAAATCCGCCGCATCCATCGTGAGACAAAGCTGACGACGATCTACGTCACACACGACCAACAGGAGGCGCTGGCGCTGGCTGATCGGATCGCGTTGATGCGCGACGGCGGCATCGAACAGGTCGGCACGCCGCTGGAGTTGTACCGCAACCCGCGCAGCACGTTCGTGAGCGAGTTCTTGGGCGCGGCGCACTTCATCGGGGGCAACGTCGTCGCCGTGCTCGACGACCAACGCGTCCGGATCAACACGCCGCTCGGCGAAATGGAATGCGCCGCCACGGCCAACGTCGGCGACCGCGTCACCTGCGCCATCCGTCCCAACGACGTGATCGCATTGCGAGGGTAGGGGATGGAATGCAACGTCAGAATGCCGTTGTGCGAGGGTCTCCTGACCCCGCGCATGATTCGACCGAAGGTCTCCCATTACCGGAACGACGCGGAGACCTTGCGGTCGGAGGAAACGGCGCGGTCAGGAGACCTGCGCCGAACTAGGGACGAGTCGCTGACTCGTCCGCCGGGATTCGGGATGAAGGGCACGGACGGCTCGGCGAGCCGTCCCTACCAACGACTCGGAATATGAACCGACGTATGTTCACTCCGGGCACTGTCGTCATGCTAGCGGGGTTGGTGGTGTTCTTCTCGCTGTTTCTGGTTTATCCGGTGGCGTGGATGTTGCGCGGGGCGTTTGTCGTGGATGGGAAGTTCACGCTGGAGTTTTTTGCGATGGCGTTCCGTAGTCCGTTGGTGATCGGATCGCTGCGCAACAGTTTTCTGATTGGCGCGCTGGTGACGGCGTTCACGACGTTGCTGGCGTTGCCGCTGGCGCACTTGTTCACGCGATACGAATTTCGTGGCAAGATGCTGCTAAGCGCGTTGCTGCTGGCACCGTTGATTCTGCCGCCGTTTGTCGGCGCCATCGGGATGCGGCAGTTCTTCGGACGATACGGCTCGGTCAATCTATTGCTCGGCACCGATGTGGATTGGCTCGGCGGCGGCGGTTTCTGGGGCGTCGTCATTCTCCTGACGTTGAATCTTTACCCGATCATGTACCTGAACGTCTCGGCGGCGATGGCCAACGTGGACCCGACGTTGCGCGAGGCGGCGGAGAACATGGGCGCGTCGCCGTGGCGCGTGTTCCGCACCGTGACGCTGCCGCTGATCGTGCCGGGATGTTTTGCGGGCGGAATCCTCGTGTTCATCTGGGCGTTCACCGACCTCGGCACGCCCTTGATCTTCGGCCTGACCCGCGTCGTGTCGGTGCAAATCTTCGACCGCGTCACCGACGTCGGCACGAATCCGATGGGCTACGTGCTGGTCTGCATCGTGTTGCTGCTGACGGTGCTATTGTTCGCTATCTCCAAACGGCTGGTCGGAACGCAACGCTACGAGATGCTCGCGCGAGGCCACACAGCGGGTGGCGAACGCCGTCTCGTCGGCTGGCGCGCAGTGGCGGCTTTTGCGGGTGTCGGCGCGGTCGTCGCGATGGCCCTGGTGCCGCACGCCAGCGTCGTGTTGCAATCGCTGGCTGACCGCTGGTTCTTCACTGTGTTGCCGTCGGAAATGTCGTTCAGTCACTACGGCGAAATATTCGCCTATCCGCTGACCGTCTCCAGCGTCCGCAACAGTCTGTTCTACTCATCGCTCAGCGCCGGGGTTGATCTTGTTCTCGGCGTCATGATCGCTTACCTGCTGACACGCCGGAAAATTCCCGGTGGCGCGATCCTCGATGCCGTCGCGATGCTGCCGCTGGCGTTGCCCGGGCTGGTGCTCGCGTTTGGTTACGTCGGCGGATTCAACTGGGATATTGCATGGCTGAACCCGCGCGACAATCCGACCGTGTTGCTCGTCGTCGCTTACTCGGTCCGGCGGTTGCCGTACATCGTGCGCTCCGCGTATGCCGGGTTCCAACAGACCAGCGTCACGCTGGAGGAGGCGTCGTTGAACCTCGGCGCGTCGTCGTGGCGGACGCTGCGGCGGATCACGATCCCGCTGGTGATGGCGAACCTCGTGGCGGGAACGGTGTTGACGTTCAGCTACGCGATGCTGGAGGTCAGCGACAGCCTGATTCTGGCGATGCGGGAAAAATTCTTCCCGATCACCAAGGCGATCTACTCGCTGGTCGGTCGGATCGAGCCGAATGCGCCCGCCGTGGCCAGCGCGCTCGGTGTGCTGGGGATGCTGCTATTGGCCGCAAGCCTGTTTGCCGCCAGCAAAGTCCTCGGTAAGAAAATGGGGCAGTTGTTCCGTGCCGGCTGACCTAAACACACGGATCGTCGCCTGCCGACGGTGTCCGCGCCTCGTCGAGTGGCGGGAACAGGTGGCGCGTGAGAAGAAACGCGAGTTCCGCGACTGGGAATACTGGGGTCGTCCTGTGCCGAGCCTTGGCGACTTAAGCGCGCGCGTCCTTATCGTCGGCCTCGCGCCGGGCACTCACGGCGCGAACCGCACGGGTCGGATGTTCACCGGTGATTCGTCAGGACGATGGTTATTCCGTGCGCTGCACAAGGCCGGGTTCGCGAATCAGCCGACGTGGGAGCGGCGCGATGATGGGATGATATTGGCCGATTGCTACATCACAGCCGCGATTCATTGCGCGCCGCCCGGCAACAAGCCGTTACCGTCAGAAATTGCCAACTGCAACCCGTTTCTGCGCGAGGAACTGGCTGCCCTGAGCAACCTCAAGGTTGTGATTGCGCTCGGGCGAATTGCATTCGAGACTTATCTGAAGACGCGCGGCGTCAAACCGTTGCCGGAGTTTGCCCACAATCGCCGGTACGATTTGGAGCCGTTGCTGGTCGCCTCGTATCATCCGAGCCGCCAGAACACCAACACCGGCAAGTTGACCGAGCCGATGTTCGACGCCGTGTTCGCTCGCGCCAAAGTGTTTCTCTAGCCGAGCAATAGAATAATTTACAAAACTGGTTCATGTGAACCACTTTTGTAAATGAAGATGTGGGTAACTACTTTCCCGCGGTCTGGCAGTCCAGTGTGAATTCAGGACTCTTCTTTCGGTGTTTGCGATGGCGTGGCGGCGGTCGGAGCGAGTTTGCGTTTGCGAATGAGGTGAAGGTTGCGCATGTAGATAGCCGTGTTCGGCAGGTAGGCGAGGATGCCAACCGGGTCGCGTTGAAAGATGAAATAGAAACACATAATGACGCTTCCGCCGATGCTCCAGTACCAGAACGACACCGGTATCACGCTTTCGCCTTTCTTCTCCGAGGCCCACCATTGAACGAGAAAGCGCGTTGAGAAGATGGCGTTGCCAATCAACCCGATGAGGGTGAGGTAGTTCCAGTCGAGGCCAAGGAAACGATGCTCCTTGCCGAACGTGGTTACGGCCAATACGAAATCCATTGTGCCTCCTAGTTTTTGGTTTCGGCGACGCGGTAGCGGAGCTGGCGGGATTTCAGCCAGCGCACGCCGAGCAGGTCGCGAAATGATTTGAACAGCCGGTTCCAGACGCCGTAGTGGCTCTGCCCGGCAAACCGCGGATTGTTTGTGACCGGTACTTCCGCGATGGTGAATCCTTCCATCTCGATCAACTGCGGGAGGAACCGGTGCGCGCCGCGCCAGAACTTGACGTTGGCGATGCACTCGCGTTTGAACGCCCGATAGGTGCAGCCGGCATCGGTGATTTTCTCGTCGCCACTGAGTTTGCGGCGAACGGCGTTGGCAATGCGCGAGCTGGCAATGCGGATGAAATTGTCACCTGCGCCTCGGGTCTCGACGCGCGTGCCGCAGACGCAGTCGGCGCGTTTCAACGCTTCGAGGAACTTCGGCAGGTCGCGCGGATCGTTTTGAAGATCGGCGTCAATCGTGCAGAGGTAACGCCCTCGCGCAAACTGCATCCCAGCCCAGCTCGCGGCGCTCTCGCCGCAGTTGTATTCGAAGCGTTGGATGTGCAGCCGCGGGTCTTCTGCGGCAAGTTCCTTCAGGATCGTCCACGAGTTATCCTTGCTGCAATCGTCGGTGATGACAACTTCATACTCGATACCGAGCGGATCCACGGCGGCGTGGATCGCGTCGAGCAACGGCTTCAGGTTGCCTTCCTCGTTGTAGCAGGGAATGACGAGGCTGAGTTCCGGTCTGTTGTTCATTTCAGGCTATCTCTTGCCCCTCCGCAGCCTGTCCCGGCAACAAAAAAGTTTTGACCAGTTCGCCTTCGCCGCAAACCGTCATACCGGGGAATCGCTTGAACCATTTGCCGATGCAAACTTCCGGTTGTGTGTCCAACCAGTCCGCGAGCAGGCCAAGCTGGTCTGCGCTGATGCGGCGGCTTTGGATACGGTCGAGTAGATGATTAAGCAGGGCAGGCGGAAGATTCTGACGTCGGATTCTAGGCATGAGGCTTCCCACCGTAGAAGCCGTGCATAATCGTCTCGCGTACCATCGCAGCTTCCGCCGGATCACTTGTCTCGGTCATGCGACGGGCGAGGGCGGTCAACTCGCGTCCCGGCAGTTCGCGTTCGGCGTCCAGCCGGTAAACAAACTGGATCACTTGGGCCTGTTCTTTCGGCGTCAGGTGCTTGATTTCCTCAATGACTTGAGTCGCTGTCACAAGCGAAAGTTAACATGAACGCCACGGCGCATCAATCTGTAAATCCAATTAATGTCGATTCTGCTTCCGTCGTTTGAGCACGGTACCAACCACAAGCAGTGCTACGCAATAGGCCGATGTGGCAAATGCCCAGATGTTGTGGTTGATCGAGGGCGGATGCAGATTCGTGTTCTTTATCCATCGCAGGTGATCCCGTGCCAGATTGGGTGTCATGTCACACCAAACGGGTACTTGCACCATGGCGAACCACCCAATGCAAAACGTGAAGTAGCATACGCCGGTCAAGCAGAAGATGAGCATAATTGACAAACACAGTGCCGTGCGTGACACACATTCCGTGCAATTGATATGGGCGAGCGTAACAAAGAGGCAAGTGGCAGTGACTGCCCAAGCGAGTGAAAGCACTGAGGTCAGATCTTTCGGACGATAGTCGAAGATTCGCTGCACTACCGTCGGCACCGCACGCCCTTGGCTCACTTGCTGATAATCCAACGCAACGGAAAGCCACGCGATTGCGTGGCAGACACAAAACGCCAGCACACCAAGTAGAACGGAGTTTATGATCAGGGTGCCGATCAGGAACTTGGACTTGGTTTGTTCTGTTCCCGTCATGTTCGTATGTGGGTGACTACTGTTTCCCGAAGAACTCGGCGATGGCGTCGCAAACGCAGTCAACATCTTCCAGCGACAGTTCGCCGTAGATGGGCAGCGAGAGAATTTCTTTGACGGCTTGTTCGGTGCGCGGCAGCTTCGGGAGTTTCTTGAAGAGCTTCGTTACCGCAGGCTGCTGGTGATTGGCGACGGGGTAGTGGATGCCGGTGGAGATGCCGCGGTCTTTTAGGAACTTCGCTAGCGCGTCGCGTTTGTCGCCGCAGCGGATGACGTACATGTGATAGACGGCGTAGGCCCACTCGCGTTCTGGCGGCGTGGGCACGATGCCCTTGAGGCGCTCGTTGTAACGAGCCACGGCACGGCGACGGTTCGCATTGAGTTGATCAAGGTGCTTGAGGCCGACGCGACCGATGGCGGCGTTGATTTCGTTGAAACGATGGTTGTAGCCGACTTCATCGTGACGGTATTTGTCAAGCCGTCCGTGGTTACGAAGCTTGCGCAGGCGCGCGGCAATGGCGTCATCATTAGTGGTGATGCAGCCGCCGTCACCGCAGACAGTCAGGTTCTTGGATGGGAAGAACGAGAACGCGCCGCAGACACCCATCGAGCCGACGGTCTTGCCTTTGTACTTCGCGCCTTGGGCTTGCGCGCAATCCTCGATGACCCAGAGGTTGTGTTTCTTGGCGACCTCGAAACAGCGGTCGAGGTTTGCGGGATGGCCGTAGAGGTGGACGGGCAGGATGCCGACGGTGCGCGGCGTGATGGCGGCTTCGAGTTGCTCGACGTCGAGGCAGAACGTGTCGTCAATGTCAATGAACACCGGTTTCGCGCCCCACAGGCACATCGGTTCGATGGATGGGAACGCGGTGTGTGACGGCACGAGGATTTCATCGCACTTCTTCAGTCCCATCGCTTGAAGGAGCATCTGGACGCCGGAGGTCCAGTTCGGGCAGAGGACGGCGTGTTTGGTGCCGGTGTATTGCGCGAGTTCGGCCTCGAAGGCTTCGCACTCCTTCGCGAGGATATACCAGCCCGACTCCAGCGCGCGCATCGCGGCTTGGCGGACTTCGTCGGTCAGATAAACTTTGGACAACGGTATATTTTTCATTGCTGATTCGACAGTAACACTCCTTTGCCGGTGCGCTCGAGTTCGTACCATCGCACGCCGGTTGCTCGGGCTATTCTCTCTGCATCGCCGTCGCTTGCAACACAAAAAACGCGCTGCGTGCCGGTCATTATCTCGCGGAAGCGGGCGGCATCGGTCACGATGAATGGCGTGCCGGGGCTGGGGCGATCAAACTCAAAGACGTGGCTCGCGTTGGTGGCATCGGGTTTGTACCACCAGACGCGAGATTGCAGGTAGAACGGCAGTCCGCGCGGGAACATGATGTAACTGATCACCAGCGCGCGTCGTTCCGGGTCCTCGCGCAGAATCCGGTCCGTGAAGAACTTCGCCGAGGTGTTGTGGCGCAACTGCCGTTCGATGCCGGGCAACAGCGCGATGACTGCCAACACGACGACCAGAAAAGTAGCAATGACCGCGTAGCGATGGAACAACCCGATAGCCGCGCCCAGCACTGCCATTGCGATCAGTGCTGTGCCCCACATCGGCGGGAGACCGCAGCGGGTCCGCAAATAGTACGCGAGCAAACACAGTGCAGCCGCCAGCGCAACGGCAGTGAGCGCGTTGTGCCAGCGGCGCGGCGGCGCCATCGCGGCGAGTGCGGCCAGTGGCGGCATCAACGGCAGCACGTAGGTTGGCAGTTTCGATTGGCTGAGACTGAACATGACGACGCCGAGCACGGCCCACGCGGCGAACATCCGCGTCGCAGGGTCGAGTTTGCGCCGGTTGAACACCAAGAACGTCCACGGCAGAAATCCGCCCAGCGTGACGACGATGAGGAACCACCACGGCTGGGAACGCCCGTGTTCGCCGGTGGCGACGCGCTGGAAAATTTCGCGGACGAAGAAGTAACGCCAGAGTTCCGGGTTCTGGATCGCCAATGCCACGAACCACGACGCGCTCAGCACGACGAAAATCAGCAGGCCGCTGATCCAACGGAACTCGCTCAGGCGCGGTCGCAGCCCGATCATCGCAAACGCCGGCAGCGCCACGGCGACCGGGCCTTTGGTCAGGACGCCGAGCGCGAGAAATACAAAGAGCCAGTTGCTGCGTCGCCAGATGGCCCAGACGCTCCACGTGATCCAGCAGGTCAACAGCATGTCGGCGGTGATGAGCCGCGCAATCAGGAAGAACATCGCGCTGGTGGTGAGCATGACCACTGCCCAGAGTGCCGTTTTCTCATCTGCCGCGCCACGCACCATGAGGTAGAGGGCGAGCAACGTGCCGAGCGCGGCGAGCGCGGCGGGCAGGCGCGCGGCGAACTCGTTGACGCCGAAGACGCCCACGCTGGCAGCGATGCACCAGTATGTGAGCGGCGGTTTCGACAGGTGCCTGATGCCGTTGATGCGCGGAGTGAGCCAATCGCCGCTGGCCAGCATTTCGCGCCCGGCTGAAGCGTAACGGCCTTCGTCCGGTTCGTTAAGCCCGCGAGTGCCGAGTTGGAAGAATAGCGTGAACAAAACCAACGCGAGCACGAGCCAACGCGCCCATCGCTGGGTGGGAGGCGGGTTGTCGGTCGTCGGCATGGCGTCTGGGTAACGCAGGGATTTCTGCTGTGCAAGGCCAAACTGCGTATGCTAGACTGCGCACCACAACAAATGAAACTGTCGAAAGCAAGCTTCCGAATACTGGGCGACCTGATTTGCCGGCGACCGCGGCTATTTGTGATGCTCGGAGTATTGCTGTCGGTAGCGGCGGGTATCTACGCGATGCGATCATTGCAGTTCAAGACCAGCCGCAACGATTTGATTGGGCGCGACAGCGAGTACTGGCGGCTGTACAGCGAATACGCCCGCGAGTTCCGCGACGAGGAGGATTACCTGCTGGTGGTCGAAGGCAAGAGTCCAGCGCACAACCGCGTGGCAGTGGACGCGCTCATCAAAGCGTTGCTGGCGCCGCAAAACAATCCACACCCGGCAGACGACGCTGCCGCGCAGCAGTTCAACACTGACGACGTGTTTTACCGGGTCAACTTCGACGCGTTGCAAAGGAGGTTCCTGTATTTCCTTGCCACGAACGATCTCGCGGAGATCCGCGGCTCCGTGAAAGAGTTCAAGCAACTGGTGACCGTGCTCGAAGCCAAACCCGAATTGCCGACGTTCTTCGATGCGATGAACCAGATGCTTCAGCAGATGGCCAATGCGCCCGTCGCGCAGCGCCAACGCATGGCTGCATTTCTGCCGACCGTGAACGGCATCGTCAACCAGATGGCGCAGTTCCAAGGCGGTGATGCCGAGTCAGCGTTTTTGTCGCCGTGGGCGAGCGCGTTCTTCAGCGAAGAAGCGGTCGGCGAAGCGGAACAGCAGATGCAGTGGGAAGGGTACAACGTTTTCAACAAGGGACGCACCTTCATGGTGTTGGTGCATCCGCGTCCGCCCGCGGGCGCGCCGACAGAGACCCTGGCCCCGCATGACGCCACCGTGCCGAAACTGCGGCGCATCATAGAGGAGGTGCAGACGCAGTTCCCCGATGTCCGCATCGGATTAACCGGCGAGCCGGTGTTGGATCTTGACGAGATGGACCAATCACAACGCGACGCCACCACGGCGACGATCCTGACGCTGTTGCTCATCGCGGGATTGTTCGTGCTCAGTTTCCGCGAATGGCTGCGCCCGTTGCTGGCGAATTTGTGTCTGGTTCTGATTGTCGGCTTGAGCATGGGGTGGGCGGCGTTATCAGTTGGCCACCTCAACATGATTACCATCACCTTTACCGTGATGATTCTCGGTCTCAGCATTGACCTCGGCATCCAAATCATCGCCCGCTATGAGGAGGAACTGGCGAAACCCGGCTCGGAACGCTGTGAGGCGATGTGCTCGGCGATTGCCCGCACGGGGCCGAGCATCGTGACGGCGGCGTTGACCAACACGGGGGCGTTTCTCGCGATGGGACTGAGCGGTTTTCGCGGCGTGACGGAGTTGGGCGTCATCGCCAGCGGCGGCATGGTGCTGGCGATGTTGACGATGTTACTGGTGCTGCCGGGTGTGATCTTGGTGTTCCATCGGCAAAAGGAATCCGCGGAGATTCCTGCGCACGACGCGGCCAGCCGGTTTGACCGCGTCTTGTTGCAGCACCCGGCGGCGATCATCGCCGTCTCTGTGGCGGCGACGCTGGCGGCGCTGCTGGTGGGGTGGCGGGTGCGCTTCGACTACAACGTGCTGAACCTGCAATCGCGCGGCTTGGAATCGGTCGAGATCGAGAAACGGCTGCTGCAAACGGATGCGCAATCCACCATTTTTGCCGCAGTGGTTTGCGACACCGTGGAACAGGCGCGCACCATCCAGACGGCGTTGGAGAAGAAAACGAACGTCGTCTCCAGTGTGGCGAGCATTGCGGCCTTGTTGCCGGAACATCAGGAAGCGAAAGCAGCCATCATTCGCGAGATTCAGAAAGATTTAGGCAGGCCGCGTCTTCCCACAGCGCGCCGCGCGGTGGACATGACCGCGTTGGATCATGCGGTGCGTTCATTGCGAGTGCAGGCATCACGGCTCGCCCGCGAGTTCGAAACTGCTGATGCCGGGGCGGCGAAGGCATTGGCGACGCTGGCGGGATCGCTGACGCAGGCGCGCGAGAAAATGGGAGGGAATCGCATGGCGGAACAAATGGAACTCTACCAGTCCCGGTTCTTTGCGGATTTGCAGAAACAACTGGAGATGATGAGCGATCAGATTACCGACAAACCAATGATGCTGGATGAAGTGCCACGCGAGATCCGCTCGATGTTGATCGGCAAATCCGGTAACAAATATCTGGTGCGGGTGTTCCCCCGCGAGAACATCTGGGACCGGGAGCCACTGGTGAAATTCGTGCGCGAAGTGAAAGCCGTGGCACCGAAAGCGACGGGCACGCCGCTGGGGATTTACGAGTTTGTGGACATCCTCCAGAAAGGTTACATCCATGCGGCGTGTTGGGCGTTGTTGGTGATTGCCGTGCTGGTGTTGCTCGATTTTCGCGGCCTTGTGGCCGCGGGGTTGACACTGGTGCCGTTGCTGGTCGGCATGACTTGGATGGTCGGCGCAATGGCGGTCCTCGGCATCCGCCTCAACCCGGCCAACATCATGACATTGCCGTTGCTCGTCGGCATCGGCGTGGCCTACGGCATCTACGTCGTGCAACGCTACCGGGAAGACGGCGACGCGCGCGTGTTTGGCAAGAGCACCGGACGCGCCGTCGTGTTAAGCGGCCTGACGACGATGGTGGGATTTGGCAGCCTGATGATCGGCAAACACCGGGGTATCTTCAGCCTTGGCGTGGTCATGGCCATCGGCGTATTCGCTTGTCTGGTTACCTCATTGACGCTGTTGCCCGCGTTACTGGAGATTGCCCGCCGACGCGGCTGGAAGGTGTAACTGCTGCGCGGCGGTCTCGAGGAAGCGCGCGAGGTTTTCACCGGCGATACTGGCGCGGTGGCCGAGACGCGCGAGATCCAGAATCAACCGCGGATTCCGGTTGCAGGCTGTCAATAACCGTCGCCACTGAAGCTGGCCGACCATGAAGAAATCATCCATGTCCTCCGGCAAATCCTCGCTGTCGGTGTCGGTAATGCACCGGACCGCCAGCATCTCCGTCTGATGCGCGGCGCACACGACGGCCACGGCGCTGGTCTCCATGTCCACCGCCAACGCGCCGGTGGCGCGGCCGAGGTGCTGTTTGGTTGCGGCCCGCAGAATGATGTCGTCGGCGGTCAGAATCTGGCCGCGATGAACCTTGCAGTTGGTGTTCTCCATGGCGAGTTCGTCGTGTGCCGGCAGGGGCACCGCCGAGCGGAACCGGACCGCCGCGCCGGCGTCCTGTGAAAGATCGAGCACTTCCGTGCCGATCACAATGTCGCCGGCGCTGACCGACGGCTGCAATCCGCCGCCGAACCCGGCGCAGATGACGAGATCAGGACGGTAAGACTTGATGGTCATCTCGGCGGCAATGCGCGCGCATTCCTTGCCGGCGCCGAGCGCCAACAGCGCAACAGCTTGACCCGCCAACGTGCCCTCGTGGAAATCGAGGTGCTGCTGGCGGACCGTGTGGTTCGCGCTGGCCCGACGCAAGATCGGGTTCAGTTCCTGAGCGACAGCGACAAGGATCGCAATCATGGCGCCGCCATTAAACCACCGACGCGCCCCGCGCGCAATGCTGACGTTGGCTACGAATACTAGCCACTTTCGCCGAGTGCGATTATACGGTGGACATTGTGCAGAAAATCGGCCAATCTGTGCCTTGATCGAGGCGCGCAGTGGCACGAGAAGACGCAACGCTCCTGTGGGGAAGAAAAGCTTTCGTTCCGGCTGTGGTCATCCTGTGCCTTTGGGCTGCGAGGGTTCGCGCGGAGGACAACACCAGCACGCTCATCACCAGCTTGGTCAACAACGGCGGCGCTGACTACATCGTCGGCGACACCGGCACCAACAATTCCTTGACCATCTCGGCTGGTGGCGTACTCACCAACGTCAACGACGGATATATTGGCTGTCAGGCCTCTGCTTCCAACAACTGGGCCGTGGTCACCGGCGGCGGTTCCGCTTGGTTCATGACCAATAACCTATTAGTCGGGTATTTCGGCTCCGGCAACTCTCTGACCATTGCCAGTAGCGGCAGGGTTTTCAACGCCCTCGGCTATATCGGTTACGCGGCTGAATCCAGCAACAATGCCGTCACCGTGACCGGCTCCGGATCTGTATGGACAAACGCCGATCTTTCTATTGGTCGTTACGGCTCTGGTAACTCGCTGGCGATCACCAACGGTGCCACTGTGTACAGTTCTGGGGTCGCATGGATTGGTCGCTACGAGAGCAGCAGCAGCAATTCGGTGCTGGTCAGCGACCCCGGTTCGCTCTGGAGTTTTCCATCCAACACCGTCCGCATGAATGGCACAGGCAACCAATTGACAATCAGCAATGGCGCGATGGTGTTTGGCCTGACCAGCTACATCGGCTACGACGCCGGTAACGGCAACAATGCGGTGCTGGTCACCGGCAGCGGTTCAGTCTGGAGCAATTCGTCCGGCCTGACCCTCGGCTATTATGGTTCGAGCAACCAATTGACGGTCAGCAGTGGCGCGCTTGTACGAAACACGACCGGCACAATTGGCTCTCGCACCAGCAGTTGTAACAATGCGGTGCTGGTCATGGGCAGCAGTTCCGTTTGGACCAACACGGCGAATCTCATTGTCGGAACCGAAGGTTCTGGCAACGCGCTGACCATCGCCGGCAGCGGTTCGGTGTTCAATGCGGCCGGTCACATCGGCTACTACGCAAGCGCCAGCAATAACACTGTCATCGTCACCGGTCCCGGCTCTGTGTGGAGTTGCAGCTACGACCCGACGGTCGGTTACTACGGCTCGGGCAACTCGCTGACCATCACCAACGGCGGAGCGATGATCACCACCGACGCCTACGTCGGCTACAAGACCAACGCGAATAACAATGTTGCCACGATCACCGGCTCCAGTTCCGTCTGGCGGATTACCGGAGGACTGCAAGTCGGCGGCTCCGGCGCCAGTAACTCGCTGACGATTGCCAACGGTGGTGCCATGTTCGCCACAGGCGGCGGCTACGTCGGCTACTACGCCACTTCCAGTAACAATGTCGCCACAATCACAGGCTCCGGTTCCGTCTGGACCAACGGAGCTAATCTTGTTGTCGGCTACTATTGCTCAGCTAACTCGCTTGCCATTTCCGGCGGCGGTGTCGTGTCGAACGCGGCCGGCTACATCGGCTACCAGACCAATGGCAACAACAACGCCGTCCTCGTTACCGGTTCCGGCTCCGTCTGGAATAACAGCACGAATCTCTACGTTGGCTACAACGGCTCCGGTAACACGATGACTATCGCAAACAGTGGTGCTGTGTACAACGTCATTGGCTATATCAGCTATGACACCACCAGCAACAATGCAGTGCTTGTCACTGACCCCGGCTCGGTCTGGAGCCTGGTGTCCAGCGTGCGCATAAATGGCGGGGGCAACCAGTTGACGATCAGCAACGGTGCGCTCGTCCAAGCCGATCACGGCTACATCGGCCTCAACGCCGGCCCCGGCGGCAATGCCGTGCTGGTTACCGACCCCGGCACGGTTTGGAGCAACCGGGCGAACTTGTTTGTCGGTTCCAACAACAGCAGCGGAAACCGATTGACGGTTAGCAACGGCGCGCTCGTGCGAAGCGATCTCGGTAGAATCGGCGGCACCATCACGGCGAGCAACAACGTGGCGTTGATCACCGGCACCGGCTCGGTCTGGAGCAATTCCGGCGACATGTATATCGGCTATGACGGCATCAGCAATCAGTTGACGGTCAGCGACGGCGCGCTGGTACAGAACGTCAACGGCTACATCGGCGGCCACTCCAACGACGCCAATGCCGTCACCGTGACCGGCTCCGGTTCGATCTGGACCAACAGCGGCAACCTTTACGTTGGTAACCTCGGCTCCGGTAACAGTCTGACTATTACCAACAACGGCGCGGTGTTCGCGAGTAACTTGATCGCTGGCGACGGCACGCATGTGGCCACGTTGAACCTGCGTGGCGGTACGCTTGCGGTTGCCGGCCTCGCGACCATCCAGAACAACGCCACGTTGTCCGGCAACGGCACCATCTCCAGCGTCGCGCTGGTGAATGGCTTGGCGCAAGCCGATTCTGGTGGCGGATTGACGTTCCTGAACACCGTCACCAACAACGCCGTGATTCGTGCCATCAACGGCGCGCCCGTTGTCTTCAATGCGGGCGTCGTCAACAACGGAATCATGGACGGCAACGCCGGCAGCTTCGTCTTCAACGACAGCGTGATCAACAACGGCTCCATCGTCAGCAACGGGATGATGGCTGCCTTCTTTATCGCCAACCCGACCAACGGCCCCGCGTCGCTGCCCGTCACCTTCACCGATTCCTCCGCCGGCACCATCACCAACCGCTGCTGGGATTTCGGCGACGGCGCGACAACGAACATCACAGACACGATGCTGACGCACACCTATCAAAGCACCGGCAGTTGCACAGTGGTTCTGATTGTCAGCGGTCCCGATGGCGTCAGCACTAATACCCGCCCCAATTACATTAGCATCGTTGGCTTTGATAGAACCACGCTAACGTGGGTCAATGACACCGCCAGCGGCAACTGGTCGGATGCAAATAGTTGGTGGCCTCCACTAGTTCCGGACAACGTGGACACCGTCGTCTTCGCCACCGGCGGCTCGACGTGCATCGTGGATTCCGTCAGCCGCGCTGTCACCAACCTTGTCTTCAATCGCAACGCCGACTTTGTCCTTGCCGCATCCGGCGGCGCGCAACTGACAATCCATGCTGGCATCGCCACCACCGGCAGCTACGCGCACGCCATCACCGCGCCACTGGTGCTCAGTGGCAGCAATGTCTGGAACATCGGCGCGAACAGTTCATTGACCATCGGCGGCACCGTCACCGGCGCGCTCCCGCTGACGAAGAGCGGTGCCGGAACGCTCACCATTACCGGCAGCGTCCAGATCACCAGCGGCACGGTGAAGCTCGACGGTGGCACCGTCCTCGTGACCGGGAATGGCTCTGTTTGGACCAACACCAGCAACCTCAGGGTTGGCTCCTACGGTTCCGGCAATACGCTGACGATTACCAACGGCGCTGCTGTGTTCGATGCTTCCGGCTACATTGGCTACGACGCCAGCAGTAGCTCTAACGCGGCACTGGTCACCGGCTCCGGTTCCATGTGGAGGAGCACGGGCAATTTCCATGTCGGCGGCTACTACGGTTCCGACAACACGCTGACCATTACGAGCAGCGGCACCGTGTGCAACGTGACCGGCTACATCGGTTACGCGGCTGAAGCCAGCAACAACACCGTTACGGTGAACGGCGCCGGTTCGGTTTGGACGAATTCGGCCGGTTTCGTTGTCGGGCGCTACGGCCCTGGCAATACGCTGGTCGTCACCAATGGCGGCACCGTGTTCAGCGACGACGGCTACGTTGGCCAATACACCAACGGCAACAACAACGTCGTCAGCATTACCGATTCCGGTTCGGTTTGGAACATCAATGGCAAACTCTATCTTGGCTACGGTAGCACCAACAATTCTGTGACCATCACCAACCAAGGACAGGTGCTCTGTAGTAGTGACGGTATTGTGGGCCGCAACAGTGACAACAACCGGATGCTCGTGACCGGCTCTGGATCGATCTGGAATGTGGATGCCTACTTTCACGTTGGCTACGCCGGCTTTGGTAACATTCTGACCATTGTGAACAGTGGCGCCGTCTTCAGCAGTACCGCTTACATCGGCTATCAGACCAACGCCAATAACAATGCCATCATCGTGACCGGCACCAGCTCTGTCTGGAGCAACAGCAACGATCTTCTCATTGGTCGGCACGGCTATGGAAATGGGCTGACCATCACGAATGGCGGCGGTGTGTTTAACGCCACCGGCTGCATCGGTTACGGTACGAACGACTCGATTGGCACAGGTGTCATCGGCGGTAATAATACGGTACTCGTCAGCGATGCGGGTTCCGTTTGGAATAATTCCGGCGACTTGGATGTGGGATGGTATGGCGAAGGCAACCGGTTGACGATCAGCAATGGCGCGCTCGTGCAAAACTCCAGTGGCTACATCGGTACGTGGGATAACAGCAGCAACAACACCGTCTTGGTCACCGGTGCTGGATCAATCTGGAGCCATTCGTTGGCGCTTAACGTCGGCTTTGATGGCGCGAACAATCAGATGACGATCAGCGATGGGGCGCTTGTGCGAAACTCGAACGGTTATATCGGCACTCAAACCAACGGCAACAACAACGCCGTGCTGGTCACCGGTATCGGGTCTATTTGGACCAACGCAGGCAACCTGTACGTTGGCAACCGAGGCGCCAGCAATACGCTCACCGTCGCCGACAGTGGCCTCGTGTTCGCGAACAACCTGATTGCAGGTAATGGCACAAATGCGGCGATGGTGAACGTGCTGGACGGCGCGCTCTCCATGGCCAACCTCTTGACCATCCAGAAGAACGCCACGTTTTCTGGCAATGGCACGATCTCCGGCAGCGTGGTGGTGAACGGAAAGGTCTGTGCGGAAGGCGGAACCGGGCTGAGGTTCACCGGTCCGGTGACGAACAACGCCAGCATCGTTGCCACGAATGGCGCCACGATTATCTTCGACGCGGACGTCGTCAACAACGGTGTCTTGTACGCGCGTGGCGGCAGCTTCGTCTTCAATGACGGATTCACCAACAACGGCCTCATCAACAGTAACGATCTGATAGTCGCCTACTTCACCGCCAACCCAACCAACGGCGGGATACCGCTGGCTGTTTCGTTCACCGACCTCTCTGTCGGAGCCATCACGAACCGCTATTGGGACTTTGGCGACGGCAGTACGACCAACATCACCGACACCACCATCACGCACACTTACGCCGGCATTAGCAGCAACACCGTTATGCTTATCGTCAGCGGTCCGGACGGCATCAGTACCAACTCGGAGACGGTCGTGGTTGGTCCGCCTCTCATTTCCACTTGGGTCAATACAAGCGCCAGCGGCAATTGGTCTGATGTCGGTAATTGGTCTCCGGCGTGGGTTCCGGACAATGCGCCCACCGTCATCTTCGGCAGTGGTGGCTTGACGTGCGTCGTGGACTCTGTCAGCCGCACCGTCAGCAATCTCGTCTTCAACCGCAGCACCAACTTCGTTGTGGCTGCTTCCGGTGGCGCGCAACTGAGCATCCTGAACGGCATCACGGTTCTCAGCAACCGAACATACACGCTCACCACGCCGGTCGTGCTCGCCAACTCGAACTCTTGGGCGATCAACAACGGCACGCTGACCGCCGTCGGCATCATCACTGGCTCCAACTCGCTGAGCATCGCCGGTCCCGGCACGGTGAACCTCTCTGTCAGCAACGCCTACACCGGCGACACAATCCTCAACAGCGGCACGACGATCTTGGCTGCCGATGCTGCAACCGGGAGCGGCCCGTTGTATCTCGCCGGCGGCCAGATTCGCCCGGCCAGCAACATGAACGCGGTCATCACCAGCACCGCAGTGCTGCTGGCCGATACCACCATACCGAGCGGCGGCAGTAATCTCATCTTCGCAGGCACGGTTATGTTGACGAACGGTGCTCGCACGCTAACGCTCGACGGCAACGCCGAGATTCCCGGTCAGATTAGCGATAACGGCCTCGGCTATGGTTTCACTAGATTGGGTTCTGGCGTGCTGAACTTGTCAGCCTCTAACACCTACAGTGGTCCAACCGTCGTTAATGCAGGGCAGTTGGTGGTGAGCAATGATTTTGCGCTCGGCACCAGCGGGGTTGTTACCGCTGGGTTTGGCGGTGCCCACGGCATTGTTGTTCTGGCTGACGGCGTGACCGTTTCCGGCATCACGCTTTACAACTTCAACAAGATTGCCGGCTGGCATGGCGGGCTGCAAGTGCCTTCGGGCAATGCCACGTGGGCTGGGCCAATTGTACTCTGCGTGGATGGCGCGCGTATTTCCGGCAATGACGGTACCCTTACTATCACGGGGCCGATCAGCGACAATGGTAGCAACTACATGGCGAACTTCCGGGCTGCGACCGTCATCCTGTCCAGCACCAATAACAATTGGGGCGGCGGGACCGTCTTTGCCGAAGGGCGGTTCTTCCTCGGCGCAAACAATACTCTGCCGACCAACACAGTTGTCAACCTCAACGAACCCGGCACGGTCACGCTGGACATGGCCGGCTTCAATCAGCAACTCGCCGGCTTGATTCACGGTTCAACAACCTCTGCGGGAATCCTGACCAACAGCGGCCTGACTTTAAGCACACTGACGCTAAATATTCCGAGCGGTATGAACTGCGAATACAATGCCCACATCCGCGGCAACATCGCCATCGTTAAGACCGGCCCCGGCATCTTCACCTTGAGCGGCACGAACATCTACACCGGTTTCACGAGCATTGACGAGGGCACGCTGGCGCTCAGCGGCAACGCGGGGCTTAGCAACAGCCCTACGATCACCATCGCCAGTGGCGCGCGGCTCGATGTCACGGGACGCACCGGGGGCGGCATGACGCTGTTCAGCAGCCAAACGATGCGCGGCGGCGGCATCTTCAACGGGAACCTCGTCAACCAAGGCGTGATTATCGCAGAAATTGCCAGTGGACAGTTTACCTTCACCGGCACGGTAACCAACAACGGTACGATCTACGCCACGAATGGGGCGACGCTGGCGTTCTACGGGCCGGTCGTCAACAACGGAGTCATTGACGTGATCTATGGCAACACGAATTTCTTCTTCACGTTCATCAACAACGGTATCGTTCTCACCGCGGGGGGCGATAACGATGGCGATGGGATGTCGAACCTCAAAGAGTCGCAAGCCGGCACCAGCCCGACCAACAGCGATTCCTGTCTGCGCATCACAAGCATGGCGCGGGAGGGCGACGACATTCGCATCACATGGACCGCCGTCGGCGGCAAGAGTTACGTGGTACAGACGAACTCGGTTACCGGCGGCGGTTACGGCGATTTCACCCCGGTGATTTACGTGCCCGGCGTCGGGGAGAGCGTCACCACCTACCTTCACAGTGGTGGTGCGACCAATGCGTCGTCGTTCTTCTACCGGATCCGTCTCGGGCCGTAAGTCGGGAGTTCAGAGTCCTCAGTCCTGAGTCCGCGAATTCCGTGTCTTCCGTGGTTTCACTTCTTCTGGAGCATGTCCTGAAGCAGTTGCGTGGCGTCCGTGTAATTGGGATGGCGTTTGAGCAGAGCGCGCAAGGCAAGCTCGGCACCGGCGAGGTCGCCCTTTTGGCGGCGGTAAAAGGCTTCGGTGTAGGCGTAGCGCGGTTCCTGCGGACGAGCGGCGGCGGCGCGGGCGCAGAGCGTGATGGCTTCGTCGAGATTCTTGCGGGAGACGATGACGGCGAGGTTGTATGCCGCGGGAGCGAACTGCGGGTCGCTCTTGAGCGCGGCGCGGAGACAGCCTTCGGCTCCGGCGGTGTCGCCTTTCTCGCCGAGAAGCAGGCCAAGGTTGAAGTTGATCTCGGCGCTGCCCGCGTCGAGCGAGAGCGCTTTGCGGAGCAACGACTCCGCTTCCGCGTTGCGGTTCTGGCGCGCGTAGATGAGCGCGGCGTTGACGAGCGGCGGGACGAAGCCCGGTTCGAGCTTCATCGAGGTGTTGAACTCGACAAGGGCGGCATCCGGGCGAGCCATGTTCAGGTAGTGGTTGCCGAGGTTGTAGTGCGCGGCGTGGCTGTCGGGCTGGCTGCGGAGCGAGTCTTCGTATTCCTTCGTCGCGTTGCGCAGGCGCATGGCGTCGGCCGGCTCGAACATCGTCGGCGGATAGGCATCGAGTGCCGTGGCGGCGCTGACGCGGACGAGCCGGTAGTCGTCGCCGAGGACGGTGAGGAGCGCGGCGACGTTGTCGCCGGTGAGGTTGTGGCCGAGCGCCGTGGCCGCCGCACTGCGAGCAAGCGGCGACGGGTCTTTCAATGCGCGGCGGAGCGTCGGCCATTTGGCGTCGAGGTCGCAAGCTTCGAGCAGGCGGATCAGCGCGACGGCAAACATCTCGTTGCGGTTGGGACGCGCAATGTAGGCGAGCATGTTGTTGAGCTTCGTCCAGTCGCGTTTGCGGGCGGCGTCAACAAGCGCGGCGCGTTCCAGCACCGGCGCTTGGTAGTCGTCCTTGTGCCATGAGCGGACTTGTTTGTCGGCCCACGCGGCGTCGCGTTTGGTGTGGCAGAGCGTGCAGGCGAGGGGAGATTTGTAGAGCGCGGCGGCGGCGGGTGCCGGCGGCAGGAAACTGTGGTCGCTACGGCGCATCCGTCCGAACTCGGTCATCGGCATGTGGCAGGAATTGCAGGTGGGACTTTTGTCGCTGGGTTTGTGATGCGAGTGCGCGGCGATGTCGCGGACTCTGGCATCGTGGCAAGGACGACACGAGTCGTTCGGATTCTTCTCGAAACGGTAGCGTCCGCTCGACGTGTGGCAGTGAGTGCAGTCGAACTTGGGGTCCTTGGTGCAGGGGTTCATCCGCCAACCGGTGTAGGTGTAATTCTCGCCGAGGTCGCGGCCATCGGGATAGAAGTCAATGTGCTCAATGCCGACGAGGCCGTAGTGATCGAAGTAACGGTCGCCGGGCTGGAAGGATTGGGTGAGCGTGTTCATCTTGGCGTGGCACGGCGCGCAGAGGTCATTGCGCTGGGCGGGCGTCATTTTGGCTGTGCTGATGATCTTGAGGTCGGCGGGCGCGGGTTTGCCCTTGGCGGCGACGCAGACGCGGACGTGCTCGGCGGCGGGGCCGTGGCAGGTTTCGCAGTTGATGCCCGGCTCGGTCCATGTTGTCTGGTAGCTGTCGTTGGTGGCGTTGTAGTTTTTCGAAAGCTGGCTGACGTGGCAACCGTAACAGGAGGTGTTGAACGTGTACGGGCGCTCGGTCCAGTGGAGCAGTTCGTTGGTCACGCCGCTGAAATGCCGCATCGCGCTAGCGGCGGTGTCGTACCATTCGTTGCGCCGCACATCGAAGGCGACCGGCAGCGTCTGGAACCAGCCGCGGTCGAGCTGCGTAAGAAAATAGAAGACGTTCTTGCCGCCGAGCGCGTGAAGGATTTTGTAACGTTTCTCGCCGGTTGGCGTGCGCTCAATGACAAAGGGCGGCTCAGCGCGATAGTGGGATTGCCCGACAACGATGTCGTTGGTGTGCGGCGGCAACGTCGCGGCGAGCGCGGGCGTGAACGGTTGCATCGCGAGGCCGTGAAACGATGTCACCCATTTCTTGTAGAAGTCCTCGTGGCAGTCGCGGCATTTCGCGGAGCCGATCCAGTCGGATTTGGGCGGCTCGGTTTTGGAACAGGCGGCAGCCAGCGCGACGGACGCGATGAGAACGACCGATCGCATCTCAAGCCGTCAAGCGTTGGAGCGCCTCGACGTATTTCTCCGTCGTCTTGCGGACGATGTCGTCGGGGAGATCGGGGCCGGGATACTGTTTGT
>Ga0172375_10002352_pt1 | contig 29583 bp, 27 predicted proteins | sample LakKiv1m_FD_114537 | JGI IMG/M metagenome (GOLD analysis project Ga0172375, IMG submission 114537) | Freshwater microbial communities from Kabuno Bay, South-Kivu, Congo - kab_092012_11.1m | ecosystem: Environmental > Aquatic > Freshwater > Lake | place: Democratic Republic of the Congo... | reverse complement strand
ATGGATCCCTCGACGGGGCTCACGAAAGGATGATCGTAAGAGAGCGGGTGATGAGATTCGAATGGATCCCTCGACGGGGCTCACGAAAGGATGATCGTAAGAGAGCGGGTGATGAGATTCGAACTCACGAATGGTACCTTGGGAAGGTACTGCCTTACCGCTTGGCGACACCCGCATAGATAATTGGTAACCCGAACACTTGATGGCGTAATTATAGCGGATTTTTATCTACTGTCAAAAGATTACCATAAGGTTTTTTCGCTCTTCGGCTGAACTAGCGTATGATTTACCACACATGCGTGTAAAATGAGGTATATAATTTTCGGGAGTAATATCCCGGACCACGAAGAGGTGACAGGTATGATCATCATCCTTGCCGGTATTTGTATTGCAATTTCAGCTATTTGTATCTTTAGTAATTCCAATCAACTGCTGATGCAACCGCTCACAACGCCAGAGAATTTCCTTGCGGGTATGCCATCCGTGAAATATGCTACCTCCACGCGTGAGATTATTTTCATTCAACCAACATCTTCTTTTCTGGTATATGCGCTGGGGGTAATCTTCATTTGTTTTGGTGTATATTTTTATATCACCCGGGTGAGAAATTTTTCACGCAAATACTGGGGTGTAGGATTGGTACTTTGGGGCATCAGCGCGATTGTTGCTGGTACTAGTTATCAAGCCTTTGGGTATGAACTTAAATGTGCCAACCGGGATCTGTGTTTATTCACCAGTAATTTTGAACTAGTGTACATGCTGCTGACTGCATACAGTATCAATTTTCTAATTGCAGCTACAGCTTATACCAGTCTGGAATCCAGAAATAGAAAATGGCTAATCCGGTTTTCTTTGGTCGATAGTTTTCTCTATACCATTTACCTCTTTACTGGCGCGGTTCTCCCGATCAAATTCCTCATTTCGTATGAAGGTTTCATGGCTTTTATCGGTGTCAACTTTGTGCTTATGTTCGTCCTAAATATTCTGCACTACAAAAAGCATCAGGATTCACTGAATAGAGACCTGATCTGGATCTGGCTTGGCTTTTTGATCGTAAATCTCGGGTATTTTGCTTTTCTATTTGGCGGTATTGGCACAACTCTCTACCAGACCTACGGTTTCTGGTTTAATGAGAATGACGTTCTGCATATTTTATTGATATGCTGGGGTGTTATGGTATTCTTCCTTTTGAGATGGAGACTATCTGATTTGAAATATACTGAATAGCTCCCTCCAGAAGGTGATAAGAGGTGCGTAAGTACCCTGTCGTGCGTAATATTGAAGGATGTGTACCAACAGTCCGATGGTCGTTTGCACTGGACCAGATCGGATTGATATGGTCAAAAGGTTTTTAGCCCCCGGCAACAGGAGGGATAAAATCCAGGATGTCGCCATCCTGGATTTTTGTGAGCATTCCGTCGGGTAATGTTGTGCTATCCTGCTGATTGAGGTAGACGTGCACGTATTGTTGTGGATGGCCAGTCGAATCAAGCCAGTGCGATCTTAACATAGGAAGTGCCTGTAGTAGTGAGTAGTAGGCATCGTGAATGGTTTGCCCGGATTGTAATTCTAGAATGATTTTGCTTCTTCCGGCAAGCGCCTTAAAAGTGGCGAATAGATGAGCTTCAACTTGCACCTGATTATTTCTATTCATAGTTCAATTATATGGGATATCGATCAGAGACAGAAGAACAATCCATATAATTCGTTAAACACCAGCGCTAGTTGCACTGGTGTCTGTGTTCCAAAAGCCGATCTAGCAAATAGATGAACTACCCTCCGTGCGCAGCGGATACTGCCAGAACTTCCGGCATATCGAATCCTAACCGTTTCAGGGTTTCCTGAGTCGGTATGCCATTTTCATTCCAACCTCTACGAAGGTACACAGCATCCATTAATTTCTCATATTGTGCTTCACGGTAATGTCGGGTCACCATGATCTTTTCCTGAACACTCTTGCCTTCCGGATCCACACCGATTACATCACGCAATTGGGTATCATACCGTTCAGTCAGGTTTTCATACTCCTCCATCGTGGCAGGCCCAATTAATCGGTAGGGAGGGTAATCGTGTAAGCGGGTGCCGAAACCCATCCTTACACTGAATAAACGTTGGAAGTTATAAACCTTTTCAGATTGCAGCATCAGATCTTCGGGGGATGTTTTCTTACCAGTTATTCCTTCATACAGCCAGCAGTAATTCTCGACATGTTCGGGTATCTTGGCAGGCTCTTTTGCAGTTTTATTCGATTCGGGTATGATGTCATTCCAGATTAGCTTGCATAATCCATGCAAGCTGAACCAGGTTCGCCAGATGGGGAAATAGTGCAAAGCTTCCGCTTTGGCTTCGAAAGTTGGAAGCTGTTTATGGACCATATCCATAAAGATCAACCAGGCTTCGTCATGCTGCGGACCTTTTGTGGCCATGGAATATCCGCCTTGCTGGGCGAGTGATTCTCGTGAGATATACTCTGATATCTCAAGTCCTTTGATCTCCATACCCATATCCTGTAGCATCTGTGGATCGGCGCCAAATTTATCAATAAACAGGGCTTTCATGGCTCGAACACCCTGCCCGACAATGACGCCAAACCCTTCTCCTCTTGCCATCTGATGAAGCAATTCAAAAGCAACCGGCGCATTCCCCCATGTCAGTTCGAGGCCACCCGATTTCTGCTGGTCGAGGATCCCCTTCTCGTAACATTCAAATGCAAAGGCAATCGAGTTACCCACTGAAATGGTATCAATGCCATAAGTGTCGCAATAGAAGCACAGTTCCAGTATGGCGGGAGGATCAAAAATTCCCAGATTTGAGCCGAGGGCTCCAAGGGATTCGTATTCAGGTCCATCGACAAAAACGACTTCGCCTTTATATGGGCCTGACTGAAGGTGGTAATGCGGTACACCGTGCGCGCACTGTAAAGAACAACCGTACCAGCAACCATCCGGTCCTCGATAATCGAACATGGATTTCCAAACCTCGCCATTAATCTTGCTGGCTTCCGGGTTTGAACCGAACCTGAAATTCTGAACAGGAAGGATATTAAACCGGTTCATGATCTCAACCAGATAGGGAGTGCCATAGTGTCGCATATCATTTTGAGAAGCGTCAAAATCCGCGATCTCTTTATTGATACGCTTTCCAGCAGCGCGGATGAGTTCCATATTTGCAGCGCCGTTGCTATCACCACCTACCTTAGAATATTTAACAACGATGGCTTTGATACGTTTATCACGTAATACGGTTCCTACCCCACCCCGGGCAGCCTGTTTGATACGAATTTCCTGCCTGCGAGGATCCCAGTAGCTGATGTTAAGGCCACACATGGGAATATGTTCTGCGGCTTGCCCGGCAGACATGACAGATATTGCCCGACGGCCTTTATCCGTGTCTCCACCGTAAAGATCGGTGAGCTGTTTACTTAAGAGGTGAGTATTGACTTCATCCAACGGAGCGGTTTCAATTCTGACCGTTCCCGTATCACCATCAATGAAAATGACCACATCTTCATTGGCTTTTCCTTGAACCTCAAGTGCGTCAAACCCACTAAACTTCAACAGGGGACCAAAATAAGCTCCGCCGTTGCTGTCAATAATTGATTTTGTCAGAGGTGAAAGGGTCACCACTGTGCATTTTCCACTGCCTGGGTATGCGGTGATACCTCCAATTGGCCCGCCGGCTATTACCAGCTCATTTCGGTGGTCATCCCATTTCACATCTTCTGAGATGGCATTCCATAGGAGCCAGAGACAGAAACCTTTTCCACCTGTGAACGTGTCTTTCATCTTTTGATCCACTGGTTTGATCGTCAGAGCATTGGTATCCAACTGGATATGCAGGGTTCGATTCGCATACCCCTGCACTACGGGTTGTAATGCATACTTGAATTCCTTGATCACGTGGTGCGATTGTTGAAGTTGTGTGCTGGTTGCTAGGTTCATGCTTCTCCATGCCTTGATATTTTTTGGGGTTCACTTCAGATGTGCCCAGGATCCTGTGCCCTGAAGGCGAGAACGATAGATCCTCTAAAAAGGATCTTGTTTTTACTTTGAACATAGCTAAACGAATAAGATTTCCCTGTAAACTGAAGAGAATGCCCACCAATAATTACGACACCCCAAGAGATCATTCTTGTAAAATCATTTGATTACAAGCACAAAACGGTCATTAATGCGTTCCAGTCAGGCTGAATTTCCTATAGTATAGCATCGTTCGAGAGAACCTGATTTAAATTGGGGGGATGAATGGAACAATTTGTTATTTATTTCGGTTCAATAACCATTCGGTAAGGTCTATAAGCGGTGATGGTTCTGTGCCCAATGTGGCAGCTTTATGCAGGCAAGAAAAAGCCTTCTGTGTATGCTCTTTTGCCAGAATGAATACATCTCTGGCTATACCAGCCTCGGTCAACATATCACTAAGATGTTTGATCTCTCCAGGTTGAATATTACCATCCATCCAGTGTTTTTGAAACGCAGGGATGCGTTCTAGTCCCCAGATGACAGGTATGCTCCGTTTATGGTTGATGAGATCACTGGCATTCGATTTTCCCGTTTGGGCTGAATCACCCCAGATGCCAAGATAATCATCCATAACCTGAAATGCCATCCCCAAATGATAACCAAAGGTATTGTAGATATTTTGTAATTCCTTGTCTGCTCCAGCAAGGATCGTCCCAATCCTGCAGCAGGATTGCAGCAAGGCGGTGGTTTTACCTTCTACCATACGGATATATGCATCCACTGTCACGGGCTCTTTTTGGTTTTTGTAGTCGCAGGTGTACGTATTCCGAGTGATCGGCCGAGACTCAAATTCCATATCCTGATACTGCCCGGCAGTTAGATGCAGGCAGGTAAGGGTCAATTGCTCTGAACACAGGGCGATAGTTTCTACCGAGAATGAGGATCTCAATTTCCAGAGATGATCTAGAGCCAGACTGTACATGGCATCACCGGCATTGATTGCCTGGGCGATTCCATGGATCTTCCATAAAGCAGGCAGACTATGGCGTTCATCGCTTTGATCCTGGATATCATCATGAATCAAAGTAAAGTTATGAAGTAATTCAACGCTGACTGCTGCTGGTAATGTTTTTTGCCAGTCTACGCCGCATGCATGCGCCACCAGACAAACAAGCAGTGGACGAATACGCTTACCTTTTTTTCCAGAGTGGGCGGAGTCCCATCCCATGTGATAAGCTAGCATCTGCTTTATGGCCGGTTCTGCCAGCAGGACTTCATGATCCAAGGATTCGCAACAGCCTTCCTCGATAGCTGCTAGCATTGTCATTAATAGAGGGGATGTTTCAAGAGGGTTGGACAATATCACTCTGGCGGATTAACAAAAACTGCGTGGGATAAACTTTGCAGGTTCTCTGAATTGGTGACAAACATTCCTGTAACCAGTTCGATTCGCAAAGTCGTCAAAAACTCGTCAAGCTGATTTTCGGTAGTAGCTGCGGCTCGCAGCAGGGGGCTTGCCATACCCGCCAGGGTCGCCCCCAGTGCGATTGACCTGGCAATATCTAACCCGGAGCGAATGCCGCCGGAAGCAATAAAAGGCATACTAGAAGCGCTGTCGCGGATTTGTAAAATGGATTCTAATGTGGTTAATCCCCAGGAACGAAATGTTGCGGCTGCTCGTCTTAATGGTTCCTGATTGGCTCGGTGCATTTCAACTTGAGACCAGGATGTTCCACCTGCGCCAGCGACATCGATGGCATAGACGCCTGCATTTTGAAGTGAACGCGCAAGTTGTCCATTAATTCCCCAGCCAACTTCTTTGACGATGACTGGAACGCTTAGGTGACGGCAGACCTTTTCAATCGCAGGTAGCAGATCCTTAAAGTTCGTATTTCCTTCGGGTTGTAACGCCTCTTGCAAAGGATTGAGGTGCAAAATAAAAGCATCTGCTGCGATTGCATCCACCAATCGTTGGCAATCATCAACACTTTGTCCGTAGTTCAGCTGGATGGCTCCCAGATTCGCCAGCAGTAATATATCCGGAGCGAATTGCCGCAAAGCAAACCCATGCAATCTTTTTGGGTCTTCAAGCGCAGCGCGCATCGAGCCAACACCCAGAGCCAATCCATGCCTCTCTGCAGCTTCCGCGAGAACCCGGTTCAAACGGTCACCAGCTTGAGTTCCACCAGTCATCGATGAGATCAGCAGGGGTATTTTCAACCTATGACCCAAAAATGTGACCGATGGATCGATCTGACGGATATCCAGATCGGGCAAAGCGCAATGGATAAATCGTAGAGATTCAAACCCGTTGGGTAATTTTGACGAGGTGTCCTCTTCGAGATTTATCCGTAAATGGTCATCTTTACGGCCAGGTGTGGATGTATCTTTCCCATTATTTTGGTGTTCCATCATGAGGATATCTTATCCTTTCAGGATGGAAGAGTCAAATACCTTGCTCAGGTTACTTGACAGATTATTCAGGCAAGATAAAATTCATACAACGTGATAAATGGATAACAGGAGGCCGCGAATGGCAAGTTCTATGGATGGTGTAAAGGAAGTTATCGCCGAAGTCATGAAGATTGACGCGAAAGATATAACAATGGATACCCGCTTCATTGAAGATTTGAAAGCGGATTCAATGGATCAGTTTTTCCTTATCGATGGTTTTTGTGAGAAATTCACTTTGAACATCGGTGATGAGGATGCCCGCAATATCAAAACTGTGGGTGATGCCGTTCGTTATATCGATAGCCATAAAGCTTAACAATTAACACAGGCAGATAGAGCGCACGAAGTTGTGCGCTCTTTTTACTTTAACCAGGTCGCCATTTCTTCCAGATTGTGCCCTATTTTTACGCCAGCACTTTCAAGGCATGAGATCTTGGATTCAGCATTTCCCCGTCCTCCTTCAATGATCGCGCCGGCATGCCCCATACGTTTACCAGCGGGAGCGGAAACACCAGCAATAAAAGCATAGACAGGTTTAGTCATGCTTCGTGAGATAAATTCGGCAGCAGCTTCTTCATCCTGCCCACCAATCTCACCAATTAACACCACCTTCTCGGTGTCGGCATCATCTTCAAACAAGCCAAGAATCTGGGTGAAATCAGTACCAATGACCGGATCTCCACCGATGCCTACACAGGTGGAGGTTCCCAACCCGAGTTGTTTAAGCGCGTATACCATCTCGTATGTCAATGTTCCTGAACGCGAAACCACCCCGATATTTCCGGGCATGGTGATGTGTCCGGGGATAATACCGGCCTTACTTTGCCCTGCGGAAAGAACACCCGGGCAATTAGGTCCAATTACGCGGGCGCCTTTTGTTCCTGCATGATGCTTGACTTTCATCATATCCTGGACGGGGATCCCTTCAGTGATGCAGATTACCAGGGAGATGCCGCCATCTACGGCTTCAAGCATGGCATCAGCGGCATTTCGGGCAGGCACAAAGATTACCGAAGTATCGGCGCCAGTGGCATCAACGGCAAGCTTCAAACTGTCAAAAACGGGGTATTTCCCATCCAAAACCCATTCCCCCCCCTTACCGGGAGAAGTGCCCCCAACAATATTAGCTCCGTAGGCAACCATACTTCGGGTATGAAATAGGCCTTCCTCACCAGTGATACCCTGGATGATGATGCGGGACTGTTTATTCAGCAGTATGCTCATCGTGGCTCCCTGTGGATAGTTCTACCGCTTTACGGGCAGCATCGCTGAGTGAATCCAGCGTATGCATATTGGCATTTTCGAGGATTTTTTGTCCTTCCAATGCGTTCGTCCCAATTAATCTGGCAACTACCGGCACGTGGTGAGGGGTATCTGCCAGAGCCATAGTTACACCGCGAGCCACTTCATCACAACGGGTGATTCCCCCGAAGATATTAATGAGTACGCAGTTGACATGACTGTCTTCCAGAATGATGCGCATAGCTGAAAAGACCTTGTCTGCTGATGCCCCACCGCCAATATCCAAAAAATTTGCTGGCTTTCCACCATAATACTGGATCATATCCATGACTGCCATTGCGAGGCCTGCACCATTTACAAGACAACCAATCTCTCCATCCAGTTTGATGTATGAGAGGCCATACTTATGAGCTTCGGTCTCAGCCGGATCTTCGACCTCCAAGTCACCGATTTCATTGATATCCGGATGTCTGTAAAGCGCATTTTCATCGATCGTGGTTTTCGCGTCTACGGCAAGCAACTCATTTTCGGTGGAAATGACCAGGGGATTAATTTCAGCCAATGTGGCATCCATGTCACGGAAGAGTTGCCAGAGAGACTTACAGATTTGCATAAACTGTTTCCAGTATGAGTGAGGGAGGTTGATCGCAGATGCCAGATCACGGACCTGGTAATCCCTCAAACCCAACAGGGGATGAATGTTTTCTGAAATGATCTTTTCCGGGGATAGGTGTGCGACTTCTTCTATATCCATACCGCCTGAGGCTGAAACCAAAATGGTTGGTGTGCCGCTTACCCGGTTATTCACAATTGCCAGATATATCTCACGGTTAAATTGGATAGCCTCTTCGACGAGGACTTTTCGGACGGGTAGGCCTTTGATATCCATGCTAAGTATCGCTGTGGCCATCTCTTCCGCTTCACGCGGATTACGCGCCAAACGGATACCGCCAGCCTTACCACGACCACCTGTTAATACCTGTGATTTGATAATGACATTGGAGCCGAGTTCTTCAGCTATTTGCTTTGCTTCGTATGCTGTGAGTGCTACCCTCCCCCTGGGAATTTGAATACCATAACGAGAAAGAAACTGTTTAGCCTGGTACTCGTGCAGTTTCATCCTTACTCCTGATTATGAGGATACAAGAAAGAACTTCGGTATTGTATCACGGCATGGGATCAGTCGGCAATAAAAAAAGGGCAGGTTGAACCTGCCCTAGTGAATTGGAAGAGATTAGCCTTTGAGGAATGTTTCAACGGCATCTTTACTAATTCGGTAAGCATTACCGATCTTGCGGGCCTTTAAATCACCCGCTGTGATGGCTGCAATAACATCCTCTTCAGATACCTTTAGTAAAGCAGCTGCTTCCGCAGGTGTCATAACATCCGGAATGCCTGCTACTTTACTAGTAGCCGCACCGGCAGCATTTTGTCCAACACCCTGTAAAGATTGACTGAGAACATTACCGATGCCCATGCCAGCGCCGATACCCGCGGTCAGGCCAGCTCCTCCGGATGGATTTTGGGCAGCATCTCGCATTGCATCCGCTGCCTGAAGCTGGGTGTATGTTGCCATATCCAGCATACCCATCGCACGAAGTTCTTCAGCACTCTTCTCTGATGGCTTGAGATTGCCGATATAGAATGATTTAAGGGTCAAACCGATGGCTTTAAAATCATCCTGGGCTTTGGCACGAATGCCTGCTCCTAATTCCTCTGTGAGAGCTAATAGTTGAGGAACGGAATTCTTAGACGCAGTTTCAGAAAGCAGATCTTGCAGTTTACTGAGGAGCATCGTGCGCAGGCGATTTTCAATATCAGTCATGCGGTAGATGCCCTGCGCGCCGCAGATTTGCACAACGAATTGTTGCGGATCATTGACCTGAACGCTGTATGAGCCAAAACCCTGAAGTAACGCAACGCCCAGCCCCATACCTGGGTTGGTGACGATGATAGGCTGCGGGGTACCCCACTTGCGATCAGCAAATTCGCGCATGGATACGTAGTACACTTCAGCGGTGAAAGGGGTGCGGTCGTTAAACGCTTTACCTACGAAGTCGATGACCTTGGGGATGTTGGCAGTGATGATGGTGTGTCGGCCAGGTCCGAATGTATCCAGCGCTTTTCCATCCCGAAAGAAGATCACTTTTTGCGATTCGCGTATGATTACCTGACTGCCAATACGCAGGTCCGCAACTCCCTGCTCAGGAAAGCGGTGGACGATCTCATCAGCCATTTCACTGGGATATTCAACAACATCAAAAATTCTAGCCATTGTTTGTTCTCCGTTTCGCTAATTTACTGTGCAGTGGAATTTGTGATCACTTCACTGCGTTTATTGAAGACACTAACGCACTGATCAGCAGCCACCGTGAGGTTGCGTATGGCTGCAGGTAATCCATCTGTACCAATGGATATCTCGATATTATCGATTGCATGCACTACGGCTTCCACCTGGTCCACCATGGAAAGGTCATAGTTATACAGTAATTCGAGCTCTTTTTCGTTAATCTTGACAGCATCAAAAAAGCCGGAGTATCCATAGGAGGCTGCTTTGACTCGATCGATCACCTGGCGTATTTTAATAGCGCCAGTTTCCAGATCGTCGATCATGGTGATTGCGCCTTGCGATATCAGGTCGCGCTGCAGGCTCGAAATTCTTCCCCATGCTTCCTCGAAACGGGCAGCCAGCATTTCGCGTAACAGTTTATCAGATGATCGGCGATTCTCCCGCTCAAAATACCCTTTGAAGCCTGGTAATTTTCCCAGCAACTTACGGATGGCATCCTGTTGGTTTACCACTTGGTTAAAAAGGTTGTCCATTGCTCCTCCTGTTAGTCATTCAATGAATTCATTATAGATAATATTGCTTCCCTGCACAACTTATATACGCATTTTATTTTGGAAGGTTTCAATACAAGCAGACAATCAAAACCTAACAATAATTAGGAAATTGTAAGGTTTTTGGATCCTTTGTTTGTTTCAGGTATACGAATTCAAAGAAGTTTTACATATTCATTTTTCTATCTTTGCTATAATAATTGGAGTATCTGTGATAATTATTAGTTACTGAGAGTGAGGGAAAATGACCGAGATGGATGAGTTCTGGACGGCAGAAGAAGTCTCAGCTTATTTACGTATCCCTCTTTCGACAATTTACAAACTTGCCCAAGACAAGGTGCTTCCTGGATTCAAGGTGGGGAAACATTGGCGATTCAGACGAGAGAAAATCTTAGATTGGATAAAACAAAAAGAGGAGTATTTAGCAAAACAAACTCTTCAAAATTTGCCAAATTAATTGGCTTTGGTTTTTTCGAACGAATTTCATGGAGATTAACTTGACCCTTCTTCCTATCCAACCAAATGACTCTGGTATACGTGATAATTACAAACGAGGTAGTGTTGGCGATTTCTTAAGCGAAAAAATCACTGACGGCTCTGCACTATCAATTGTCTCAGCTTACTTCACAATTTATGCCTTCGATGCAATGAAGGATAAATTGGAGATGATCGATCATCTTAGGTTTCTCTTTGGTGAACCCAGGTTTGTAAAATCTTTGGATCCAGAGAAGACAGACAAAAAAGCATACAAAATTGAAGATGATGGCTTGCATTTATCTAATCGACTGGAACAACGAAGAGTTGCACGGGAATGTGCGGATTGGATCGACAGAAAGGTTGACATTAAATCGATCAAGCAAGCAAATCTCATGCATGGAAAGATGTACCACATCGATAATAGCGGCGTTGAAGAGGCAATCCTCGGCAGTTCTAACTTCACATCAAGTGGCTTAGGATTATCAGATCATAACAATAATATTGAATTGAACCTGGTTGTGGATAGTAATCGAGATCGGCGCGACCTTAAGAATTGGTTTGAAGATATTTGGGGGAATGAAGAATTAGTTGAAGATGTTAAATCCGATGTGCTGGATTATTTAGCCCAGTTGTATCAAGATAACTCCCCTGAATTTATCTATTTCAAAACGCTGTACCACTTATTTGAGCAATATCTATCCGATCAAGACACCAGCGGTGTCGCTGATATCAAGAGCCAAATCGTGGATACAGAGATATGGAAATTTCTTTTTGAGTTTCAAAAGGATGGTGTCAAGGGTGCCATCAACAAGATTCTCGCGTATAACGGTTGCATCCTCGCGGATAGTGTGGGTCTTGGAAAAACCTACGAAGCATTAGCGGTAATTAAATACTTCGAGTTGAGGAATTATCGGGTACTTGTACTTTGCCCAAAGAAATTGCGTGATAACTGGACAGTATTCCAGGCACACGTCGGTAGTGAGCTCAATCCATTTCCCCATGACCGGTTTGGTTACACTGTTTTATCCCACACAGATCTTAGCCGGGAGAGTGGGCATTCAGGTGATATCGATCTGGCTAATTTCAACTGGGGAAATTATGACCTGGTAGTGATCGATGAAAGCCATAACTTCCGCAACAACACGCCAGGCAGAAAAGATGAAGAAGGCAACATCGTCCGAAAAAGCCGTTACCAACGTCTCATGGAAGATATTATTTCCTCAGGTGTGAACACCAAAGTCCTTCTTCTCTCGGCTACACCAGTAAATAATGACCTGAAAGACCTGCGCAACCAGATCTATTTTCTCACTGAGAACGATGATAATGCGTACGCACCTAACCTGGGCATTGCCAGCATCAAAGATACCCTGGCAAGCGCGCAGCGTACTTTCACTGATTGGGCGAAAACCTCGCACGATCATCAAACCAAGGACCTGTTAACTCGGTTCAGCTCATCCTTCTTCAAATTATTGGACGTGCTCACCATTGCCCGCTCTCGGAAACATATCGAGAAATATTATAGCGACAATATTGCACTTCTAGGCGGCTTCCCAAAAAGGCTCAAACCCCTCTCGCTCTATCCTAAGATCGATCTGCAGGGTGAGTTTATGTCATATGACAAACTCAATGAGGAAATTTCGGATTACCACCTCTCCTTATTTAATCCATCCGAATATATTATTGACGAGTACCGCCCACTTTATGATGTAAAGTATGCAAAAGCACAACCTTCAATATTTGATCCCAGACTTACAGACAAATTTTCTCAGAGAGTTCGCGAACATTACTTGATCGGAATGATGAAAGTGAATTTTCTAAAACGACTAGAGAGTTCGGTTTATTCGTTCAATATCACTATGCACAGGACAATTGGTAAGATCGACAGTCTCATCAATCGTATCGAACGGTTCAAGAAGTTCAAAGATGAAAATCCTGATATTGATTTTGATGAACTCGTTGTGGAAGACGTCGATGACGAAGAATTGCAGGAAGCTCTGGAGGTTGGCAAGCTGAAGTTCAAGATGGCTCACATGAATCTTGATGACTGGTTAACTGATCTTCATCGCGACCGTGACCAATTACACAGTCTGGAACTCTCAGCCAGAGAGATCACCCCTGACCGGGATGCGAAACTTGCAGAGTTGAAAAAGATCATTCAGCAAAAAGTGACTCGTCCAACCACAGATAAACGCGGTCAGCCCAACCGCAAGGTCTTAGTGTTTACTGCTTTCGCGGATACAGCCACCTACCTTTATAATTCCCTTCATGACTGGGCCAAGAACGAATTAGGAATTAACGTTGCTATGGTCTCCGGTGGTTCAACCGAGAATAAAACGACATTCGGAAAGAATGAGTTCAATCAAATCCTGACCAATTTCTCTCCAGTGGCGAAACAGCGCAGTAAGATGCGCTCCATGCCTCAGGATGGAGAAATCGACCTGTTGATCGCAACTGACTGTATCAGCGAGGGACAAAACCTGCAGGACTGCGACACCATGGTCAATTATGATATACACTGGAACCCGGTTCGGGTCATCCAACGCTTTGGCCGTATTGACCGTATTGGCAGCATCAACCCTTCCGTTCAACTGATCAATTTCTGGCCTACTCAAGATTTAGACAAATACATTACCCTCAAGAATCGGGTGGAAGCCAGAATGGCACTGGTGGATATCGCTGCCACAAACGAAGATAATTTATTGAGCACTGAAGACTTGCAGGAGTTGATCAAGGATGACCTCAAATACCGCGATAAGCAGTTGAAACGCCTGCGTGAAGAAGTGCTTGACCTTGAAGATTTCAATGAAAGCGTCTCTTTGACTGATTTCACCCTGGATGATTTCCGGACTGAGTTGAGCCGATATCTTGAAGCCAACCGAAAACTACTGCAGGAATCTCCTCTGGGATTATATGCGATCGTGCCACCCGACCCTCAGTACCCGATCATTCAGCCCGGTGTGATCTTTTGTCTCAAACAAAAAGGCGACACATCTGGCAGTGAAACAGTCAACCCGCTGCAACCCTATTTCCTGGTTTATGTACTGGACGATGGTACAGTCCGGTTGGGTTTTGCGCAGCCAAAGCAGATCCTTGAAATTTACCGCGCTTTATGTGTTGGAAAGAACAACCCTCTTGAGGGATTATGTACTCAATTCAACCACGCCACCCAAAACGGGAAAGATGTTATGCATTACACAGAGCTGCTTGAAAAGGCTATAACATGGATTGACAAATCATTCAAGAAAAGGGCTGTGAGCGGGCTTTTCTCTGACCGAGGCGCTTTGTTGATTGAAAAGGCAAAGCAAATCTCTCAAACTACCGATTTTGATCTGATCACCTGGTTAATCATTTGCTGATATGACAACCATAGACCTCAAAACTCAAATTGAACGTTCGATCATGTCTTTCTCACAAGGAAATTTACGTGAGAACGGGATTCGCTTGCTCACATCTCTGGGATACTCCAGTGATAGGCAGGTCACCATTGAACCCAATACATTCGCGGGATTTGTCGAAATACATCCCCCACTCGAGAGCATCAATAAAAAGAAAGCCCTTGTGGATAATTGGCTCTCTGTCGACATCTTGTTCCAGTTAACAGGGGACGATCTCAAGCAAATGACACAGGGGCGTTTGATTTTTGATAAGAACCGCATTGACAACCAGATCATCGAATCGTACCTTTTCCTGGCCATCGAGTTGAATCCGGAAGATTACTCCCGCACCAGGCTTGCGGATATCACCCGCGAAGTGAATAAATTCTTCGCCATGTCGGTGATGATCCTGTTTAAGTACGGCGAACAACTGACCCTTTCCATCATCAATCGCCGCATGCACAAAAAAGACGAATCGAGGGATGTCCTGGAAAAGGTCACGCTCATCAAGGGGATCAGTATCAATAACCCAATTCGGGCGCATGTTGAGATCTTGTTTGACCTTTCCTTGCCAGAATTAGAAAAATCAGGCGAGATGCATGGATTTATTGAACTCCACAAAGCATGGCAGAAAACGCTTGACATATCTGAACTCAATAAAAGGTTTTATCGTGAAATTGCCAACTGGTATTTTTTTGCCGTGGAACATGTGGAATTCCCCAAAGGAACGATAGAAGACCGGCAAACTCGCAACGCCACCAATATCATACGCCTGATCACCAGGTTGATCTTTGTCTGGTTCATCAAGGAAAAAGGGCTTGTCCCTGACGCGTTATTCAATTCCGCTCAGTTAAAAGAAATCCTGAATTTCAACGATCCCCAGAACAGTACCTACTACAAAGCGATCCTGCAAAATCTCTTTTTCGCAACTTTAAATACTGAAATGGGTTCGAATCGGCACTTCCGTGGAAAAAACAAGAATCCCAACGGTTTGGACGCTCATTATGGCATCTCCACGGTTTACCGGTATGAAGATTTCTTTAAAGACCCAGCTAAAGGGCTCGCTCTTTTCGCAGGGATCCCATTCTTGAATGGTGGCCTTTTCGAATGCCTGGATAAACGGGATGAGAAGATCCTGGTGGATGGTTTCTCGGATGACCCACGCAATCAACCTTTGGTTCCCGACAGTCTGTTTTTCGGGGATGAACTAACTGTTGACATGAGTGAAGTGTATGGTGATAAACACCACAGCAAAGAAAAAGTGCGTGGCCTGATCCGGATTTTTGACAGCTACAAATTCACCATTGAAGAAAACACCCCGCTGGATGAAGAGATTGCGCTTGATCCCGAACTGCTCGGCAAAGTGTTCGAGAACCTGTTGGCAGCTTACAATCCCGAGACAGGCACCACTGCTCGAAAGCAAACCGGTTCGTTTTACACCCCGCGCGAGATCGTCAACTATATGGTGGACGAATCCTTGATTGCTTACCTGGAAAATTCTCTTGGCGGGGATGAACTGAACACGGATGAGAAACCTTTATTGGAATCGAAATTACGCAATCTGTTGGCTTATAACAATGAACCTCATCAATTCACTGCCGGCGAAGCGGACCAGATCATCTCAGCTATCGACAAAGTGAAAGTACTTGACCCGGCCTGCGGGTCAGGCGCGTTCCCGATGGGAGTGCTGCATAAACTAGTTTTCATTCTCAATAAGTTGGACCCCGGAAATGTAAGGTGGAAAGAACGCCAGCTTTCTAAAGCCACTGAGATTCCAGATGCTACAGTGCGCGACCAGGTGATCGAAGATATTGAGAAGTCATTTAGCGACAACGAGTTAGATTACGGACGTAAACTTTACCTGATCGAGAATTGCATCTACGGGGTAGACATCCAACCGATTGCGGTGCAAATCGCAAAATTAAGGTTCTTCATTTCCTTAGTGGTAGATCAAAACACAAATCGCACAAAAAACAACCTGGGTATTCGACCTCTTCCCAATTTGGAGACTAGATTTGTTGCAGCTAATAGTCTATTAGGTATTGAAAAACCCAAGCAACTCTTGCTTCACAATCCTGAAATAGACAAGAAAGAACGAATACTAGCAGAAGTTCGTAATTCTCTATTCACTGCTCGAACTCCAGCGACTAAAAGAAAATATCGCGAAATGGACAAGCAACTGCGGTTAGAAATTGCATCCCTTTTGACTGACGATGGTTGGAGCAATAAAAGTGCAAAACAGGTATCAGGTTGGGATCCTTATGACCAAAATTCCACAGCATGTTTCTTTGACCCCGAATGGATGTTTGGAATTTCAGATGGATTTGATATTGTAATAAGTAACCCACCTTATATTCAACTTCAAACAATGCACGAACATGCTGATGTTTTGCAAGAATCAGGGTATGAAACTTTCGCACGAACAGGTGATATATATTGTTTGTTTTACGAGAGAGGATATCGACTTTTATGCAATAAGGGTTTACTTGTTTTTATTACCAGCAATAAATGGATGCGTGCAGGTTATGGTGAAGCTTTACGCAATTTTTTTGCCGAACGAACCAATCCGCTTCGGTTAATAGATTTTTCCGGGCAGAAAATATTTGAATCTGCCACGGTTGATGTAAATATAATGTTATTTGAAAAAGATATTAACAAGCATGAAACTAAAAGCTGTACGATAACAGACCTGAGCAGCCTAAAAAATTTGAGCGTTTTTATTGAGCAGAATCAGACTATTAATGATTTCAAAACGAAGCAGAGCTGGACTATTTTACATGACATTGAAAAACGTATAAAGAATAAAATTGAGGAAGTAGGGGTTCCTTTAAAAGACTGGGATGTGTCAATAAACCGTGGAATTCTTACTGGCTACAACGAAGCCTTTATTATTTCTGGTAAAAGAAAGGATGAACTTATTTTTGAAGACCAAAAATCTGCTGAAATTATACGACCCATTTTAAGAGGCAGGGATATTAAGAGGTATGGATATCAATTTGCAGATTTGTATTTGATTTGTACCTTTCCAAGTAGAAAATATGATATAGAGGATTTTCCCGCCGTTAAGAAACACTTGCTGACGTTTGGCTTTGACCGTTTAGAACAAAGTGGAAAAATTTATAATGTTAATGGAGAAAAAATAATTGCTCGGAAAAAAACAAATAACAAATGGTTTGAAACTCAGGATAGCATAAGTTATTGGGACGATTTTTCTAAGCAAAAAATAATTTACCCAAATATGACCAAGTACCTTCCTTTTTACTTAGATGACAATCGTTTCATGACTAATCAGAAATGCTTTATAGTTACCGGAGAAAAGTTGGCATTCCTAACAGCATTTTTCAATTCTTCACTATTTAAATATTGCTTTCGTGATAGTTTTCCTGAACTGCTTGGAGGAACTCGCGAATTGAGCAAGATCTTTTTTGAGAATATTCCAATTTTAAGTGTTGATAATCAATGTTCAAATAAGTTTGAAGATTTAGTTAATAACATTCAAAATGCCAAATTGCTGAATCATGATACACGAAAACAAGAATTAGAAATTGACAATTTGATTTTTGATCTTTACAGCCTTACATCAGAAGAAAAGGCATTGATTGGATTCATTGAAATCACTTAATCACCTAAATTTGAATTGGATATAAAAGGGTAAATGTTGCGACATTTACTTTGGAAACTTTTGAATTCTCTTATTTATCTCAAATTCTATTTTTTTGATCTCATCAGAATTTAATCCAAAAGAGGAATATATTTCCGTGTCTATTACGGAAGTAAGTTGTTGTAATTCGTTTTCAACATAATGATTATTAATGACTAACTGAACAATATCAACAATTTTTTGCTTTACATTTTCACTTACCACTGGAATAGGGATATTTTCCACATATTGTTGTCTCATTTGCATTCCACCAGTATCGGTTTTTGTAATACAATCCGAGTCAAATGTGCATACAATATTATTAACAGAATATTCATTAGTCATAGACAAGGAGATTAAAATGAAACTGTTCAAACGCAATGAAAAAGGCCAAACCCTGATTGAATATGCTCTGATCATCGCCCTGGTTGCTATCGTGGTGGTGGTTGCATGGAAATTGCTTGGCCCGGCTATCAGCAATACCTTCACTGGCATCGCCACTCAGCTCCCGTAGAAATTTCCTGCCAGAAAAAGCGATCATCCAGAGTGAGCAGCTGGGAGCCAGCATGGCAAAGATCCTGCGGATCCAGTCAGACCAGATGCGATTACGCCGACGTCAGCATGCCGAAGAAGAAGCGCATAAAGTACCGGTTAAGATGTTGATACCAATGGCTTTGTTAATTTTTCCATCCATTGTGATCCTGATCATGGCTCCAGCTGCTTTCAAGTTGATGAATTCTGCAGCAGGAGCACTATTTAAATAAAAACATAGGAGGGGGGAATGGTAAGTCATCTCTACCAAATATATCAAACTACATGGAAATGCTTGGATTGGGTGTTTCCACCCTCTTGTTCTGGCTGTGGCAAGATAGGTGTGAGATGGTGTGATACTTGCGAAGCCAGCCTGGAAATTCTCCCTTCACCAGTTTGCCGGCGCTGCGGCTTACCACTGCATGGAAAAGAAAGATGTCCAGACTGTGCTAAAGAAGTATTTCTTTTTACACGCGCATCAGCTAGATTTGTGTATGACGGCCCGATAAAGAATGCTCTTCACCATTTGAAATATGACAATGATCTGGGAATAGCTGATATTCTGGCTGGAAAACTGAGTGATCATTTACAGGACTTGGAATGGCCAATAGATCTGGTGGTCCCTGTGCCGTTGGGTAAGGAGCGGAGAAAGGAGCGCGGCTATAATCAGTCCGCTATGCTCGCATATCCTCTTGCAATTAAACTGGGCCTCAAGTATTCCTCTCGATTATTAAAACGTATCCGAGAGACCGGGTCACAGGTTGATCTCACGAGGGAAGAACGTAGAAAAAATGTAAATGGAGCATTTTTTGTAGAAAAAGGGCTTGTCGAAAAGAAGGTAGTTCTGGTCGTGGATGATATCATTACTACCGGGGCAACCATGCAAGAGTGCGCCCGGGCCTTACTGGATGCTGGAGCGAAAGAGGTATATAGCCTTTCCATTGCAAGAACCGTAAAAAGACTGTATGCTACTTGATTTAATGGACAATTCGGTATTTAATTTGAATATATCAACACCACGGAGGATACGATGGCAATAGAGATGGAAATCACTGGCAAGAACATGGAGATATCGGATCGTATCAAGGAATACGTCGGCAAGAAGGTGGAGAAATTCAATCGCATGTTGAATAACATGGATGAAATAAAAGTGGATCTTGCCCACGTAAAAACCGCCCGCAGTGCGGCAGATCGGCACGTTGCCCAGCTGACCATCCGCGGCAAAGGTTTTATTCTGCGTACCGAAGAACGCGCGGACGACCTCTTTGCTGCTTTCGATGCTGCAGTGGAAAAGATGCAGCGGCAAATCGAGCGGTACAAAGGCAAACACTTCAAAGGCCGCGGCGATGGCCGCAGTGCAGCTGAGGTTACCCCAACGGAGGGAATGGTTAGTGAAGCTGAAGTTCAACCAACCATTATGCGTCGGAAGGTCTTTCGAATGGTTCCGATGGATGAAAATGAAGCTATTGAGCAAATGAACCTTCTGGGCCATGAGAGCTTTTTTGTGTTCTTTAATGTTGATACAAATAACGTGAATGTACTTTATCATCGCCGGGATGGCACTTACGGCCTAATCATCCCTGAGATCGGTTAGGTTCGGGTTCCTGTTTGTTGAATGCGAGCAGGCACAATTTCGGGGTGGGTGGTGAACCCACCCCAGTCTAATAAAGGTGAAAATGTTTGGAGATAATGAAAGTGTATACCAGGCCGCTCAATTGTTGAACGGCACCCAATTGGATCAGGATGCGCTTGAGAGAGCAGTCACTTCGATTTTGAAGGCTGTTGGAGAGGATCCTGATCGAGATGGTCTGAAGAGGACTCCGGTTAGAGTTGCTCGCATGTATGAAGAATTACTGGCCGGCTACCGCATGGATCCGGTTGCGATGGTCAATGATGCGATTTTTGAAGTAGCATATGACCAGATGGTCATTGTGAGGGATATCGAGTTCTACAGCCTGTGTGAACACCACATGCTTCCGTTCATCGGACGGGCGCATGTCGCTTATGTCCCGGATGGGAAAGTAATTGGTTTATCCAAGATCCCACGAGTGGTCGATATGTTTGCCAAACGGCTGCAGGTCCAAGAAAGGCTTACCAGTCAGGTAGCAGATTTTTTAAATGAGTTGCTGCACCCCAAAGGAGTAGCCGTGGTTGTGGAGGCTTTGCATTTATGTTCCATGATGCGTGGAGTAAAAAAGACCGATGCGCGTATGACAACATCGGCTGTACATGGATACTTCCGTACAAATATGGCAACGCGCATGGAGTTCTTTGACAATATCTCCCGTGCGGCTGAACCCCTTCACATTTAGCTTAATTGTATCTCCACCTTGTGGAGCCAAGTTCCTATTGCCAGTCTGGATGCCAGGCTGGCAAGTTTTTTATCCGGAGCGGGTACTTTCAAATGAGGGTAGAGTTGCGAAACAGGGATTGCAATGAATGCCATTTCAAGCAGTTTTTGATCCATGATACGGTGATTGTATAGGATGATATCGATATCCGCGGTACGGGGTGCATTTTTATCCTCAGACCGGACACGACCCAGACTTTTTTCTATTTGCTTGAGATGATCTCGTAATGTGGCGTAACTATCATTGCAATCAATTTCCACAGCAAGGTTGAGGTAGTTATCACCTTCACCACCAACTGGAAGACTCTCAAAAACATCCGACTTATTCCGGAAGGTGTACTTTATTCTCAAGGCTTGAAAAATGGCAGGCAGATTTTTTAGGGGCTCAATATTAGAGCCCAGTAAAAGAACAGCCTGATTGGCAATTGATCTCATTTCCTCCAACGCTCAATTTCTACACCGACGGAGCGTGCAAAGCGAACAGCTCCGGGTTTTTCCACCCGCACCCGGACACCGTTTGCAAGGGGATTGTCCAGCACCTGGGCAGCTATATCTTCCGCCAATGCCTCAACTGTAAGGCGCATAGCAGTTTCTGCCAGGTGGATTACATGTTGGGTGATGGTTTTATAATTGATACTTTTTTCAATATTATCTTCAATGGCTGCCTGTGATGTATCTGTAAATATGATCAAATTGATCAGAATGTCTTGCGGTTTCACCCGTTCATTATCATTGACCCCGATAATCCCGCGCGCAAGGATGTCTTTGATGAGTATCTGATCCATAATACCTCTTTGTTATGCAAGATGTCTGCCGCCATCCAGATGGATGATCTCGCCGGTGATATAGGCAGGTGCGGTCAGCAGGAAAGTAAAAGCAGTCTGTAATTCATCCGGCTTTGCCCATCTACCGGCTGGAACAAAACGGGTGATGTCAACTTCATCCTTCTGGTTTTCAGGTGGGAGGATCGCACCCAGTGCTAACCCGTTCACCTGTATATGAGGAGCAAGTTTGTAAGCCAGTGTTTCAGTCATTGCTGCCAGGCCGGCTTTGCTGATAGTATATGGGAAATGATCACGACCCGGCCGCAGGGCACGCCAATCTAAAATATTTATGATCCTGCCGGTGGAATCTGATTTCAGTTGACGCGCAAAGGCCTGGCTAAGAAGGAAAGGAGCAGTGAGGTTGATATTCATATGGCGCTGCCAGTCTTCCAGGGTGGTTGAAAGAACATCCACCGGTTCGAAGATAGCCGCATTATTCACCAGGGTATCGATCGGGCCGAGATCGTTGGCAGTAGAGACAAGATCCGCTACCTGATCGAGGGAAGAAAGGTCTGCTGTTAGTATATGTGCCTGACGACCCAGTGACTGGATCTCCCGTTGTGTCTCTTCGGCGAAGGCAAGAGATCGATTCGTGTGGATGATGACATCCGCACCGGCTGCTGCCGCCGCAAGAGACAAGAGTTTCCCAATTCGCCTGGCACCACCGGTGATAAGGATAGTTCTTCCGGAGCAGGTGGGGGATGTCGTTTGCATTTGACTTTTCATACTTCGATAAGTTTAGAAGTGTTTTGGAGAGCTGTCAAGCAAGTGTCTGTATAATCCTTACCAGAGCACCATCCGTGATCGGGATTAAAATCAATCTGAAAGGAGTTTAATTATGGAAAAGGCAACTTATACGGTCCCGAATATCAGCTGTATGCATTGTGTGCATACGATCAAGACTGAGCTAAGCGAACTTGAAGGAGTCAGTAATGTGGATGCTGACAAGGATACCAAACAGGTAATTGTGAGTTATGATACACCGGCTACAGATGCCAAGATCAAGGGATTGTTGAAAGAGATCAACTACCCGGCAGCCTAATGACCCAACCAATGAGCCGCAAGGCTCATTTTTGTTACCTATTTCGGCTATAATCGAATACGAACATCAAAAACCGAAGCAGGAGCTACCGATCTATGGATAGTACTTTTCAAGAGAAAGCAATAACAGCATTACGATTCTTAGCGGTGGATGGCGTTCAAAACGCAAACTCCGGGCACCCCGGTTTACCCATGGGAGCTGCGGCAATGGCTTTCACCATTTGGACCCGGCATTTGAAGCACAATCCTGCGAATCCACTCTGGCAGGATCGCGACCGCTTTATTCTCTCGGGTGGGCATGGATCTATGCTGTTGTATGCACTCCTGTACCTGACTGGATATCCAGTCAGCTTGGAGGATCTAAAGAATTTTAGACAACTGGGATCGATTACACCGGGTCATCCGGAATTTGGGCTGACACCCGGGGTTGAAACAACCACCGGACCATTGGGCCAGGGTTTCGCCAATGGCGTAGGTATGGCTATCGCTGAAGCACACCTGGCAGGGCTGTTCAACCAACCCGGGAGGAAATTGATCGATCATACGGTGTATGCAATCGTGACGGATGGAGACCTGATGGAGGGGGTAACCGCAGAAGCTGCTTCTTTAGCTGGTCATTTAAGTTTAGGTAAGCTTATCTACCTGTACGATGACAATCGCATAAGCATTGATGGTTCGACCGAATTGTCCTTTACAGAAGATCGGGCAAAACGATTTGAAGCTTACGGCTGGCAGGTACTGCATGTAGCGGATGGAAATAATGTGGAAGAGATCGATCAGGCTATCCATCGGGCGAAAGCGGATGCACGACCATCACTCATCATATGCCGAACTCATATCGGGTATGGTTTACCAACAAAACAAGATACTGCCAAAGCCCATGGGGAACCACCGGGGGAGGAGGAATTGAATGGAGCAAAAATCCAGGCTGGTTGGCCATTGGAGCCGCATTTCTATGTGCCTGAGGATGTACTGGCTTTCTACCGGAAAGCACAAGAACGTGGAAAGAAATGGGAAGTTGACTGGAACCGGTTGTTGATTGATCTACAACAGGATCATCCAGATAAGTATTCTCATTATTCTGAGATGATGAAGGATGAACTTCCTGAAGGTTGGTCTGAACCAATGCCTGTTTTTCCATCGGATTTTAAGGGGATGTCCACAAGAGCTGCTTCAGGGCAAGTGATCAATTCACTGGCTGACACGATTCCAGGACTCATTGGAGGATCAGCAGATTTAGCACCTTCTACCCTGACATGGATAAAATCCAGCATAGCTTTCCAGAAAGATACTCCCCTCGGCAGAAATTTCCATTTTGGTGTACGCGAGCATGGTATGAGTTCCATAGTAAATGGTATTGCATACCATAGCGGGCTTATACCATTTGGTGCAACCTTTCTGGTTTTTTCAGATTATATGCGTCCAGCTATCCGGGTTTCCGCGCTTTCACACCTTCACTCAATATGGGTATTTACACATGACAGTATTGGCTTGGGGGAGGATGGTCCGACCCACCAGCCGGTAGAACATCTGGCAGCATTACGAGCTATCCCACACTTGACAGTCATTCGACCAGCGGATGCAAATGAAACAGTTGAAGCTTGGAAGCAAGCGCTTCTAAGAAGAATTGGACCCACCGCATTGATCCTATCGAGGCAGGCAATTCCGGTTATTGATCGAGCAATCTATAACTCAGCCGGGAATTTACAAAATGGTGCGTATATTCTGGCTGACCTGGGTAGTAGGAAACCAGAGATAATCCTGATGGCAAGCGGATCTGAAGTGAATTTGATCATCCAGGCAGGAGAAAAGCTGGCAAAAGCTGGTAGAAATGTACGGTTGGTATCTTTTCCCAGTTGGGAATTATTCAGGGAGCAGTCATCTGCCTACAAGGAGTCTGTTTTACCTCAGAATATTAAAACCCGTCTGGCAGTGGAAGCTGGTATCAGTCAGGGATGGCATGAATGGGTTGGGCAAGATGGCGGTATGATCACTATGGAAGGGTATGGAGCATCCGCTCCTGCTGGCGACCTGTTCAAAAAATACGGTTTCACCGTAGAAAACATCATCCAGAAGGCTGAGAATCTGATCAGCCATGGAGGTAAGTTGGAATGAAGATAGCCATTGGTACAGATCATGCGGGTTTCTCGCTCAAAGAGACGGTCATTACCGCCATTAAAGAGTCTGGGAACGAAGTCCTGGATTTTGGGATATTCACATATGGAAAAGCAGATTTCCCGGATCTGGCAGAGTTGGTCGGTAAAGCCGTGCAATCGGGTCAGGCTGAGCGGGGAGTATTATTATGTGGATCGGGTGTAGGGGTTTGTATTGCGGCGAATAAAATGAAAGGTGTTTATGCCTCTATCTGTCATGATACTTACTCCGCTCATCAGGGTGTTGAACATGATGGTATGAATGTACTCTGCCTTGGTGGCAGAGTTCTTGGGGTCGAGCCTGCTGCTGAGATCGTACAAGCTTTCCTTTTGGCCAGTTTTGTTCCTGATGAGAGATTTATTCGCAGGTTCAATAAAATCAAAGACATTGAAGCAAGAGGGTTATAAGACTGATGAATACTAGTATTCAATTGCGTAACATACGGCAGGCGATTTGGTTTGATAATATCCAGCGTTCCATCATTAAGGATGGCACCCTCGCTGGTATGATCACCCGTGGCGAAATTTACGGTGTTACATCCAATCCATCCATCTTCAACCAGGCTATAACAAAGTCAAGGGATTACGATATAGCCCTTCAAGCTCTGGCACTAGCCGGTTTGAATGCTGAAGAAATCTATGCTCAGCTGGCAATGGAAGATATTCGCGACGCAGCCGATGCATTTTTGCCCCTCTACTATTCATCAAATAGGAAGGATGGTTATGTTAGTATCGAGGTCAATCCGCTAAACGCGTTGGATGCTGGGAAAATGCTGGCTGAAGCAAGAAAAATCTGGAAGGATTATTCCCGGCCGAATCTGATGATAAAAATACCTGCGACCAAAGCAGGTATTCAGGTTGTGTACGAGCTGATTCGGGAAGGGATCAACGTGAATGTCACTCTGATCTTCACGTTGGTTCAATACGCTCATGTTCTGGAAGCTTATCAAAAAGGCCTTGAAGAACGGGTGCAGACGGGAGGTGATCTGAGTCATGTCGCTTCTGTGGCATCCTTTTTTGTTTCAAGGGTAGATACCCGTGTAGATCAATTGCTTGAGGAATTGGTTTCGCATGATCCATCTCAGGCACATTTTGCGGCAAGCCTGATGGGAAAAGCAGCGATTTCTAATACAAGGTTGGCTTATGAATTATTCCAACAATGGCTGAGCAAACCCGCAGTTGTCGGCCTGTTGAAGCAAGGAGCCCAGATCCAGCGTCCCCTTTGGGCGAGTACGGGCACAAAAAATCCAACCTATTCAGATGTGTTGTATGTAAATGATTTGGTTGCTGAGGACACTGTGAATACTGTTCCACCAGTTACATTGAAGGCAGTATTAGATCATGGCAAGGCTTCCGAAGCGATTACACACAACCTGCAAGATGCACATCATATAATTGAGGATCTTAAAAAAGTCGACATCTATCTTGAGGTAGTCGGTGCGGAACTTGAGCGTGATGGGGTGGCTATTTTTGCAGAAGCCCACCGAAACCTACTGGCTGCAATTGAAAAAAAGAGAGATGACGAAGTGAAGCGGATGGGAAGCCTGGCAGGCAACGTCAGCGTTCTGGTAAAGGAATTGGCAGAACAAAACATTATTGAAAAGATCTGGATGCACGATCCTTCAGCCTGGGGCAAGGCACCCGGGGCGGACGATCTCACCAATCGCCTGGGCTGGTTGGATCTCCCGGAGCGGATGGGACCAATTTTGGGAGAGGTGGATGCCTTCAGAAATGAGTTGCTGCTGGAAGGAATTACCCAGATATATGTACTTGGTATGGGTGGGTCTTCACTGGCACCGGAAGTGTTTAAACTAGTTTATCCATCCAATGATAATATGCAAATGCAAATTGTGGATTCAACAGACCCTGATCAGATAAAAAAAGTCACTGAGGGACTCATCCCCGGGAAAAGTTTGGTCGTCGTATCTTCTAAATCCGGTAGTACCAGTGAGGTTAATGCTCTTTTTGAATATTTTTGGAAAAGGTTTGAAGCTGTCTTAATGGGGCAAACCGGTAATCATTTTCTTGCGATTACTGATCCGGGTACTAAGTTGTACCAATTGGCACAGGAGCATCATTTCAGAAAGGTGTTCCTTTCAGACCCGAATGTCGGTGGACGATTCTCAGCACTCACAGTATTTGGATTGGTACCTGCAGGTTTGTTAGGAGTCCCACTGGTGAAAATTTTGGAAGAGTCGCAGAGCATGCATCGAGAATGCAAAATTACCCATCCTGCCAGCAGAAATCCCGGTTTTGTTTTAGGTTGTCTATTGGCAGCTGCTGCCGGCAATGGCCAGGATAAACTCAGTCTGCTGCTGGATGCGGAGATTCGCCCCTTCGGTGCCTGGCTGGAGCAGTTGATCGCTGAAAGCAGTGGAAAGAATGGAAAAGGCATTCTACCGATCGTCGAGGAATTCACCCTGCCGATAGATACCTACGGGTATGACAGGTTGTTTGTTTATCTCCGGCTTAATGGATTGTTCGATCAACAAATAAACCAACTCACTATGGCAGGTCATCCAGTGCTGATTTACGAGCTGGATGATAAAGAAAGCTTATTCAAAGAATTCTACCGTTGGGAATTTGGAACGGCTGTCGCCTGTGCTGCATTGGGTGAAAATGCTTTTGATCAACCCGATGTGCAGGATAATAAAGCCCGGACCATAGCCAAAATTGCCCAGTTTAAATCCGTTTTATCCTTCACGGAACCGGATCTCATTCTGGAAAATTCTGAGGTGCGGATTTTTGCTCCTAACTATATGGAATTAACATCAGAAATGGATCTTAAGCAGGTGCTTCGAGCATTATTAACGAGGACAAAGACTGGCGATTATCTTGCGATCAATGCCTATCTGCCTTACACGCTTGAGAACAATTCAGGGATCGTCGAGATAAGAAAGGCCATTCAGACCAGGACAGGAATTGCCACGACCTCCGGGTATGGTCCAAGATTCTTACACTCCACCGGTCAGTATCACAAAGGTGGACCGGAAACCGGTATCTTCCTGCAGATTACGTCAGATGCCACCCAGGACATTCATTATGGTGACCTGACTTTCGGACAGTTGGAAAGAGCGCAGGCATTGGGTGATTATGACTCCCTGGCGGATCGGAAACGTCGAATCGTTCGAATCCATTTGCAGACAATGACTCTTTCCAGACTGGCCGACATTATAAAAAATCTATAAGGTTATTTTGGAGCTGCTGTAGCATGCGTATCCTGGCTATTGACCCGGGTGATAAACGGATCGGATTGGCGATCACTGATCCGACTTGTATGATTGCAATCCCGCTAAAGGTATTGCTGCACCTCTCTCGTGAGCAAGATGCACAGGCTATTAAGGCACTGGTAACTGAGAGCCAGGTAGATCTCATAATCATCGGGGTAGCACTGGATGAGGATGGAGGGGAAACTCCAGCCAGCAGAAAGGCAAGACGTTTGGGAGACGCTCTAACTGGTATTATGGATATCAGGATCATTTACGAAGATGAGGCCGGTTCTACACAGGAAGCAGGTCAGGCAGCCCTGGCAGCTGGTTTCCGTCGGCAGGACCGTAGAGGGCATCTGGATCAGATGGCAGCAGCAATATTACTGCAAAGGTACCTGGAAAGAATCCACCCTTAGGTGGTTGTCTATGCATCGAAGGAAACTAGGATCAATAGTCTTCATTCTAATCGTCCTTACCATTCTGGGTGGCGTCTTTAGCTGCTTCATTAAGGTAGTTGATCGGGTTCAAGCTTTATATGGGAAGCCGGGCAGAGAGTTAAGGATCATTGAAATGATCTCTCTGAATACCCGCTTAATCCTTGCTGGTGATAACCTACTTTCACCAGGGAAAGGCTCTAAAACCAACCTCTTTGAAATATCTGAAGGGGAATCTGCCATTTCGATTGCTCAAAGGTTGGAGCAGAACGGATGGGTTCTGGAGGGTGGATCATTCCTTGTGTATCTACAGTATTCTAATTTAGATCGTAAGTTACTCCCAGGAATTTATTCTCTTACGGCAGGTACCAGCGCTGTGGATATTGCACAGGAAATCAGTAGCGGCGAAGGGAGATTAACCGAGTTAGTTATTCTTCCGGGATGGCGGAAGGAAGAAATTGCTTCGGCATTGGAAGGATATAACCTTGGTTTTGCACCGGAGGATTTTATTCATCTGGTTGAATCCGCCGATCATTATTTGGGCATTGCGGATATTTCAACTGATACCACCAGCCTTGAGGGCAGGCTTTTTCCGGGATCTTATTATATTTCGCAGAAGGTCTCAGCGGATGAGTTCATCCGGCAATTGTTAGAAGCATTTTCATCCGCTGTCACACCTCAGATGGAGCTGGCATATCATAACGAGGGCCTGACACTAGATCAAGCAATCGTGCTTGCATCCATGATAGAAAAAGAAATCATTTTGGATGAAGAAGCGCCTTTGATCGCGTCAGTATTCTATAATCGCCTATCTGCTGGTATGCGTCTGGAAAGCGATCCGACTGTACAGTATGCTGTGGGATATGATAACTTGGCCCGTACATGGTGGAAGAATCCATTATCCTACGAGGATTTACGGTTTAATTCGGTTTATAATACGTATATTGTGACTGGATTACCGCCAAACGCCATCTGCAATCCCGGCATGATTTCCTTGCAGGCGGTGGCAAAACCAGCAAACACGAATTTCTATTACTTCAGAGCCGCGTGT
>Ga0172375_10002349_pt1 | contig 29587 bp, 33 predicted proteins | sample LakKiv1m_FD_114537 | JGI IMG/M metagenome (GOLD analysis project Ga0172375, IMG submission 114537) | Freshwater microbial communities from Kabuno Bay, South-Kivu, Congo - kab_092012_11.1m | ecosystem: Environmental > Aquatic > Freshwater > Lake | place: Democratic Republic of the Congo... | reverse complement strand
TCCTTTATTGGCCTCTTGCCACTAATTGGTGATCTGCCCCTCTGGACAAGCGGGGTAGTAACAAATTTAGCCACTGTTTATGCTGAAGATTTAATTGGCGCCTACTCACCCCAGGCGCTTCAAGCCATGGCTCAAGGAATGGGGAATAATAAAAAAGGTTCAGAACAAGATGCGCTTGATGAATTAAATACAAAGAAAGATCTTGATGATAGTGATAAAGAGAGATTGGTAAGAGCGAGAGAGGTCATGGAAAGCGGCCAAATTAGACAAGGAGAACAAGACGAGGTTGTTTTGGCCGCTTACGAAAAATATAAAAGGGGAGTAAGAGTGTATGAGGGAATAAACACTGTGGATGAAAATGGTAACTTCCAACGAGACCAGGGCTATAAATTTAGTAACGTTCATCACTTCGGCGGAGAAGGCATAAGAACAGTAAACAGCATAGAGCAAAAATACAAACAACAAAGCAACCAGAGATATAAGGAGAGTATGAAAACTAATAAAACGGAACCAGGGGAACTTGAGCCAACCGATGAAGAACAGATCGATTGGCCGATTGCTATCTAAATTGGTATAATAATCAATAGAATATGAAGAGTAAAGATCTATTTATTTTTGTGGTTTTGCTTTTACTCACCCCGATTTTAGCAAGAGCGGTTACCCAAACTGGCGTTGGGAGTAATTTATTAGCCAGTTGGGAACCGCTTGATCCTAAACCGGGGGAGACCGTGAGTATCTCTTTGCGTGGTTTTGGTTTTGACCTAGATAAAAGTTATATTGAGTGGCTGAAAAACGGACAGAAAATTGCTTCGGGTCTTGGCAAGAAGACCCTCACTTTCCAATTAGGCAATCTCGGCCAAGCCACTAAGATTGACGTAGCCGTTTATTATGGCAAAAGGCATATTGCTGATAAATCTTTCTATTTTGAACCCACCGAACTAACTTTAAACTGGCAAGCAGACACCTTGGTCCCACCTTTTTATCCCGGTAAGGCCCGAGCGACCAGTGGCGCGCGAATAAAAATTATGGCGACCCCTTATCTGGTCAACCAAAGCAAACAATTAGAAAAAAAACAAAACCTAAATTACCACTGGCAACAAAATGGAAAATTGCTTGAAAGTGCTTCCGGATTAGGTCGAGATACTTTACTAATTGATACCAAGCCAACTGATCGCCAATTAAAAGTCAGCTTAGAAGTTTCAACTAAAGATGGTTTGAATCGAGCCAGTCAAGAATTATTACTTTATTTGAGCCGGCCAGAAATTGCTTTTTTTGAGCAAAAACCTCTGGAGGGAATAAATTATCGCCAACAAATTATTGGTACTTACGACTTAATGGGAACAGAGGCAAGTTTTAAGGTTATCCCCATTTTTTGGCCCCTGGCCTATTTAAAAGGCAGTTCTTATAATTGGCGCGTTAATAATTTCGCGACCGACAACCAATCTTCGCCCGACACCTTAACTGTTCGCCAACCAAACAGTGGAGCGGGCTTAAATCAAGTCAGTTTAGCCATAAAAAATAACCTGGCCGAAGAACTTAGTGGGAATGGCCAATTTAATATCAAGTTTGGTAATAATTTGTTAAAATTTAATAATGACGACTAATGAACCCATAATTTTGGCAGAGGCAAGTGGTTATACTTTACTTGAACCTTCAATTGTCCAGCCCGACAGCCCAGCTTCGGGACCAACTGATTTACAAACCTACCTACAGGGCGCCTATGTCACGATGTTTATTGTGGTTATTGCCTCAGCGATTGTAGTTCTTGTCTGGTTTGGCATTACCTATATGCTAACTGATATCGCCAGTGCCAAAGGTGAAGCTAAGGCTAGATTGAAGAAAGTCGGCTGGGGTCTAGCTATCGCCCTTTTGGCCTCTCTTGTCCTTAACTTAATTAATCCCGATTTAGCTACTTGTTTAAAAATTAATATCTTCTCTAGCGAAAGCGAAGCTCCTTGTCCACTATGATAAAAAAACTTATTATTCTTGTTCTGGTTATCCTAATAATTGTCTCATTGGGAATAATTGGCTATCTAATTTACAAACAAAACCACCCGAATAGTTTGACAATGACACCGGTCAGCCAGCCAAGTCTACCAAACCCCTTCCCGATAGCCGAAAGTAATCAATTAGCCAGTACGACTGGCCTGATTACAACTTCTTCTAGTTCGATCATGCTAACGGAAGAAGAGGTTCCGGCAGTTACAAGTAACAAATTAAGTCTTAACCAACTAAGTGTCGTTGGTTTAGCGACTATCCCGTGGGGTAAAAATACCAAAACTGTTTTTGTCGATCGTGGTTCGGGTAATCTGTATTCACTCGACGGCCAGAATAATCTCTTTCGTCAAACCAACACCACCATTACCGAAGTGGGAGAAGTAATTTGGGGTAATGATCTTAAAAATTGGCAATTAATTTTACGCCAAGTTAAAGATGGTCAGATAATTGATCGCTTGGGACAACTTAAAATCTCTTCCAGTAGTGTTATGAGTGACCTCAAACTTAATGATTGGCCATATAATCCTTTAGTGATTGCTGTTTCGCCAGATAAACAACGCCTAGCCTATCTTACAACAACGACCAATTTAAATAGTGATCTTTATTTAAGTGATTGGAGTTTCAAAAAGACCAAAAAAATATGGTCTTCACCCCTAGCCGACTGGGATATTGCTTGGCCAAGCAGTAATTTAGTTACAATTATCAACCGCCCGACCTTTGACCAGCCCGGTTCGTTATATTTTCTCGACCTAACCACTAATCAAGAGAAGAGGATTTTAAACAATATCAACGGCTTAAGCGCCAAGACCTCGCCTGATGGCCAAAAAATTATTTTTTCCAAGAGTCTCTTGAGTAGCTTCAATTTATACTTCCACGACAAAAATACTGGGACAAGTAGTTTGTCTGAGTTAAATACTTTACCGGATAAGTGTACTTGGTCTGACAAAGAGATTCTCTATTGCGCTATACCCAAGAGTATTCCCACTGGTCGTTATCCTGATGATTGGTATCTGGGCAGGATTAGTTTTGCTGATGACTTGTGGAAAATCGACCTAAAACAAAAAACGACTACTCAAATTGCCAAGTTAAAAGGCAATTATGATTTAATTAATCTAACCGCCAATGAACAAACTGGTTGGCTGTACGCGATCAACAAGGTTGATAACACTCTACAGGCTTTCTCGCTTAGACCGGAGACGTTTTAACCTCGTGCTCGGCCCTTAATTTCTTTATCACTAACAACTCGTAAATAGCGGAGAAGATGTTACTCGTGACCCAATAAAGACCGAGGGCCGCTGGTAGGGTAAAGGTGATAACCGCGGTTAGAACAGGCATCATATAGCGCATTTGCAAATCCATACTTTTGGCAAAATCTTCGCCAAAAGTCTGACCTTCGCCAAGAGACTTTTTGGGCGTTCTTTTTGGCATTGAGAGACTTACTTGCCAATATAAAGTCGCCCCACTTAAGAAAGCTAGCAAGTAATTATGACTAGCCGTTAAGTTAATTAAACCAAGAAAGATGGTATTAAGTTGGCCAGGGGCACCAACAAAAGAGTAAAGCAAGTCTTTTTGCACCACCACACTGTCTTTGAAAACGTAAAACAGTGAGATAATAATGGGAATCTGAATCAACATTACCAAAATACTACTAAAAGGATTGATTTTCTCGGTCTTGTAAAGCTCCATTGTTTGGCGCGACTGCTCTGGGAGGTTGTCTTTATACTTAGTTTTTAGTTCTTTCAGCTTTGGCTCGAGCGCTTTCATCTTGATTTGCGTCAAAACAGAGGTTTTGTAGAGAGGAAAAATCACAATTTTCACTAAAATCGTTAAAATAATGATTGCTAAACCCAAATCTGCTCCGGGTAAGATACTGGTCAGGGCTACCAAGAGATTATAGAGGGGGATAAAGAGAATGGTTTTAAAAAAAGCAATCATATATTTTTAAGTAAACCTAAAACTTCATTTTCTAACTCTCTAAAACTTAATTTTAAGGGATTTTTAGTAACTTGTATAATCAGATCGAGATTATTACCCAATTTTGCCCAGAGAGGCTCTAAAATAGCGTGTAAACGACGTTTGACTAAATGCCGATCAACCGAGCGGGGGAGTGTCTTATTATTGATTATTACTGCCAATTTGGCTGGCTTGCCCCAATCTAAATCACCCTGATGGTGGAGGTGGAGACGTAGGGTTAAGTAATCAGCCCTAAAAGCCTTGTTTTGCTTTAAAACAGCCGGCAAAAGTTGTTTGGAGATACGATTTCTAGCTGGGAGCATTGTTTAGACCGCTAATTTACGGCGACCCTTGCCTCGACGGCGAGCTAAGACCTTCTTACCACTAGCACTCTTGGTCCGAACCAAAAAACCGTGGGTTGTTGCTCGCTTTTTCTTTGATGGTTTATAGGTAAATGACATAACTGTCTAACTATAGCAGATAATTTAATTATGGGCAACCAGTTGTTTGGGGTAAAAAGTTATCCACATATAATCCACCACATATAAACAAACTAGGTAAGATTGCTTAATTATCCACAACTCCTATAATTGGATTGAGTCAGAATAATTTGATTTATATGGAAGGTGTTTTAGATAACAAAAAACTTTGGGAAAATGCCTTAAATGAGATTGAGTTGTCTATTTCTAAAGCTAATTTTGGTACCTGGTTTAAAAATACGCACATTATTAAGCAAGAGGATGGTATTGTTCAATTAGCTGTCCCCAACGCCTTTGTTCGGGATTGGTTAGCAAATAAATACCATAAGTTTATCCTCAAAGCCCTGCGTGACATGGAGGAGGGGGTACGTTCAATTGAGTATATTATTAGTCGTTCTGATGATAAAATCATTGTCCGCTCTAAAATTAACCAAAATCAAGGGGGTTTATCCTGCAACGAGCTTGGTTTAAAGGATCTTTATATCAACAAAGAGAGTAATCTTAATCCTAAATACACCTTTGATAATTTCACGGTTGGCTCTTTCAACGATATGGCTTATGCGGCCGGGCAAGCGGTTATCAAAAACCCGGGGATGGTCCATAATCCACTTTTTATTTATGGAGGCACCGGTTTAGGTAAGACCCACTTACTTCAGGCGATTGGCAATCAGATTAAAAAGAATAACCCCGGTAAAACTGTTTACTACATTACCTCAGAAAACTTTATCGTTGAGTTAATTAATAATATCCAAAACAATAAAGGTAATGGTTTTAAAGAGAAGTATCGCAAATACGATCTTCTAATTATTGACGATGTCCAATTCTTTTCTAAAAAAGAGCATTCACAAGAGGAGTTATTCCATTTATTCAATCATTATTACGAAAATAATAAGCAGATTATCTTTTCTTCTGATAAACCACCAAAGTTTATCCCCGATCTTGAAGAACGGCTACGATCACGGTTTGAGGGGGGGATTATTATTGATGTGGCTAAACCTGATTATGAATCTCGTTTGGCTATTTTAAGAAACAAAAACAAATTATTAAGTATTAAGATCCCGGATGAGGTTTTGGAATACTTAGCTTCGGTTGTTCAAGATAGTATTCGCGAATTAGAGGGTTCTTTAAACTTGATTATTCATCAATCACAAGTAAAAAACCGTGAGATTAGTCTCCAAGAGGTTAAAGGGATTATTAAAAATAACATTAAACCTCAAAAAACTGTTTCTATTAAAGATGTATTAGCGGTTGTCGCTAATTATTATCACCTTGAAGAAAAAATTCTTTATGAGAAGACGAGACGTAAAGAAGTGGTAAAACCACGACAAATGATTATGTATATTCTACGTGAAGATTTTAACACCTCTTATCCTTATATTGGCCAAAAACTTGGTGGTCGTGATCATACGACGGTTATTCATGCTTATGAAAAAATTAAGACTGATATAAAAACTGACCCTTTATTAAATCAGGAATTAGAGCAGATCCGCGCTTTAATTTATAACCAAAACACTTAATGGTGGATAAATTGAGGAAAACCTTGTTAATAATTAATAGATAAAAAGGGGATAAGTATAAGATGGTTAATTAAAAATTAAAAAGAAATTATTTTTTAAATTTTAATCCCCAAATTAATTTTAAGATAATAATAAAAATAAGTTGTTAAATAAAGAGATTTTAAGTTTTCCCCATATCCCCAACTATAAATATAATAAGTTTATATATAAGTAAGAATAATTATTAATATTATAAAATTATGAAGGTAGAATGTTTGAAAGAAAAATTAAAAGAAGCGGTTAATTTAGCTGAAAAAATTAGTGGTCGTAATTTAACCTTACCAATTTTAAGTGCAATTTTATTAGAAGCAAAGAATAAAACTTTAACTATTCGAGCCACTAATCTTGAGGTGGGGATTGAGCTTGAGGTACCAGCTAAAATTGAGGTTGGTGGGGTTGTCGCGGTTAATGCTAGTATTTTAGCTAATTATCTTAATAATTTAACTAAGGAAGAGAAAATTAATATTGAATTAATAAATGATAATTTAAAATTAAGTACAGACTCAACTTCTACTTTAATAAAAAGTTTAATAACTGACGACTTTCCAATTATCCCAAAGATTGATCAAGAACATGGTTTTGAAATTAAAGCAAATAAATTGGTTGAGGGGTTAAAATCGGTAGTTTTTGCTTCTGCTTTATCAGATATCAAACCAGAGATTTCTAGTGTCTATCTCTATAATCATAATCAAGAAGAATTAGTTTTTGTCGCCACCGATTCTTTTCGATTAGCAGAAAAAAAGGTTATTGTTTCTCTTCTTAATAAAGAAGATATAAGTTTAATTATCCCTTTCAAGAATATAAGTGAATTAATTAGGATCGCCGATAGTTTGGGTGATAATCAGATTTTGATTAGTTTTAATAAAAATCAATTAGCTTTAAATACTGACAACCTCTACTTAACCCTAAGAGTAATCGATGGTGTTTATCCTGATTATAAACAAATTATCCCAACTAAATTTAAAACTGAATTAAATATTAAAAAAGATGATTTAATTGGTTTATTAAAACTTTCTACTATTTTTTCTGATCGTTTTAATCAGATTGATTTAACTCTTAAACCAGCGAGTAACACTTTAGAAATAATGTCTCACAATCAAGAGGTAGGGGAGAATAACTCTTCGTTAGTAATAAAAATAAAAGGTGAACCTCTCCAAATCAGTTTTAATGCAAAATACCTACTTGATTGCCTTAACGCTTTTTCTGAACAAATAATTAATCTTCGTTTTACTGAAGCGGGACGCCCTTTAATGATTGAGGGGTTGAGCGACAACTCTTTTAGTTATTTAGTGATGCCAATTAATAAATAATGGCAGATTTTAAAGAACTCTTAATCCTTTATCGTCAAAAGTTTAATGCTAACCAATTGATTATTGAAGAAATAATCAAGGTAATTAATCAATTAACCAAACTAAGAATTAATAAAGATAATTTAATTATTAAAGAAGGATTAATTAAATTCAAGGTTAAACCAAAAGAAAAAATAGAGATTCTTCTTCATAAAGATAAAATTTTAACTGAGTTTCAGAAGGCTAAAATTAAAATTACGGATTTAAGGTAAAATTAACCACTCGTTCTACAGTGTTTCCAATTTGGTCATGAATAACCACTTTTAGTTCGTGTGGCCCAACACCTAAATCAAATTCTTTGGGAATAATCGATAGGTTGAAGGAGGAATTTTTTGATGAATAAATTTGCTCATTGTCTACTAGATAATCTAACTGTTTAATAATTATATTACTAGGGAATAATAAAGAGATTTTAAGATTATCTTGTCGACTAAAAACTGACCCGTCGGCTGGCGATAAAATATTAACCTGGTCAAGAAGTTGTACTTGGTTAATACCCGTTGGTTGATTGATTGGCATTATCCCGCTAGCTTTTAGTGGTCTATTTTTTAACCATTGTTGGATTGGGTATTCCCATAAATTAAATTGTTGGTCACTTGTTGGATTGGTTGGGGCCGGTCCGAGTGGATTATTGCGATCAACCCAATAGAGGATAGAGTGAACGTTAATGTTTAATGTATCTTGGCCAGCAATATTTTCTACTACTCCACCTTGCCAATAACCACGCAAAACAGGTTTTAGATTACTATAATCAACAATTGGTGGGATAAATTTCTCATCAGGAACGCGATTTAAACACTCTTTCATTAGAGCATGCCACAAGGGGGCCGCAATGGTGCTAGCCGCCTTTTTCTCCATTGGGGTGTTGTCATTATTACCAACCCATACACCAACAACAATATTGGGGGTATAACCGATTGTCCAACCATCACGATAGTCGTTGGTAGTACCAGTTTTGACCGCTACCTGGCGATTATTAAAGTAGAGATATGAGTGACTGCCAAAACCAGGCGCCCGCGCCGCTTCATCAGAGAGAATATTACTAATTAAGCGAGCGGTGTTAACCGGTAAAACAATTGTCGATTTGTCTTGGTATTGTTCCAAAACATTGTTACTTGGCCCCTCGATTCGTAAAACACCGGTTGTTTGACGTTTGACTCCTTCGGTGGCAAAAACGCTATAGGCGCCAACCATTTCGAGCAGTGAGACCTCGCCACCTCCCAAGACTAAGGTTAAACCATATTGATTTTTTGTGCCTAGGCTAGTAATTCCCAGATTGCGAGCGGTGGCAAGCGAGTCATTAACGCCAGCTAAATAAAGTAATTTAACCGACGGGACGTTGCGTGATTGAGCGAGTGCGTTGCGCAGACTAATTGGGCCGACATATTTACCATCATAATTGCTTGGGGTATAACAAACAGCGCCCGCGACTAAGGGTCTGCTATTTGGGCGACAATTAGTATTAAATTCAGTTTTTAGATCAAAAAGCATTGTTTGGTCAGTGTAACCCTTGTTAAAGGCGGTCGCATAAACAAATGGTTTGAATGATGAGCCGGGCTGACGGTAGGCAGTGGCGACATTGAAATTGCCTTGGATCTCTTTATTAAAGTAGTCACGGGAGCCAGTTAGAGCAAGAATTTGACCCGTTTTGGGATCAATTATTACCACACTGTTATTACCAGCCTTAAATTTAGTGGCGTTGTCAGTGCCATGTTGGGCGGCAATCTCCTCAACTTTTTGTTGTAAGTTCCAATCAATGGTGGAGATAACTTTAAAATTATTACTCTCGATGTTGTCAGCCCCATACTGCTCAGCTAATTGCTCTTTAAGCCATATCACAAAATGGGGGGCTTTAATACTTTGGTTTATTTTTTCGTAAAAAGCCACGCGCTCTCTTTTGGCTTTATCCACTTCAGCCTTGGTAATAAATTTCTCTTGCACCATTCGGTCTAATACCAAATTTTTACGCGCTTCAAGTTCTGCCTTATGTTGGCCATAAGGGGAATAATAATTAGGCGCTTTAGGAAGAGCCGCTAGATAAGCCGCTTCCGCCAAAGTAACTTGGGTGATATCTTTGTGAAAATAAGCTCGGGCTGCCTCTTGGACACCATAAATATTGCTACCATAAGGTGATTGGTTAAGATAAATATTAAAAATCTCATCTTTGGCCATCGACTTCTCAAGTTTAACCGAAAGAACCAATTCTTTAACTTTACGGGTGATTGTTTTATCTCTGGTCAAGAGAGAATTCTTGACCACTTGTTGGGTAATAGTTGAGCCACCTTGGTGATAACCACCAGAAATAACATCAGTAATAAAAGCCCGAGCGATTGAGCTTGGTTGGACACCTTGATGGGTATAAAAACCAGCGTCCTCAATCGCCAAAGTGGCGTTTTTAACAATTTGAGGGATATCTTTGAAGGGGACAACGGTTCGGCGCACACCCTTAACGTCATAGAGGAGGATTTGACCTGTGCGGTCATAAATTTTCATTGATTGCTCGGCAATTTGTTTGGTAAAAAAGGTTTCAAAATCAGGGACCGGCAGGGTTATTGCCCAAATGGTAGAAAAACTGCCAAAAACTAAGATGGTAGTAAAAATCAATAAGATTAAACCGGCAATTTTTCGGGCCAGGTGGTGGTGTTTAGACATTTGTCGATTATAACACAAAAAGTCCCAACTTGCGAGTCAGGACTTTTTGCCTATTTTAATATTCATCATCTTCACCCACCAGGTCTAAGTCGTTTTCTAAATCCGATCCTTCATCAAGCATTTCTGGATCATCGGCGGCAAGAGGATTGACCGCGCCATCATCATCATCTAAAAATGGAGTGTCGTCAGCCATATTTTAAAAATTATTTTTATAATTTATCCGACCAAAAAAACTTAATCTAATACTTTTTACCATACCAATATCTTTTTGCAACTTTTTGTCTAGTAGATTGTGGATAATTTTTTCAAATTATTTTTTTGGCGCGATCGCGAGGTGAGTGAGGGCGATTGCGATCGCGTCAAACTCGTCGTCAAATTTTATTTTTTTAGCAATGGTTATTAACCGCGGTACCATCTCGCTAATTTGTTTTTTGTTAGCGTTGCCATAACCGGCAATCGTCATTTTGATTTCGGCCGGCGTGTATTCAAACAATGGTAATTGATGCTTGGCGCAGAGATAAGAAATTAAACCCCGCGCTTCAGCCACCGCAAGCGCCGTTTTTTGGTTAACACTAAAAAATAATTTTTCAGTCGCGGCGCAATCTATCTCGTGTTTTTTAATAAGCTTTTCTAGCTCTGCTCCTACTTTTAATAATCTCTCACCCAATTTTTGTTTAGGACTAGAAGTAAAACAATCAGAAAAAAGCAACTCTTCTTTACCTGCCTGCGCAGGCAGGCCAGACTCTTTTTTAATTAAAGCAACACCTAGGCGATCGTAGCCCGGGTCAATTCCCAGTATGATAGACATTTTTTATATCATCGTGCTCGTTAAGCGCATCAACTAAATTGTCCAGTTTATTTTTATCATCGGGCGAGAGGGGGAGAGGATTTTGGGCGACAAAATTTCCTTCTTCATCTTTAGAAAAGGCCCACATAGTTGAACCGGCTCCACCTAAGTTGCCACCATTCTCAGAAAGTAAGTGCTTAATTTCTGGCGTCGTGCGATTTTTATTATCAGTTACACCGGTAATAATCAGGGCCACACCACCCGGGCCATAGGCCTCATAAGTCACTTCTTCAAAATTTTCGGCTCCACCACCAAAACCCTTGGTCATTGCTCGCTCTATATTATCAAGGGGCATGTTCGCATCTTTGGCGCGCTGAACAGCTGATTTTAACCCCGGCGCTTCGCGATTTCCCACCGCCTTCTTTGCTTCCATGGTGATCCCGCGCACCAACATCGAGAAGAGTTTGCTCCGCTTAGCATCCTCGGCTCCTTTCTTATTCTTAATTTGCGACCATTTATTGTGACCGGACATAAATTAGTATATATAGGGAGTAGTATATAGTATTTAGGGAAAATTTGGCAAAAAGCGACCTCGAACGAGTCAACGACTCGCTCGGGGGTTTTTATACACCGACCTACCGGCCGGCAAAGAGGGCGGCCAAACCAACGATGACCCCGGCCAAAGCGGCGCGGTTGGTGGGGATATAAACTCTTTTCTGGTGTCGGCGCTCGGCCCGATTGCGGGGGACATAACCTCCGATCAGGTTTTGCGCTTGCTGTCCATTCTTACTCGTCATATCAATCGTCTTACCCACGACATTTCTCCTTCGCAGTTAAGGTTAAACGACACAAAATCTGATTAAAATCATATTACTACTAAACAGGCTTGTCAAACCCAAGATGCTCATAGGCCCGCGGGGTCGCGAGGCGACCCCGCGGGGTGCGTTCGATAAAGCCGAGTTGGATGAGGTAGGGTTCGTGCACATCTTCAATCGTCGCTTCTTCTTCAGAGAGAGCGGTGGCGATAGTGCCGACACCAACCGGGCCACCATTAAACTTTGAAATAATTACGTCAAGAATTTGGCGATCAGGGTCAGTTAGGCCAAGCTCATCGATCCCTTGCAAAGCCAGCGCTTCTTTGACCGTATTTTTATCAAGCGCTTTTTTGGTAATTTGGGCATAGTCGCGACAGCGCTTTAGGAGGTGATTGGCAATGCGCGGAGTAAAGCGTGAGCGACGAGCAATCTCCTTCGCGCCTTCATCACCCAGCTCAATACCAAGAATTTGCGCCGAGCGCTTAATAATACGCGTAATTTCGTCTTCGGTATAAAACTCGAGGCGGTAAGTTCCACCAGAGAAGCGCGAGCGGAGCGGAGAGGAGAGGAGGGCAATGCGTGTGGTAGCCGCGAGGAGAGTAAAAGGGGGGAGATCGAGCTGGATTACCCGCGCGCCCGGCCCTTTGCCAATCACGATATTAAGCATCCCTGACTCCATCGCCGAGTAGAGCACTTCTTCGATCATCTTATTGAGGCGATGAACTTCATCAATAAATAGAATATCACCGGCCGAGAGGTTGGTAAGAATTGAGGCCAAGTCGCCCACCTTTTCGATCGCTGGGCCGGAGGTCACTTTCATTTGCGCCCCCATTTCTTTGGCAATCAGGTGGGCGAGCGTGGTTTTACCCAGACCGGGCGGGCCATAAAAGAGCAGGTGCTCGGGCGGGTGTTCACGCTCTTTAGCCGCCAAGAGGAGGATTTTTAAATTGTCTTTAATGCTTTTTTGGCCGACGTAATCGTCCCAGGCGGTGGGGCGGAGAGAGCGGTCAAGAAAAGCATCGTTTTCTATACTTGACATACAATTTCTGATGTGCTAACATTAAGGGCGGATAATCAAGCCGACAAATCTCTAAACAATCTAGATCAGATTACTGATCTAACGGGTTTTTTTGATAGGACATTTCGGTTCCCACCCTAGCAGTGGAGCAAACGGAAATTATCCTGGATAATTCTCCTAACTTTAGTTGCATTACAAAAGCGATTGTTTAGAGATTTGTCTTCTCGATTATCAAAGAGCTAGATAATCTCCTCGTATAGGTCAATCACGCGTCCCATTTCTTCGATCGTGGTCTCGCCTTTAATTACCTTCAAAATCCCATCTTGGCGCATATCCAGAATTTTTTGCGGGATGGCGGCAATTTTAATCTCTTTTTCGTTTGGGTTGGTAATTGTCGCTTGGGCGACGGCGTCATCCATTACAATTGCCTCAAAGATACCTTCGCGTCCCTTAAAGCCGGTGCCATGGCACTTATCACAACCAATATTTTTATAAATTTTTGTCCAATTAGCGGGGATTAATTCTGGCCGTTTTTTCTTAATACTTTCTAAGACTTTATCGATCAAATCTTTTTCCCACGGTTCCGGATCTTTTTCTTGTTTGCAGTTTTGGCAGAGTTTACGCAAGAGTCGTTGAGCAATTGAGAGGGTGAGAGCCGAAGTGATAATTTTCGGGTTAAGGCCAAGATCGATCAAGCGGGGGATAGCACCTTGAGCGTTATTGGTATGCAAGGTGGAGAAGACGAGGTGGCCAGTAAGCGAAGACTGCACCGCAATTTTAGCCGTCTCGGGGTCGCGGATTTCGCCGACCATAATAATATCTGGATCCTGTCGGAGCGCACTTCTTAATCCGGACAAGAAAGTGTAACCTTGTTTGCGATTAACCTGTGTTTGATTGATTCCCTCCAAGTGATACTCAATCGGATCCTCGATGGTGATAATCTTACTCTCGGTCGAATTAACTTCACGCAAGAAAGAGTAGAGGGTGGTGGTTTTACCCGAACCGGTCGGGCCCGTGAGGAGGACAAGGCCGTTGGGCTTATGAATCTCTTTTGAGAAAACTTCAAATAATTGTGGTTCGATTCCCAGCTTTTCGAAGGTAACATTAATCGATTCGGGATTAAGGATACGCATCACGACCGACTCGCCGTAGGCGGAAGGGATAACCGAGACGCGAATTTCAATCTCAATATTTTTTAATTTAATACTGAAACGTCCGTCTTGCGAGGCGAGTTTGACATTAAGCTTCATCCCCGAGATTAATTTAATCCGCGAGATAACCTGACTATAAATTTTAGCGGGAAAGCTGGCCACATCTTCAAGGACGCCGTCTAAGCGATAACGCAAACGGATCCCGCTTTCTTCTGGTTCGATGTGAATATCAGAAGCGTCGGTGACAAAACCGCCAGCCATAATAATTTCGAGAATACCCGAGATCCCACCTTGCTTTTGCGCCAGCGCGCTCTCATTTTCTAATTCTAATTGGATATCTTTAAGTGTTTTGAACTTTGAGGTATATTCGTCAATACTTTCGTTCGAAATCTCAATTAAACCAGCATGGGATTTTTCGGACTTAGAAATCTCTTGATATTTTTCCCAAGCATTTTCCAGACCAAATCTAGAGGCCAAGTAAACAGTGACCTTAAAGTTTTTATTTTTCAGCTCTTCAATTAAATTTTGTGCCCCGGGTCGCTCGGGAGAATCAACGGCAATCTTGAGATTCTTGCCTGAAAGGCTAAACGAGACAATCCCATTAGCGCGGGCCTCAGCTTCAGCGATGAGACGGAGGGCGTCGGTATTGATAAGGGTGCGGGAGAGATCAAGATAGGGGAGGTTATGATGCGTGGCCATCACTTGGGCCAACTCTTCAGCTTCTTTATGACGCAAGTCATCAATTTGTTCGTCCGAAACTCCTTTTTTGATTTGACCATCACTCATCCCGTTAGAAATTTAAATTATTAAAAATTATCATTATCTTAATATTTTTGGGATATTCCTACCCTAACTACTGAATTATACCATTTAATTTCTAACGGGACTCATTTTCAATTTTTATAATTTTACCGCGTTCTTAATTACATTACTAGCACCTCTCAACCAGAACGCAACCGCCAAAAAGTGGATAAATGAGGAAAAGATGGAAAGGGGGAATACCGCTTGACAAAAAATATCGCCTATGCTATACTATGAGTAGATATTGAAACGCTTATCTCGTCAATGCCACCGTCTGCGACGGTTTGGCGATAGAGGGAGATGGTCATGAAGAAGAGTCTGTTCGTTGTAATGATGATGTGTGTTTTGATGGCGATGCCGGCGTTTGCTGGCGGGCATCATGGGCACCACAGCGTGTCGGTTGGGATCGTCGGTAACGGCTATAGCTTTGGTTATTCCAACCATTGTGGTGGTCGGAGCGTGCCGGTGGGGATCGGTGTGCCGGTCTACTCAGCGCCGATTATCGTCGCGCCGAGACCGGTGATTGTTGCCCCTCGGCCGGTCATCTGCTCGCCACCGGTGGTTTATCAGACGCCGATGGTTGGTGGTTATGGTTACAGCGGTAGCTACGGCTACGACTATGGCTACCAACGGCAGATGGCGATTGATGAGTACAATTATGCGCGTCAGCGCGAAATTGATACCATTAATTACCAGCGTCAGCGCGAGATTGACGCGATGAACTACCAGCGCCAATGCCAAATCGATGAACAGAACCGGCAACGGCAATGGGAAATCGATCAGCAGAATCGGCAGCGGCAGGAGATGTTAAATCAGCAAGCGCGCGAGCGCGAGCTGGAACGGCAGTCTTATGCCGAGAAGTCGTCACCGCAGGATCTCGTCGCGCAAGAGCACGCGCGACGCGCGGCGAATCGCGTCCGCAGATAACACAGTTGCAAGGCCTCGGGAGAGAAGGTTTCTCCCGAGGCCTTTTTTCTTTCTCTATTTTTGCTACGATTAAGCAATGATTTCTAAAAGTTTAGAAGAGACTGAAAAAATTGCCGGAGAGGTTTTAACTTCTGTTGCTGGTGCGAAGTCGCATCTAGCTACGCAAGAAACGACTTCTCAAAAGCTCGGCGCCGGTGAGAAGCCGTACTTTGTGGAACTAAGTCCGACTTCGCACGGGCGGAGAGCTACAGTTTTATTACTCGAAGGCAACTTAGGTTCAGGCAAAACCACTTTTACGCAAGCGTTGGCCAAGCATTTGGGGATTAAAGAAAATCTGACCAGCCCAACTTTTGTTTTACTAAAGTCATACAATATCTCGCCTCAAGCCACTGAGAGGTTTAACCTCTCAGTTAAGAAATTAGTTCATATCGATGCTTATCGCCTAAATTCTGGCGCTGATCTGCTCAAACTTGGTTGGAACGATTTGATTAATGACCCCAGTAACTTAATCGTGATAGAATGGCCAGAGCAGGTGAGTGACCTCTGGCACGGCGACGAACAAAAAATCAATTTTAAATTTATCGACGAACAAACGAGAGAAATATCAGTTGGGTTTTTACTTTGAAAATTGTTAAAATAAAATCGTGCAAAAAGATTTTCGTAATTGGCATAAATTAAAAACTAAACTTCAAGAACAAGAAAGAACGGAAGGGTTTTTCTTTAATGTCGGCGACGTTTGGATTTGTTCTCTTGGTTTGAATATCGGCGATGAGGAGGATGGTAAAAATGAAAGATATGAAAGGCCAATTTTAATTATTAGAAAATTTAACAATAATCTATTTTTGGCTTTGCCGATAACCAGTAGCATGAAAATTAATCCTTATTACTCTCAATTTGAGTACAAGGGAGTTATGAGTTCGGTTATTTTATCGCAGATAAGGTTGCTTGATAAAAAGCGTCTATTACGAAAGGTTTCAGTAATTTCTGATAATGATCTCCAAAAGATTATGAAAGAATTGAAAAAGATAATTTTTGATTAACCAAAACGAAAGCCCCCTTACGGGGGCTTTCTCGGAGGCCGAAGCCATTTGTGCTTCTATTATAAACTCAAGTTTTTTAAAGTCAAGTCTTTAGGGGATAAATAAACTTGCCAAGTTGCTGTGGGGGGGGGGTATTATTAGGGAATTAGAAATTAATAAAAAAATTATGGAAAGTGAACCAAAATTTGAACAACGGATCGATGATAAGGAAAAAGCCGAATATGTGGCCTATGCCGAAAATCGTCTTCGCTCAAAAATAGAAAAAACGATTGCTTATGAAATGGAAATGTTAAGAAAGTCACTTACTCGAAAAGCTGAAAACGAGGGGTATCGAGCGGGAGAATTCTATGACAAACTGAAAGAGGCGATAGCGTTTCTTGAGCGAAACAAAACTCCTAAGATAATTGATTTAGGGCCGAAATATGGTATGGGGTGGGGAGAGGAAGAAGAGTTAATTAACAAACTGGCAAATGAACATAAAGGGGAAGAATTTATCGTTGTCATTAACGAGAGAGTTTTACTAATAGATAAAGAAGGGAAAACTATTATTAGTTTATACAAAGGAGAGGAAGATAGCATTGAAGATGTACTTGAGTGGGTAAAAGGTAAAGGAGATATTAACGATAAAGAAGACAAAGATTAATTTTTGAAGCCTTTTTCTGTTTGTTAGTAATGAGTTATACTCTAGGGAGTGGCCAAAGGGAAATATGACAAAAAAATAGTCTTAATTGATGCTCATGCGATTTTGCATCGGGCATATCATGCTTTGCCGGATTTTTCGTCAAGCAAGGGCGAGGCGACGGGGGGATTGTATGGTCTGGCCTCAATGTTGATTCGGATTATTAGTGAGCTCAAGCCAGATTATCTGGTCGCTTGTTATGATCGCGCCGAGCCAACTTTTCGCAAGCAGGTTTATGAGGACTATAAGGCCAAGCGACCGAAGGCCGAGCCGGAATTAATTTCACAAATTATCCGCTCGCGCGACATTTTTACGGCTCTTAATATCCCGATTTATGATCAAGCTGGTTTTGAGGCAGATGATATTATTGGCACGCTCGTCGAAAAATTAAAAAATAATAAAGATGCTCAAGTCGTGATTGCTTCGGGTGATATGGACACGACGCAGTTGGTTGATAAAGATCGGGTAGTCGTTTTCACGCTCAAAAAAGGATTAAACGATACTGTTGTCTATGACGAAAAGATGGTTAAAGAGCGTTATGGCTTTGCTCCCGAATATTTGGCGGATTATAAGGGTCTGCGTGGTGATCCGTCTGACAATATTATTGGCGTGGAGGGGATCGGGGAGAAGACGGCGACGACTTTGATTCAAGAATTTGGCACGATTGAGGAGATTTATAAAAAATTAAAGAAGAATGAGAAAGAATTTTTAAACAAAGGGGTTAAGCCAAGAATTGTCGAAATTTTGAAAGAGAATGAAGAAGAGGCCTTGTTTTCGAAAACCTTGGCGACAATTCGCACTGATGCGCAAATTGATTTTAAACTACCGACGAAGACGTGGAGCGAATCGTTCGATCCGAGCGAAGCGGAGAAGTTGTTTAACGAATTGGAATTTCGGACGCTGATTGGGAGGGTGAAAAAGCTGGTAGATAATGTAGCCTCCGTGCGAAGTACGACTTCGGGCTCACCCCGTAAAGTCGCTTCGCTCCCACGGGGCAGGCTTGAAGTCGGACTTCTCACCTCGGCCAACGGGGAGGCTGGAGAAGTCGTATCTCGCGTAGCCAGATCCGACTTCGCCCGGCCGACTCCGGAGGACAGACAGGAAACCAAAAAACTTGCCCTTGGCCTCTGGCTCATCAATTCTGACAACACTAATCCGACACTTGAAGATATTTATAATTACGCTGGCGTGCAAGACCTGCCTGCCGGACAGGCGGGCTTGAAAAAAGCCAAAGAAAAAATTGAGAGTGAGTTAGTGAAAAGAAATTTACAAAAAGTTTATAAAGATATTGAGTTACCCCTGATCCCGATTCTTGATCAAGCCAAAGAACGCGGGATTTTGGTTGATAAAGAATTGCTCGCTAAGTTGTCGAAAGATTATCACGCTAAACTAGCTGAACTTGAGAAAAAGATCTACCAACTGGCTGGAGCCAGCCTGCCTGCCGGCAGGCAGGAATTTAATATCAATTCACCCAAGCAATTAGGCGAAATTTTATTTACCAAATTAAATTTGTCAGTTAAGGGATTAAAAAAGACAGCCGGTGGCGCGCAATCAACCCGCGAATCCGAATTAGTGAAACTCCAAGACGCTCATCCGATTATTGCCGAAATTTTGGCTTATCGCGAATTGCAAAAATTACTCTCCACTTATCTCGATAATCTACCGGCTCAACTTGATGACGAAAGTGCTTTGCACACGACTCTAAATCAAGCGGGTACGACTACCGGTCGGATGTCCTCATCTGAACCAAATTTGCAAAACATCCCGACCAAGGGTGAGCAAGGGGCGGCGATTCGCGGAGCGTTTATCGCTCGGCCGAACCATGAGTTCCTCTCTTTTGATTATTCGCAAATTGAGTTGCGGGTCTTGGCGGCCTTGTCTGAAGATCCTGATTTAATCAAGATTTTTAAAGAAGGTAAAGATATTCACTCGTCAGTGGCAACTAAAGTTTTTGGCGTCAAAGAAGGCGAAGTGACCAAAGAGATGAGGCGCAAGGCCAAGGTAATTAATTTTGGCATTATCTATGGTATGGGAGTTAACGCTCTGCGGGCCAATCTGGGTACGACGCGCGACGAAGCCCAGCAATTTATGGATAATTATTTTGCTTCTTTCCCCACTATTAAGAAGTATTTTGAGTTAGTGATAAAGGGGGCGAGAGAGCGGGGTTACACCGAGACACTTTTTGGCCGGCGTCGTTATTTGCCAGCGCTACAGTCTAAGCTTCCACAAATTAAAGCAAGTGCTGAACGGATGGCCATGAACGCGCCTCTGCAGGGCACGGCGGCGGATATTATCAAGTTAGCGATGATTAGAGCCGATCAAGACTTAGAAAATGCCGGGTTAAAAGAAAAAGCGCATCTCTTATTGCAAGTCCATGACGAATTGATTTATGAAGTTGAGAAAAAAGCGATTGAACAAACGATTCCGATTATCAAACAAGCAATGGAAGAGGTGGTCGAAACTAAGGTCCCAATTTTAGTTGATACTACTCACGGCCTCAATTGGGGGGAACTCTAAACAAACTGATTTATCCACATTTTGTCCAGTCTTGATTTTTGGAGACGAAGCCGTTATTATAGGTCTGCAAGACTAATTGCAAACCAAATAAAGGTCGGTAATTAACCTTTTATTGATTTTTCCAAATGAAGAATTATATCATTGTTGCCGTTATCATCATTCTGATCATTGTTGGTGTGGTTTGGTATAAGGCTAACAACTCAACTGTTCCGACGACTGATGAGTCGACGGTCACAACCGAACCGGCTCCGGCCACTGATACAGCTGCCGCTCCGGTTGACAGCTCAGATGTTACCGCTCCGGCTGCCTCTGGTACTCCGGCTGCCCAATAATCTAAAAAGATTAAAAACAAAACAATCCCGTCCTGGTGTCGGGATTGTTTTGTTTTTAGACCGGAGTTATAATCTAAGGGCATGGATCTGACTACTGTCTCCTATTTAAATATCTTTGTCGGGCTACTGTTGGCAGTCTTGTTTGGCGCAATTTTAGGAGTAGAGCGCAATGTTGCCGGTAAGATGGCGGGGATGCGCACCTATGCCTTAGTGAGTCTAGGTTCGGCGCTTTTCGTCGCGATCTCTCGTTTGATGATTGAATCAACAAACTTGACCTTGGCTAGTGGTATTGATCCGTTGCGAATGGCCTCACAAATTATTGTGGGGATCGGTTTTATTGGCGCCGGTCTCGTTGTTTTTCGTGACCATCACCTCACGGGCATTACGACCGCGGCGGGAGTTTGGGTCGCCGCTGGGGTAGGGATGGCCTGCGGTTATGGCTTCTATGCTCTGGCAGCGTTTGTAACGGGCTTAACTTTATTCATTTTTACTATTCTATGGATTATTGAACGCGATTATATGCCAAAGATGTTAATTAAGAATGTTTGTCCGCCAGCCGGAGAGAAAGATGTCAAAAAAAATTAGCGAGCGCAACAATTTACTTAGAGAGATACGTGATGAAGTGGTGAACTTAACCGAGTCGCCGCTTTTTGTTTATCGTACGACTAATCACTATTTTCCGGTGATTGGCGAGGGGAGCCATGTTGCCAAAATTATGTTTATCGGCGAAGCACCGGGCAAGAATGAAGCCAAAACCGGCCGACCTTTTTGCGGGTCGGCCGGCAAAATTCTCAATGATTTGCTGGCTTCGGTTGGTATTAACCGGCCAGACGTTTACATTACCAACATAGTAAAAGATAGGCCAGAGAATAATAGGGATCCTTTGCCGGAGGAAATTAAAATTTACGGGCCATTTCTTGACCGGCAAATTAATATTATCCAGCCACAAGTGATTGCCACTTTAGGGAGATATTCGATGGGCTATATTATGGAGAAGTTTGGTTTAGCCGATGTCCTTTTGCCTATTTCTAAAATGCATGGCAAAGAATTTCAAGCCGAGACCGAATATGGTAAGGTATATATTATCCCGCTTTACCACCCGGCGGCCGCCATCTATGACCGCTCACTCCTCGAAACCCTAAAAAAAGACTTCAAAATTTTAGAAAAGTATAAATAATAATTAAAAAAATTTATAAAGATATGGAGCAATTTGATTTTAGAAAACCAGAAGATCAAAAGAGATTTGACCGATTGCCAGAAACAAAAAGAGAAGAACTAAAAGATTTAGCGCACGAAGAAGCTAAGGTTGAAAATTTGAATCGAAGATTTGATAAGGGTTTAGACATTAAACTGGGGGATCGAGACGAAGATAGAGAAACCATCAAAAAGGTGGTCGAAACGAAGCGCGATTTTGGCGACAGAACTTTTTTTGAAGTTATCAAGATTTTTGATGATTTTATAAATGCAAAACCAAAATTCATTGAAATAAAAGAGAGGGTTGGTAAATACTCACTTGTTAATCTAGGCTGCGGAGAAAATGGTTTTCATGATGCCTCTTTGTCAATAGATGCTATGCATTCTCCAAAAGTTGAATTAGTTGAACCATATAAAGAATTTTTAGATCTCATGAGAAAGGCTAATGTTAAAAAAACACTGAGTCATCTCAAAAACAATACTATCGAATTTTATAAAATTGACGGATTGACGTTTCTTAAACAAAAAGAAGGGGGTTCCTCCAATATCCTTGTGAGTTCGATAGACTTTGCGCTTATTAACGACCAAGATTACCTAAAAAGAATTGCCCAAGAAGCGTATCGTGTGGCCCCTGAAGATGGCTTTTTGATTTGTATGAATTCTCCCGAAATAGAAAGAGAGGCAAAAACGCTTTTTCCTTTCAGCTCAGAAATTGGCGGGGCCTGGTTTTTCAGTAAAACAGCTTTTTTACCCGAAGACCTTTCGCAAGGAATAGAAAAATAAATGGCTTTTGTCTGCTTGACTTTATTTGAGATGAGCCTATAATAGAGAGATAATTTAGCTAAATCCCCCCGGCTCTGTCACAGGATCCGGGGGTTTTGTTTACGGCTGTTTTCTTTGCTATCATTTAAAGTATGAAGGCGCTAGTTATTTTTGACGGGAGTAATTTTTATCATTATGCTAAAAAGATGTGCCCAAGTGTGCATTTGACGAATTTTGATTACAGAAAATTGGCCAAGATAGTTACCAGTAGCGACAATTGTCAAACACAATATTGTGTTGGTGAAATAAAAAGAGAAAAAGATAATGCTAAATCAGAAAAAATGTACGCGGGGCAACAATCTCTTTTTTATAGTTTAGAGAAGCAGGGAATTGAAGTGATAAAGGGTTTCATGCTTAAAACTGGGGGCATTTATCAGGAAAAAGGAGTTGACGTTAGAATTGCCCTAAATATTTTAAAAGGAGCGTTAAAAAATGATTATGATGAGTGCTATGTTATTTCTTCAGACACTGACATTATCCCAGCGATAAAAGACGCAAAAAATGAGGGGAAGAAAATTGTCTATGTTGGCTTTGAAGACTTTATTAGTCAAGCCATGAAAAATAATTGTTCCCAGTACTTTATTATTAAACCCAATAACTTAAAGAGTTGCGCTTAGTTGCAAGTTTGTATGAGTCTCCAAATAAAAATCTATTCGTGGAATGTTAATGGTATCAGGGCTGTGGTGAAAAATGGTTTTGTGGAGTGGCTAAAGGATGAGAAGCCGGACATTGTCTGTTTGCAAGAAATTAAAGTGACGGATGAAGCTCGGGAGAAACATGTTAAGAAATTTTCCGCCCAAGGCGGACCAGCCGTGGGCTGGGACTTTGTCGGTTATAACGAATACTGGCATCCGGCTGAACGGCCGGGGTATGCGGGGACAGCGATCCTGACAAAAATCACGCCCGCCTCTATTAGCTACGGGTTTAAGGTGGCGGGCGAAGAAAATAATAAAGTATTAGAGGATAAAGAAGGCCGTGTTTTGACGCTTGAATTTGAGAAGTTTTATTTGATTAATACTTATTTTCCTAATGCCAACCATGAATTATCGCGTCTTGGTTTTAAAGAAGAATTTAATCAGAATTGGCTCAATTATGTTAAAAAGCTAGAAAAAAATAAGCCAGTCGTGACTTGTGGCGATTTTAATGTGGCGCACCAAGAGATTGATCTGGCTCGGCCGAAAGATAATGAGGGCAATGCCGGTTTTACGATTGAAGAGAGAAAATGGATGGATAAATTTACTAAGCATGGCCTAGTTGATACCTTTCGTCTAATCCATGGCGATAAAATCAAATATTCATGGTGGAGTTATCGTTCAGCCGCGCGCGCGCGGAATATCGGTTGGCGGATTGATTATTTTCTCGTGAGTGAAAAACTGAAAAAAAATATCAAAGACGCTTTTATTAACGATACTGTTCTTGGTTCAGATCATTGCCCGGTGGGAATTTTGCTTGAGATTTAATTTTTAACCCTACTCCCTATATACTATTATGTTAATTCTAATCCATGGTAATGACGAAATACGCAGTCGGGCCAAATATCAGGGCTTGATTGATTCGCTCTTGGCGAAAAGCCCGGAGGCGAGCTTGTTTAAGCTTAATGCCGAGAATTTTAAAATTGAAAATCTAGAAGAATTAACACGGGGCCAAGGTTTATTTTATAAAAAATTTATTGTTGGCTGTGATAATCTTTTTTCTGGCGAAAATGGCGAAATTGCCGAGCAACTTAAAAATTATCTTAAACCAATTGCCGAATCAGAAAATGTTTTTATTTTTCTCGAAAACCCTTCGACTACGCTCAGGGCAAGTCCAGCTTGGATTGAACTTAAAAAATTAGCTAGTAAAGGGCAAGAATTTTCGAAAAAAGAGGTAATGGGTGGTGGCAGCCTGTCTGCCGGCAGGCAGGGATTTAATATTTTCTCCGTTACTGACGCTTTTACCGCGCGCAATAAAAATAGCGCTTGGGCGCTCTATCAGGAGGCCTTAATGTTGGGGGTGAGCGCGGAAGAGATTTTGTGGAAGTTGATTTGGAGCGTTAACAATTTGTTATTGGTTAAAAATACTAAAAATTTAGATAAATTAAAGATGAAACCTTATCCGCTAAAGAAAGCCAAAACCGCAACTAAAAATTTCTCAAATAACGAGCTGAAAAAATTCTCGGCGGACTTTAACGATCTTTACCATACCAGCTACCTCGGCACCGATGAATTTGAGTTTGGTCTCGAGAAGATTTTGCTAAGTATTTGAAAATAGTCAATTTTTTGCTATTATCATTTCGTTAAACCATATAATATCCGCCCATATCTTCGATTTGGCCGGGGCGCTCGGGAAAACAACGAGCGCAAGCGCCCGTTCTTTGTCCCTCGCTTCCGCCCATAGCTCAGCTGGTAGAGCAGCTCCCTTTTAAGGAGACGGTCGTAGGTTCGACTCCTACTGGGCGGACAAGATTATGAAAAACGATGGTTCAGAGGCGGAAGTGAGAAGTCGTTTTTCGCGTAGCCAAATGCGACTTCGCACTGAAGCCGTTGTTGTTTTGCCAGATATCCGCAGTGCCCTTAACGTTGGCTCAATTTTTCGTACGGCTGATGCTTGCGGAGCAGATAGGATTTATCTCACTGGTTATACCCCGGCGCCAATTGATAAATTCGGTCGGGCCGATAAGCAAATTGCCAAGACGGCCTTGGGGGCAGAGAAAAGTATTGTTTGGGAAAAGGTTGAGGATCTCTCAAAACTCCTAACCAAGCTTAAAAAAGACGGATTTTATTTAATTGCCGTTGAGCAAGCTGATAATTCAGTAGATTATAAAAAAGTAAAAGTTCAACCAAAAACTGCTTTTGTCTTCGGTAACGAAGTAGAGGGTTTGCCGAAAAATATTTTACAAAAATGCGACGTGATTGCCGAGATCCCGATGAAAGGGGAGAAGGAATCACTCAACATCGCCGTCTCCGCTGGAGTGGCGCTGTTTCGGATTTTGGATATATAAAAAAAGGAGGCCAACGCTGGAGGCGTTGGCCGAGGAACGAACTTGAGGATGACACGGGGACCTTTTCCGAGAGGTCTTCGGGGGCCAGGGGAGACGGCGAGAGACATTGCTTCTTGGCTGATTCAATTAGCGGAGTCTCTGCTCGTGGCCTGTTTTGCACGCAGTATCAGCTTGCCACCTGCTGTCCCTACGACTGTGGCTGGTCGCGTAGCTTGTGCGATGACCGGCTACCGGTACCGTTGTTTGACGCCATTCTCAAATCCAAGACTATTTCTAGCAAATTAAATTATTTTTGGCAATATTGGCAAAAGTGAGTGCCTCTACCATTGTGTTTAATTTTTTGGATCGGGTGACCGCAAACTTTGCAAGGTTGGTCGGCTCGGCCATAGACTTGTAGATAGGGGACAAAGTTACCCAGCTGGCCATTTGATCGCCGATAGTTGCGCGAAGAAGTACCTTTTTTCTGGATTGAAAGTTTTAAAACCTCAATAATTTTTTCTCTTAATTTTTTAATTTGCGCCGGCTTGAGAGTAGAGGACTTGCACATTGGTAAAAGCTTGGCCAAAAAGCAGGCTTCGTCCGTATAAATGTTACCAATGCCGGCAATCAAGGTTTGGTCCATCAAGATTTGTTTAATTGTCTTGTTTGGGTATCTCTTAAAAATCTCAATTAAAGCTTGGTCGGTAAAAAGTTTGGAAAGGGGCTCAAGACCAATATGCTTGGTTAGATCTTTGAGTTGGCGATCATCAACCAAGCGTACCCAGCCAAACTTTCTTAAATCATTAAAATATAATTTAGAGTTATCAGTGAACTCAAAAATCAGACGGGTATATTTAGAAGGTTGTTTTTCTAATAATTGATCATCGGGATGCCCGCCAAGGACTTGCCTCTGAACGGCCTCTCGAGGCGAGTCCTTGGCGGGAAGCCAAATCAATTGCCCGGTCATTTTTAGATGAATAGCTAGAGCCTCACTGCCAACAAAATCAATAATCAAAATTTTCGCTTGTCTATTTATCGAGCCAATTTGTTTATCAACAACACCTTTTTCAAATTGTTTAATGCTCAAAAGCGCAATCGTTTTTGCCCACAAAACCTTGGCTGATTTAATTCGCCGGCCAACTAGAGTCTTACTTAACTCCCTTTTTAACGTCTCGACTTCTGGCAATTCTGGCATGATCTAAATATTGTCATAATCAAAAATTTGTGCAAATATCTACTTAGAAAGGAGGTAGTGTTATGAAGATCGATCTCGATCCCGTGGGAGTGTTTGTTTTTTGTTATTTCGTTTGTGCCGTCCTGTTTTTCACTGCCTTGGTAGTGCTCTTTCCTGTCCTTCTCCCGTTCAATCATCTTCTTGTGCGGGTTATCGGGATAGGAGTTTTGCTGGGATTTTTTGCCTGGTTTTTCTCAAAATGAACTTCGGCTGGAAAGAAAGATTTCTCTCCAGCCATTATTTATTTAGTGCGAAAACAAGTAATGGATATATTTAAAGTGTGTTTTTCAAAATTTTTCGCAATTCTTCTCTCACCACCTCGCGATCATCCCACGGGGTAGTAATACCATCAACAGTTATTGATTGCTCGGCGCCTTTGCCGGTAATCATGACAATGTCGCCAGCGTGGGCGAGTTCGAGACATTTTTTAATACCGGCGCGACGGTCAAGAATGACGAATAAATTTTCATCACGCTTTTTACCATTTTGCTCGGCGACCTTGGCAATGTCTTCAGCAATTTCGGTCGGATCATCTTCGTATGGGTCGACATTGGAGACGATTACGTAATCAGCCCGCCTACCAACAATCTCGCCCATTTGGGGGCGTTTGGCTTTGTCGCGACCACCGCCCTCGGCGCCTAAATTAACTATTATTTTCCCGCGTAAAGCTTCGCCACGCGGCGCAGCATCACGAATCATCTCTGCGGTCTCCATCGCGCGCGTCATACTCTCTTTTTCATGCGCGTAATCAACAATGACGGTAAAATCTTGACCCAGCTCAATTTTCTCCATCCTCCCCGGAATTAAATTAAGTTTGGCAAGGCCGGTTTTGATTTGGGCTGGCGTTAGCCCGGCTTTCTCGCCAACGATAACGGCCGGCAGAGCGTTTAGGATGTTGAAAGCGCCGACGATGTTTAACTCATAATTATTATTTTTGACCTTAAACTTTACGCCATTCTCATCGCCGACAATATCGGTGGCTAAATAATCACCTGACTTTAGGCCGTAAGTGATTTTCTCGTCCGCGGTAAAATTTAAGAAATAATCTCTATGTTCTGAATCTTGATTGATAATCGAGAGCGACTTTATTTTTTCTTGCCGCGCCGAAGCTTTAGCGGAGGCGGGTGCCATAATTATCTTGTTGTGATTTTTCAACACCGCGAAAAGTTCGCCCTTCTTCTTTTTATATTCCTCAAAACTCCCGCCATGCGAGGGAAGATGTTCTGGCGTGAGGTTAGTGAAGATAAGCCAGTCATAAGCGATACCTAAATGGCGATATTGCTTCACTCCTTCAGAAGTGGTTTCGACAATACAATACTGGCAACCGTCTGTAAGCATTTGTTTAAAAAACTTTTGCAGAACAAAGGGCCCGGGCATGGTCATATGATATTTGTTTAAAATTTCTTGCTCGCCAATTCTGATGTTGGCCGTGCCGGTTAAACCAGTTTTTAAGCCATTACTATTTAAAATCGACCAGAGAAAGTTGCCCGCCGAAGTTTTGCCCTTGGTGCCAGTGATCCCGATCACAATCATTTTATTAGTCGGGTGGCCATAATAGGCCGAAGCTATTAGGGCTTTGGCGCGGTGATATTGGAGAAATAATTTTTCGGGCAATAATTTTTTGATTAGTTTTTTCATTTTTTCTTTCCTAGATGTTTAAGTACTTCTTTAATTTGCTCGCTCGTGTCAGTGATATGGTCGGGGAGGCGACGCAGGGCCTCGCGCGCTTCACGGGTCGAGTAACCGAGCGCTTCGAGGGCCATAATCGTCTCGGCTTCTTGCTCAAGTTGGCCATGGTCAGCTAATTCGCCAATTTTGTCGCGCAATTCGAGCACAATCTTTTCGGCAATCTTTCGGCCAATCCCCGAGACTTGGGTGAGGTAACTAGTGTTATTGCTAGCAATCGCTTTCTTTAAGGTGTCGGGCGGGGCGAGGGAGAGGATCGAGAGCGCGCTCTTAGGACCAACGCCCGAGATTCCGATTAGGAGCTCAAAAAATTCTAATTCAGACTTGTCGAGAAAGCCGTATAAATCTAAAACATCTTCTCTCACTATTAAATGTGTCCAAACTTTGACTATAGAGTCAGCTTTTTTAAGTTTGCCGAGGGTATCAGCCGAACAAAAGATCTTATAACCTACGCCGCCCACGTCTAAGATGACAAAACGGCTGTCGGCGACGGAGATTTTACCCGTAAGTTGACCAATCATGCGCTAATAATATAACGTTTTCAGTCTTTATTCAAAACTTGCAAAAAGTGAGAAAATGTATTAAATTAGTCTCATGCCAATTACCACATCAGCCAAAAAAGCGTTGCGCGGGAGTAAGCGTAAGAAGGTTTATAACGATCGTCGAGCCAAAGCGATGAAGCTGGCGATTAAAGGGACGAAAAAATTGTCGGGCGTCGAGGCCAAGAAAGAATTGGCCAAGGCCTACCAAGCGATCGATAAAGCGGCCAAGCGGGGAGTGATCAAGAAGAATACCGCGGCGCGCAAAAAGTCTCGCCTCGCGAAACTCATCAAAAAGACCGCCTAGGCGGTCTTTTTGATCCAGGTCCCCTTGGCAGGAATCGAACCTGCATTACAAGCTTCGGAGGCCTGTGTTCTATCCATTAAACTACAAGAGGTTAAATCTTTTCAAGAAGTATTTTTGGGTGCCCCCGCGAGGAATCGAACCTCGATTACAAGATCCGCAATCTTGTGTTCTATCCGTTAAACTACGGGGACGAACGAGAGTTACTCTACCACAAATTTTTTAAAAACCCAAGGTCTCGTAGAGTACCTCAGTGAAGGTTTCGGTATGTTTTTCCTCCTCACCATTTTTGAGCATTAATCGACGAACTTCTTCTGGCGTTGGACCGACAATTGGGATATGAATGTTAGGAACGAAAATGCGTTGATAGTGAAGGACAAGCTTGGCCGGCTTATCAGGTGTTGCTTCTTCGATCCAAAAGGAACGAATTTTTTCGTAAGTAAATAACTCGTTATTTAATTGCACGCCACGTTGATCAATTTTGACATCAAGATGCGGATCGACTGGTCGGCGTTCATGTTGATAGATAATAAAACCAGCTAAACCAATGATTAGAGCCAGGAGCAAGTTCCCTAAGATGAGAGAGATAATCGCGCCAAAAAAAGCAAACGCACCCAGCGCCCAAAACCAGTCATCAGTTCGAAAGGGCAATTCGCGACTATAAGATTCCCATTGTAAAATTGGTTCAGTGGCCATTAGTTAAATTATACAACTAAAATAAAATTAACAGTAGTAAAACTTGGCGGTGCCTTTTGGTTAAAATCCGAACTTTTTTTGACGAAAATCCGGACTTTG
>Ga0172375_10002348_pt1 | contig 29593 bp, 18 predicted proteins | sample LakKiv1m_FD_114537 | JGI IMG/M metagenome (GOLD analysis project Ga0172375, IMG submission 114537) | Freshwater microbial communities from Kabuno Bay, South-Kivu, Congo - kab_092012_11.1m | ecosystem: Environmental > Aquatic > Freshwater > Lake | place: Democratic Republic of the Congo... | reverse complement strand
GTTGTTCTTATAGAACCGGGAACTTATGAAAGAAGTTTACACGTTGTAAAAAATACTATTGATACAGTGTATTCAATGGGCGTTCGGTTTATTATAAATCCCGGTGTTACAAAATTTCGCGAAGGGCATATCGCTTCTTGGTCTCAAGATAGAAAAATAGCTTACCCGGACGCTAGCGCTTATGATGGAATTGATAATGACCTTGACGGTTTGATAGATGAAAATGAATCAATTGATTTTTACACAAGAGATAAAAAAGGACTTCTGGGATTACGTTATAAAGATTACATTAATAACATAGCCGTAGATGATCCTTTGATTGATGAAAAACGAGATAATGCTGCAGAAAATATTGTCTCAACTTATGTGCCTAATCCTGATGGGAATGTTGTTGTAAGATCACACTTTTTCGGGGATGAAGACGGTGATTGGGACCCTCTTGTGGATGATGTTGGCTCAGATGGAGTTGGTAAAGATGATGCTAATTATATTAAACCTGATGCTGATGGAACTGAAGGGAATGGAATTCCTGATCAAGGAGAACCTAATTTTGGCAAAACTGATCCGCACGAATCTGATCAGATAGGGTTGACAAGTTTTAACTTTTTTAATCAATCTGCTTCGCCGGATTTAAGCGATGATCAAACTGTTTGGACGAGAATGTTCCCTGGCAGATTTGATGTTGTTCCGCCAACCCCAATGGATGGAGATTTTATTTATGCATCAGGATATTTTCCATTAAAAGCCGGGCAAACAGAACGCTTTTCAGTTGCTTTGGTTTTTGGCGTTGATTATAATGATATTACTAGAAGCAAAACCATTGTACAGCAAATCTATAACGCTGGATATAAATTCCCACAACCTCCAAGAAAACCGAAAATTACCGTTACCCAAGAAGATGGTAACGCCGTAATTTATTGGGATGGAGAGCCGGTAGAAAATTCAAAAGATTTTATTTCTAAGAAAAAAGATTTTCAAGGATACAAAATTTATCGTTCTACAGATGCCGGATTTATTGACTCAAGACAAATTACAAGCGCTCTCGGAACTTTGTCCTTCGATAAACCGATTGCTCAATACGATTTGAAAGACAGTATTTCGGGATTCTTTTATCCTTCTGCTGCTCTTCTCGAACAAGTAGGTGGAACAACCTATTATCTTGGACACAATACCGGTATTGTTAATCGGTATGTTGATTCTACGGTAACTAAAGGGCAAACCTATTACTACGCTGTTTGTGCTTATGATGCCGGCGATGCAAAGTTAGATATTTTCCCTTCAGAAAATTCTAAGTTTATTGACCGTACCTCCTCCGGACAAATTGTTACCGATGATAATACTGGCTTTATTACTCCTGGTTTCCGTCCTTCGGGATACAAACCCGCAAAGCTTGGCTTGCTTCAAAAATCTGCAAATTTTAGAGGTACCGGAACTATTGAAATAGAGATGATTGATGATCATGCCGTTCGTGCGGGAAATCAATATCAAATAGTTTTTCAAGATACTGCGTTACAAGGCTACACATCAAATTGGTCATTGATTGATTTGGTAACTCCTGATACCGTAAAAATTCCTTCACTTAAAGCGGAATATATTGTAAAGCCGGGTGAAACAATTGCGGTGCCAAAAGGTGTAGAAATTTCTGTAAATAGTATTTCTTTTACAACCGACACAACTGTTTTCGTTGGAACGGTTGATACAGTTATTTACAAAAGCACCAAGTTTACTGGCGAAACGAAACCGGTTCATGGTTTTAGAGTTCAGTTGTATAATGAAGATGTGATTAAAACTGATTCTGCAAAATCCGGGTTTGAAAACATTTCTTCAGCTGTAAATCCTACTTACATTTTTAGGGTTTTTCCGCCGCCTGCAAGCAAACCAAGTTTAGCTGGTATTGCGATGCCGTATGATTATCAATTTGAATTTTCAAATTCCATTGTTGATACTTCTGTGGCAGACACGCTTGGAACCAATACCTCCGGCAACAGAGTTGCGGCAGTTCCTGTTAATTTCAGAGTTAAAAATTTAACTACCGGTAATTATATCAAGTTTGTTTATTTCAAAACAGGCACGGTTAGTACAAGCCATAATATTATTTTCAAAGAAGTAATTCAAGGAAATCCGTATCGAACTTTTAACGTAATCTTTCAATACGGCACGCCAAACGCTTCAATGGAAACTTCCGGCTTCTTGAAAGTTTATACCACCAAGCCATTTAACCGAGTTGACCAAGTTACCTTCTCGATTGACCCTGCAAGCATTGATAATAATTCCGCACAGAGTGACTTAGATAAAATTAAAGTAGTTCCGAACCCTTATGTAGTAACCCATGAGGCTGAGTCTAGATTATCAAGCACGCAAACAAGCGGTAGAGGGGAAAGAGAAATTCGATTTACCCGAATTCCTCCGGGGGCTAAAATATCCATCTTTACCGTTCGTGGTGAATTGGTTAAAACACTAACTCACAATGATTTGTTTGTAGGCGATGTGTATTGGAATTTACGTACTGAGGAAAACCTCGACGTAGCATTCGGCGTGTATGTATTTGTAGTGGATGCGCCGGGTATCGGAACAAAAATTAGCAAATTTGCTCTCATTAAATAACGGAGTTTGAGAGATGAGAAAACTTTATATAATTATTTTATTGATCTTTATGACCTTTCTTTCTTTTGCACAAACGAAAGTCGGTTCAACTGCCGGGGCGTTCTTAAACATTGGAGTTGGCTCTCGCCCGATTGCAATGGGCGGCGCTTTTGCTGCAACAGCAAATGATATTACTTCACTGTATTGGAATCCTGCAGGCATCTCAAGAATTGTAGGAAACGAAGCCTTCTTTGCACACACAAAATGGTTTGCCGATATCACCTACAACTGGGCGGGAGCCGCGTTAAATTTAGGCGATCTCGGCGCTGTTGGGTTAAGCCTTACGTACTTAGATTATGGAAAGATGGAAGTTACCACCCTGCGCGAGCCTGACGGAACGGGCGAAATGTTTTCGGCTAAAGATTATTCTTTGGCTGTTTCCTACGCTTATAATTTAACCGATCGGTTCTCTGTAGGCGGTAACCTTAAATACGTTAACGAATCTATTTGGAATTCATCGGCTTCCGCAGTTGCGGTTGATCTCGGAATCCTTTTTAATTCTGACCTGTATGGGTTAAGAATGGCAGCAACCATTACCAACTTTGGTTCCGATATGAGAATGGATGGAAAAGACCTCTATGTACTGCACGATATTAACCCAAATATTTATGGAAATAACGAGCAAATATTAGCGACTTTAAAAACGGATGATTTTCCACTTCCTTTAACATTTAGAGTTGGCGTTGCTATGGATATGCTTAATACAACGGAACATCGCCTTACTTTGGGCGTTGATGCTATGCACCCGAATGACAATTCTGAATCGCTTAATGCAGGCGCAGAATACGTTTTTAATAACATGGTGGCGCTGCGCGCTGGATACAAATCTTTGTTCTTGACTAATTCTGAAGAAGGTTTGACTCTTGGTGTTGGTTTAATGTACGAGTTCTTCCCGGGGCTTGGTGTTTCGCTTGATTACGCTTACCAAGATTTCGGTATTTTAAAAAATACCCAACATTTTTCGATGGGTATTAAATTCTGAAACAAGTTCTCTTGCGTTTGAAAAAGGCATATCATTTTGGTATGCCTTTTTTGTTTGTACATATTTGAAAAACAGAGTGCGTGGATTTAAGAAAAACTTTTGTATTTGTGATGTATTGTTCAGGCTTTAATCTTCATCCTGAAGTACTTTTAAAAATGCAGCTCTTCTTGTTCCGGGATACTCAACATCCAAGCCTTTAACGGCGTGCCAGATAATTTTATTAAACTCGTTGTCGGGAATTCTATCGGCTTCCGTAAAATCCAATGTTTCACTTTTCTTCTGCCAATAATTTTCAGCGGTGTTCTTTGCGTCGAGATCAACATTGATTGGAAGCGCGGTGAACGGCGCACTGTTTGGAACAGTAGAAAAGCATCTCCACATCGGCTCGGCAGCGGCATCGTATTGGCTCATCGGTGGAAGTCCGAGAATCAATTCCATCGTTCTTAGCATAGAAGAAGTTGAGTACATCGTGTGGTCAATAAAATTTCTTTTCACAAATCCGCCGGCAACGTAAGCGGTTGTTCTATGCGCGTCAACATGGTCAGAACCATCTTGCGCGTCGTCTTCAATTATAAAAATTGCTGTCTCTTTCCAGATAGGCGAGCGACTTAAATAATCAACAAACAAACCAACGGCAAGATCATTATCGGCAACATGCGCGAATGGTGTAGGTGCGCCTTTCCGCAAACCTTCGGTATGGTCGTTAATAAATCTTAGCGTGCTGAATTGCGGAATTTTGCCGATTGCAAGCAAAGAATCAAAATCATTTTTCCATTGGTAGAAGCGGGTTGTGTCTCTTACTTTCATGTTCCACTCGGTAAATGATTTGCAAAAATGATTTTCTAAAACCGGAATGGAAGCTTTCCCGTTATTTGTAAACTCTGCATAAGAACGATAAGAGACATTGTGTTTACTACAAACATCCCAGATGAATTCTTTATTATTTGCAATTGCTCTATTTCCCTCTGCATCATAACCGCCGCCGCGGTTTCCGTAACTTGTTACCCAGGTTTTTTCTAAGTAGTCAGTTGCGTATGCGCCCATACTCCAGTTGTGCCCGTCTGCGCTCACTTCTGCATTGGCGTAAAAATTATCGAGCAGAACAAATTCTTTCGCAAGGGCGTGTTGATTCGGCGTGTAAAATTCTCCGAACAATGTTAAACTTGTATCGCCGTTGCCTTGCGGTAAATCGCCAAGCACTTGATCGTAGGTGCGGTTTTCTTTTATCACATAAAAAACATATTTGATAGGTGATGGATCGCCGACTTTTTTCGGAATCGGATTTCCCGCTTCGCCATTCGGGTGCGTCTCTTTTTCTTTTTGATAAGGAGTATTTTCATATACAAGTTTTGAATAACAAGCGAGTGTTTTTTCGTTGGGAATTTTTATGGCGTTTAACGTACCTTTAAATAATCCGCCGATGTATTGTTCCTTCACCACTTTTGAAGTATCGCCTTTTTGATAAATTACGCTGCGTCCCTTTCTTGTTGGGTTGGGCCCCTGCGGATTTGCGAGCGATGAAAATCCTTTTCCGTTCGCTACAAAAATAGACCTGCCGGAAACTTTTACGCTTGTAGGATACCAACCAGTTGGAACAAATCCTTCGCTTTTACTTGAGCCGGGAGTTGCAACATCAAAAACAGCGAGGCAATTATTATCAGCGTTTGCAATGAAGAGAGTTTTATCATCATCGCTTAACGCAACGCTGTTTGGAGTTGAACCAATAGGAGCTTTTGGATAAAGGGCAGTGTTAAGCGTTTCTATTACTTTTCGTTCCGTAATGTTGATAACAGAAACAGAATTATCATTACCGTTTGCAACAAAAAGATACTTGCCGTTTTTGGTTAAACAAAGATCGTTTGGGTTATCGCCGACTTTTATTTCCGCAACAAAAGATTTTTTTTCAGCATCAAAAACCAAAACTTTATCGCATCCCCAGCAGGAAATGTAGAGTTCTTTTTTATTTGGAGATAACAGACATTGGTAGCCCTCGCCGCCTAACAGATATTTCCCAATGATTGATTTAGTTTTTGTGTCTAATAGATAAAGTGAATTGTTTTCTTTTGTTACCGCATACAAAATATTTTTTTTGTCATCTAACGCAAGTCCGGCGGGAGAAATTTTTTCGGGCCATTTTTTGCCGAGAAGTAAAGTATCCGTTACGGCTAACTTATTTTTTAGAATTGAGTACTCGAGAATCCAATTATCATTTCCGCCGGAGACATAAAGAAATTTTTCATCAGCGCTAAAGACCAACCCGAACCATGCTTTTGCGATAGGTTTATCATCAAGAATTTTAAAATCCGCCGCCGAAATCAATTGAATAGATTGTTCGCTTTGACCGTTATTAGTTACCGCTAAATAGTTACCGGAAGGAGAAACCACAATTTGCAGAGGTAAATCGCCAAGCTGTAAACTTTTGCCTATTGGAGAAACAGCCCAGCCGTTCGGCAGGTTAATTCGTTTTAATTTTTCTTGTCCGGTTAATAAACTGTTAAAAAGTAAAGCAATAAAAAGAACGAATGATAAAATCTGTTTTCGCATGATTTGTTTTCTCCGATAGTCAAAGATTTTTTTTTATGATGAGCAAATTTACTTTTTATTGCCGAAAATCCCGCCAAGTATTTTAATTGCAAAAGCCTTCGGCGGAGAATTGAAAATATTTTTCTAAAGATTTCTTTGAACTGCTAAGAATTCATTCTTATATTTGAACTAACACTTTCAAAATAATTCATTTAATCTTAAAGATCATAAGAGGTTGAAATGTCCGAACAGAAAAAATTTGTCCCTTTTGTCTCTTCAGAAACAAACATAGCGGAATTCACCGTTCGTGCGCTTGTTATTGGCTTGGCGCTTGCTGTTGTTCTTGGTGCGGCAAATGCGTACTTAGGGTTAAAAGCCGGAATGACCATCGCTGCAACTTATCCGGCGGCAGTAATTGGGATGGCAATTATTAAATTGTTTAAAGGAACAATCCTTGAAGAAAATTTTGCACGTACTGTAGGGTCAATCGGAGAATCAATTGCAGCCGGTGCTATTTTTACAATTCCGGCTTTTTTTATTGCCGGTATTTGGAATCCATTTTTTACTCCAGGCAATTATGCAATTTCCGCCGCAATTATGTTTGCAGGCGGCGTTCTCGGAATTATGTTTGTCGCTCTGCTCAGGCGTGTAATGGTTGAAGATGTTGAACTGCCTTTTCCTGAATCAGTCGCCGCATCTGAAATCCATAAAGCCGGCAGACATGGCGGTTCGGGTTCAAAGTTTTTATTTGGCGCTATGGGAGTCGGAGCTTTGATTCAAGCCTTAGGGCAATTTAAACTATTTGCGACAAGCGCAGATAAATTAGTTTCATTCGGTAAAGGGAATATTCTTTTTAAATCTCCAGACGTCAGCCCGGCTTATATGGGCGTTGGTTATATCATTGGTCCACGGTTAGCCGCATTAAACTTTAGCGGCGGCGTTCTTGCGTGGGGATTGTTAGCTCCAATCATCGCTTATTTCAAATTCGGTAATGTTGATCCCACGACTTTAGACTGGGCAAAAGAAATTACTCTTGTTTGGAAAAGTTACGTTAGACCAATTGCAATCGGTGGAATGTTGGTAGGCGCAGGCTTTACGTTATGGAAGATGAGAAAAAATCTTATCACCGGAATTTCCCGTTCGGTGAATGATGTTAAAAAAGCTGCGTCAGGGGAATCTACAACAGAAAGAATCGAAAAAGATATTCCATTTACTTACGTTATGGTTGGTATTGGTTTGGCTTCAATAGCTACTTTTTTTATCTACAACTATTTTGCACAAAACATTGTTGCCGCTTTAGTTGCAACATTAGTTATGGTTGTGGCAGGATTTTTCTTTGCGGCAGTTTCCGGTTACTTAGTTGGAATTATCGGTTCCAGCAATAATCCTATAAGTGGATTAACCCTTTCGACCCTCGTTATTGCGGCGTTATTAATGGTTGCACTAGGAATGAAAGGAACGCAAGGAGTAGCTGCCGTGCTTGGCGTTGCCGCTGTTGTTTGCGTTGCCGCCGCGGTTGCCGGTGAAATGTTGCAAGATTTAAAAGCCGGGCATATTCTTGGCGGTACCCCCTGGAAAATGCAAACCGGAGATTTAATTGGTATTCTTATTTCTGCGGCGGTTATGTTTATCCCGCTTTTAATTTTGCACGAAGGAAATATTAAAGCAGGCGGAACCGGATTTGGCGGAGATCAATTGCCGGCGCCGCAAGCAAGCTTAATGGCTATTTTGTCTAAAGGTATTGTTGCCGGAGAAATGGAATGGATTCTTATCTTCACCGGAATGCTTATGGGCGTTGGTTTTATTATGATGAATGTAAAAAGCCCAATGCTTGTTAGCGTAGGAATGTATCTTCCGTTAGGGACAACGTTTGCAATTTTTGTCGGCGGTTTAATTAAAGGCGTTGTTGAAAGAATAAACGAAAAGAGAAAATTCAACGAAGGACAAAAATCGAGAGTTGAAAATAACGGCGTTCTTATTGCCGCCGGATTAATAGCCGGAGAGGCATTGATTGGTCTGCTCTTTGCCGGCTTTGCGTTTTTTGAAATAACTATTTGGGATTTAAGTTCTCCATTTTCACTTTTAATGAGCGTTGTGGTACTTGCTGCCATTGCCTATATGTTGATTAAAATTCCGGTCGGAAATGCTGGCAAACCGGATGATCCGCTTCCGCCACGCGTTTCGATGTAAAGATTGTTTTTTATTGTCCCGGCAAAAAAGACCGGGACAATTTTTTTAGAAAGTTTAAACATGAATTTTTTTCAAAGACGCGCATTATTAAAAGAGGCTAATTATTTGGAAGTGCGTCCGGTTAGAAGTTACGGCGAAACTATTGACGAGAATAACTTTGTTACGGTTTTGATTCCAAAATTTAAAAATCGTTTTGCTGTAAGATTTATTTTACCTTATATGCAGTACAAATTTTTCAAAGTTAAACTCGATGAATTTGGCTCGGCAGCTTGGCTGCTCATAGATAAAAAAAGAAACGTCGGAGAAATAGCGACTGAATTAGTAAAGTTATTCGGCGAAAAAATTCAACCCGTTGAAGAAAGACTTACAAAGTTTTTCACTGGAATATATGAACAAAGATTAATTACATTTTTAGAAATTCAAGATAAAGGAAATTAAACATGAGTACTATTTTAAGCGAACTTAAACCCGCATTGGTCTGGAAATATTTTGAAGAAATTGCGCAACATCCGCGCCCTTCAAAACATGAAGAAAAAGTTGCTGAATATATTTTTTCAGTCGGCAAAAAATTAAATCTCGAAACCGTTAAAGATGCATTCGGCAATATCATTATTCGCAAACCTGCAACACCGGGAAAAGAAAATTTGAAAACAGTTGTTCTGCAAGGGCATATTGATATGGTCTGCGAAAAGAACCGCGATGTTGAACACGATTTTGATAACGACCCAATTCAAGTTTATATTGACGGCGATTTTGTAAAAGCGAAAGGCACAACTCTCGGCGCCGATAACGGAATTGGCGTTGCAGCGGCATTAGCAGTGTTAGAAGACAAGACAATTCAACACGGACCTATTGAATGTCTCTTTACTTTAGACGAAGAAACCGGCTTAACCGGCGCCGCAAGTTTAGACCCGGCAATTTTGAAAGCAGATATTCTTCTTAATCTCGATTCGGAAGAACTCGGCACTTTTTTCATCGGTTGTTCCGGCGGAAAAAACACTGCGGCTAAATTTACTTTTACTCCGGAAAAAGTTCCTGCCGATTCCGTTGCTTACGAAATTAAAGTCGCCGGTTTACAAGGCGGTCACTCCGGTTTAGAAATTCATACCGGAAGAGGAAACGCGATCAAAATTCTAAATCGTTTTCTTTGGAATGGCGTAAATAAATATGGAATCCGTTTAGCTCAAATTGAAGGCGGAAATAAACACAATGCAATTCCGCGCGAAGCGTTTGCGGTTGTTACCGTTCCAAAAGCAAATGTAGCCGGTTTCAATTCCGCAATAGTAGATTATAATAAAACTATCAAAGCGGAGTTAGCTACTAACGAGCCAAACTTAACTGTCTCTGCGGCTGTAACCAACTCGCCAGCAACTGTAATGGATGGAAAAACGACCACTAATTTATTGAACGCACTTTACGCAACACCTCACGGTGTAATTACTATGTCTCCCGATATTGCCGGCTTAGTTGAAACTTCAACAAATCTTGCAACGATAATTACGGAAGGAAACAACGTTAATATCGTAACAAGCCAACGCAGTTCTGTTGCAACGGAAAATCAAGATGTGGTTGATATGGTGCATTCGGTATTTGTTTTAGCAGGCGCGGAAGTTTCTCACGGTGACGGATATCCTGGTTGGAAACCAAATGTTCATTCGGAAATTCTGAAAGTATTTAAATCCGTTTACACAACAATGAACGGCAAAGAACCGGAAGTAGCCGCTATCCATGCGGGACTTGAGTGCGGAATCATCAGCGAAAAATATCCGAACATGGATATGATTTCTTTTGGTCCAACAATGTTTGGAGTGCATTCGCCGGACGAGCGATTGATGATTTCATCTGTTCAGCCATTTTATGAATTGCTTACGAAAGCTTTAAGCAACATCCCGGCTAAATAGAAAATCTCTTTTCTTATCATAATCTTACTCAAGTTTGAGTAAGATTATGATTTAGTTTACGGTCAAGATTACGACAAAATCTTAAGGAACTCAATGGAACCAACTCTTTTAGTGAAACCGGAACCCACCAAACTTTTCCGTTGGACAATTCTTGTCTTCGTAAGTCTTGCGATGTTTGGCAATTATTATATTTACGATTGCATTAGTCCGCTCGCCGATCTTCTCTCTAAACAATTAAATTTTTCAGATTCCGATATTGGCTTGCTGCAAGCAATTTATAGTTTCCCGAACATCATCATGGTTTTAGTAGGCGGTTTGATTATTGATAAAATCGGGACCAGAATTTCCGTACTACTTTTTACGTTACTAATTTTTATCGGAGCGCTGGTAACCGCGCTTAGCGGAAGCCTTTATTTTATGGCTGCCGGACGATTGCTTTTCGGTCTTGGCGCTGAATCTATGATTGTTGCAATAACTACAATTATTGCGCGGTGGTTTAAAGGAAAAGAATTATCGTTTGCATTTGGGTTAAATTTAACTGTTGCCCGGCTCGGCTCATTCCTCGCTTTAAATTCTCCTTCATGGGGAAAAAGTTTTTACACTCACTGGCAAACGCCGCTTTGGATTTCGGTATTCGCCGGTGTTGCGGCGATTATTTTTATCCTGATTTATTTTATTCTCGACTTGGCAGCAACAAAAAAATTTTCAATGCCAAAAGATGGCGAACAAGATAAAGTGGTACTTAAAGAACTTTTTAATTTTGGGAAATCATTTTGGTTTATTACGGCGTTGTGTGTAACCTTTTATTCGGCAATGTTTCCGTTCCAAACATTTGCAATAAAATTTTTTCAAGACGCTCACGGAACAACGCGCGAAGTCGGCGGAAATCTTTCAAGCTTGCTCACTTTGGCTGCGATGATTTTTACTCCGCTGTTTGGTTTATTAGCAGATAAAATTGGCAAACGCTCTCTACTGATGATGTTCGGTTCTCTGCTCATTGTTCCTGTCTATTTAATTATGGCTTACAAAATTGATTTAGCTTCGCCGCTTGGGTTGCACGGAATGCTCTCAATCAATTTAGATTTTTTTGATATTCATTCGCAAATACCGATTTATCTGTTACTCCCAATGTCATTAATGGGAATAGCGTTCTCGCTTGTTCCTGCAGTGTTATGGCCGTCAGTATCGCTGGTGGTTGACGCTTCAAAGCTTGGAACAGCTTATGGATTAATGACGATGATTCAGAATATCGGTTTGTTCGGGTTTAATTTGCTGATTGGTTTTGCCAACGATATTTCCAAAGCGAGCGCCGCAAACCCGGCAGGCTACAATCTTGGAATGTGGATATTTTCTCTTCTTGGTTTCTTTGGATTATTTTTCTCGTTTATGCTTCGCGTTAATGAAACGGGCGCAAATAAACATGGGCTTGAGCAAGGGATGAAAAAGTAGAAAGTAAAAAGTAGAAAGTAGAAATTAAAAAGTAGAAAGTAGAAAGTAAAAAGTAGAAAGTAGAAAGTAAAAAGTAGAAAGTAGAAAGTTATAATGTTGGTGTTGAAATGGGAAAAAATGTCGGAATTGCTAATACGAGAAAAAACTCTTAACGATGTAATGAAGAAGTATTTTTTCATATTATTTTTATTAATTTCAATTGGGCTTCATGCGCAAGATTTAGGATTTGGCTGTCTTGGGCTTGTAGGCGGGTTTGCCGGATATGGCATTCAAACTTATCAAACGAAAGGAATTAATCAACGAGTTGATTTTTTTAACGCTCGTTACAAAACTTCGCTTAATTCACCGATGAACAATTTTGGGCAGGCGGCTGGGTATCGGTTAGGGATAAATTTCTATAGTCAAAAATTTTCGGGATTCAATATTTCTTTTATCGGATTTTACCAAAAACTTGCCGAGAAAAACAAAGCAATCAGAGATTCAGGCAGCATTGAAATTGCAAAAACGTTTGAAGTTAAAATCACTTCTTTCGGTTTAGGAATTGATTTTGGTACTCACATTACCGAAATGGTAAACTGGAAAATTCTAAAAGTTGCAATTCTTTTTTCACAGGCAAATTATATTGAATCAGAAGACCGCCCCGGAATATTAACGGTGAAGGATGATTATAAATCCGCTAAAACAAATATCGGCTATTCTCTTTCAACCGGATTTGTGGTTTACCTTATTGGGAATTATATTAGTATTGAAGGGAGCGCAGGGTACAGGTTATTTTCGTTTGAACAATTGACTAAAGATGACGGAACTCTTTTAACGCAGAACGAGCAATCAAGTCAACCATTGGCTGTTGCAATAAAAAACGGCGGACTCGCCGGTACAATTCAATTAAACTTTAATTTTCCATTGTGAGGATTTATGAAATTTTCAAAACTTGATCGAGCATCGGTTATTGCAATTAGAGATTGCATGGGCGCAACATTGGAAGAAAGCGTGTTAATTATCTCTGATAATAACAAGAGGGAAATTGGGTTATCACTTTTTGAAACCGCAAAAAAACTTGGGCATCAATCTCTTTACGTCGAAATGATTCCGGGAAAAGTGAACGGAGAAGAACCTTCTGCGGAGATTTCAGAATTGATGAAAAAATTTGATGTTGTACTTTGCCCGACCACTACTTCGCTGACGCACACGGATGCCAGAAGGAACGCCTCGGCATTAGGCGCGCGCATTGCAACATTTCCGGGAATTACTAAAGCCGTTATGATTCGCGGACTAAATGCCGATTACCATAAAATTTCAGCGTTGTCTCTTCAATTAAAAGAAATTTTAGAACGAGGGAAAAAGATTAGAGTTACTACAAAACTTGGTACTGATATTTCTTTTTCAATTGAAGGCAGAACTGCGTTTGCATCTAAAGGATTATTCCACGCGAAAGGTGAAAGCGGAAATTTGCCCACAGGAGAAACATTTCTTGCGCCCGTTGAAGGAACGGCTAATGGTATTTTTATTGTGGACGGTTCAATGGCTGGATTAGGTTTAACTTATAACGAAAATATAAAAATAAAAGTTGAAGATGGTTTTGCCACCGAAATTACCGGCGGAAAAATGGCTAAAAAATTACAAAAGATGCTTGATACAGTAGGAAAAGATGCGCGCAACATTGCGGAGTTCGGTATCGGAACAAACCATGCCGCAAAACTTAGCGGAGTTTTATTAGAGGATGAAAAAGTGATGGGAACTATTCATATTGCTTTGGGAAATAATAAATCTATGGGCGGGAATGTTGGCGTGGCGTTGCATTTAGACGGCGTTGTAAAAAAGCCAAACGTCTATTTAGATGAAACGCTTTTGATGAAAAAAGGGAAGTTGCGTATTTAAAGATTCGATTTTATTTAAGCGATAGTAAAAAAAAGGATGTCAATTTGCGACATCCTTTTTCTTTTTAAAAGTAGCAGTAAGATTAGTAAATACTTAAATTATAAACGGCGGTGCCAGAAGGAAAGTTAGCAAAATTATTTTCAAATGATGAAGAGGTTGTGTTAGAAACAGAAGATGAAATTGTACTTTTCAAAAGAAACAATGGGAAAGGTTTCCCTTTAGCATAACCGATTGGTTCAACGCTAATCATTACTTCTTTACCAGCTAAATCTAAAGGAAAGGTAAAGCCGCTTGGCGCGTTTTGCAGAAAATCTTCTCCTGGGTAAGCAGGCATCGCGTTCGATCCTATAAACGGGTTTTGCCCATCATTGCCGGCGGCTAATTTAAATTCTCCTATTGAAAGATAATTCCCATTAACTTTTACCCAGCCTTTGTAAGTCCAACCGATAGGAAGTTCAGGCAACCGTAAGCTGGGTTCGTACAAGCCGGAACTTTTATATTTTAAAAACCATATTCCTGAATTTGTATTTGCCGTTGTTCCGGTGGGGGTAAAAACCGTAAAAAAACCGCTCGCAGTTTTGAATGACGGAGGCACGGCAGCCGAAGTATCAGACCCCAAATATTTCTGATCGTCAAAATCACTTCCGAACGCTATTCCTACAGGATTTTTAGGAACAACGCTCATCTGAGATATGTTTGTTCTGATTTTACTAACCATTAAAAAAAGATTTGAAGTTGATGAATCTTTTAACGTGGAATCTTTATGTTCAATGCTAATGCAAACAAATTGGCTGTTGGTGTTTTGCTGGTACTCATTTAGCGATAAAGGAAATGATCCTGTGAATGCGCTTCCCGAAACTGAAAGTTTTCCGAATTTATGGATAACTTTTCCTGCGTCATTCACTATCCAAGCCGCTAAAACCAAACTATCGTCTAAAGCGGGCAAATTAGAAAGATTAAAAGTCATGGTTCCATTTTGGCTTTGAACGGTTTCAGTAGTTTTAACATCCGTACAAGAGGATACGAAGAGCACGATCGGAAGAAGGAGAAAAAGCGTCTTTTTCATAGTTTGATTTCCTAAGTAATTATTTATTCCTTCTCAAAACATAATTTATCTTTGTTCAATATTCAAGAAATATTTTATAAAAATTTCTTCAAATATTTTTGATTTAACCGTGAGATGTTATAATTTTCACTGAAAAAATTTTTCAAATTGAAAATTATGTCCTACACTGCCTTAAGGCATGCAAGTATACATAGGAGCTGAAATATGCAATCTCGCTACAAAATTGTTTTTCTGTTCATATTCATTCCGATTTTTTTGTTACAAGCGCAAACGGGAAAAATTTCCGGAGTGGTTAAGGATGCCGTAACAGGGGAACCCTTGATATCAGCAAGTGTATTAATACAAGGAACAAACTCTGGCGCCGCAACAAACTTAGACGGCTACTACGCTATTATCAATGTTCCGCCGGGAAGCTACACAATAAAAGCCTCGATGATCGGTTATACCTCCTCGATTTTACGGAACATCCGCGTAAATATTAATCAAACTTTTGAACTTAATATTTCTTTAAAAGAAGAATCTATTCAAGCGCAAGAAGTTGTTGTTGTCGCGACTCCGCCGGTAGTACAAAAAGATGTTTCAAACAGTGTTGTTAATGTTAACTCAGAACAATTTGAAAACATGCCTGTTGCTAACGTAACCGCTGTTGTTGGGCTTCAAGCCGGAATTGTTGGCGGCGCTTTCCGCGGAGGTTCAACTAATGAAACCGGCTATATGTTAAATGGCATGGTTATGAGAGATGAAAGAGACAACACCCCATTCACAGGAATCAGTTTTACTTCTGTTGAAGAAATTCAAATTCAAACAGGAGGCTTTAATGCAGAGTATGGAAACATTCGCTCCGGTTTGGTGAATGTTGTTACAAAAGAAGGAAAGAATGATAGATATTCAGTTAACGTTTTTACACGGATGCGCCCTGCAGGGAATAAATATTTTGGAGACGGAGCCTCGGCGGCAGATGCCTATTGGATTCGCCCTTACCTTGATGATGCCGTTGCATGGACTGGTACCAACAATGGCGCTTGGGATGCTTATACATTAAAACAATATCCTAGTTTTGAGGGATGGAATTCTATTTCACAAAAATTGTTAAGCGATAATAACCCTGCAAATGATTTAACGCCGGAAGCTGCACAACGGCTTTTCCTTTTTCAACATAGAAAAGATTTACGAATCTTAAAACCAGATTATGATTTTGATATGTCTGTGGCTGGACCTGTACCTTATGGAAATGAATTAGGTAATCTTCGATTCTTGGCTTCTTTAAGAGCTTCGCGTTCTATGTATATTATCCCGCTGGCTACTGATTCTTATTTAGATTATACAGGAAATCTAAAATTAACTGCCGATTTAACTTCAACCCAAAAACTTACAATTGAGGGTTTAATTAGTGAATCAGATGGAACGGCAGCTAACAGGGATGGTTCTCCTGGGTTGTTCACTTCCTCTGCCGGAATTGTGAATGGACTTTATTATTCTCGTACAACTTATGGCGATACACGAATATTCTCAACTGATTATTGGGCGCCAAGCATTATTAAAAGAAGAATGTTAGGCTCAAAATATACTAACGTTTTATCGAACAATTCATTTCTCGAAGGCGTTATAAGCATCTTTCAATCTCAATACTTTACGTATCCCGGAAGAGCAAGAAGTAATGCTCTTGTGTACGAATATGCCCCCGGAATGTTTACAGACGAAGCTCCTTTCGGTTTTGAAGATAGTTCTGCCACAGGCATCGGAAGCAACATGAGAATGGGAGTTGGCATGAGCAATGCTCGCGATACGAGTAAAGTTACTACGTATAACGTGCGGGTGGATTATACAAATCAAATTGATAAATTCAACAATTTAAAAGCCGGTATTGAATTTAACTTGACAGACAATTTTATTAACTATGGTTCATTTGATAAATACTTGCCTTCAAATAACTCCAACACTAAATGGCACACAAAACCATTGCGTGGTGGGCTTTATTTCCAAGACAAAATTGAATTTGAAGGAATGATTGCTAATATCGGCGTACGTTTAGATTATTCTGACCCAAATAGTGATTGGTATGTTTTATCAAATCCGTACGATAAAGCGTTATCTGCTAAAAATGCCGCTTCGATGGAGCAAATCTTAGCAAAAAACCAAGCCACTCCACGCATTAATGTTAGTCCTCGTTTAGGAGTTGCTTTTCCAATAACCGAAACAAGCAAACTTTATTTTAACTACGGATTTTTTAGACAAATCCCTACTCCAGAAAATCTTTACCGAGTTAGGCTTGATAATTATACCGGAAGAATTGACAGATTATCAGACCCCAATCTTCCGCTTCAAAAAACAATCGCTTATGAACTTGGTTATGAGCAAGGACTTTTTGATGAATTTCTTTTGAGAGTTGCCGGTTATTATAAAAATGTTTCGGAACAACAGAGATCGGTGCATTACATTAGTAAAGATAATTCAATAAACTATTATATCCCTCAGAACGATTCCTACGCTGATATACGCGGCGTTGAATTTACGATAACAAAAAACAGAGGCAATTGGATACAAGGCACGGCTAATTATACTTACCAACTTGAAACCTCCGGCAATTTTAATTATTCAACCTATTATGAAAACCAGCAGTTGATGTTAAATTATTTAAATACTACTGCCGAAGGCGAACAGTCAAAACCTGTTCCTCAACCTTACGCAAGAGTGCAAGTTGATCTTTTTACACCGGATAGAGATTTTGGTCCGGAAGTAGAGGGAGTCGGGCTTTTAACTGATTGGAGAATGGGCGTTATTGGAAGCTGGCGTTCGGGTTATTATTTAACTTGGACTGGCGGCGCCGGATCTATTCCCGGAATTTCGAACAATTTACAATGGAGAGATTCTTACGGATTAGATTTGCGTTTCAGCAAAAATATTAAATTGGGACCTGTTAACTTCCAGGTTTTTGCCGATATCACTAATGCGCTCAATATTAAATATTTCAGCACGTATGGTTTTATTGATAATAACGATTACATTGATTACATGCGTTCTCTTCATCTTCCATCGTCTGCTATTGATGAATCAAAAGGTAAATTTGGCTATGTTAATATCAATGGTAACGATAAACCGGGAGATTATCGGCAAGGACCATTTGTACCTATTGTTACAGTTACGGATTTTTCGACAATTACCGCGCCAGATAAAAACTTTATTTACTACTTAGCGGGAAATGGTCATTATTTGCAGTATGATGGAAATACTTGGATGCCGGTACCGGAAGCAAGATTAAAGGAAGTTCTTGATAAGAAACTTTATATTGATATGCCTAACCAAACTTGGGCTTCGTTCCTAAATCCCCGGAATATTTATTGGGGACTTAAAATTTCTGTTGAATTAAAGTAGAAGGAAAGAAAATGAACAGTAAACTCATTAAGCAAATACTCTCTAAAACCTTCATACTTATAATTTTAGTTAGTTCTTTTGCGGCATCGCAAGAACTCAAATATATGTCGGTAGGTTCTTTACACAATTGGTATTCTGATCTTGGTTCAGAAATTGAAGTTGCCGGTCCCGCAAAAACCCAACAAGATGGCTTACAATGGCCTGCTATTTACACCTACATGGATATTCAAGCATGGAAAGGAATGTGGATAGGGGCAAAAAACTTTGGAGATCCCAAAATTGGATTTGTTACCGAAAAAGTTGTTCACGTAGGTCCACGCGTTTTTGGCAAAGGCGAAGTTTTTCCGATTTCTTTTAAAATGAAAAGCAAATATGAAAAACCACTTCTGCAAGTTAAAGGTTCCGTTACTGAAGGAAAACCTTTTACAGTTGACGAAGTTGACCCAACAATGCCTTGGGATAGAGAAATCGTTACCGTTGTTGGCACTCAACTTGGCTTAACCATGACAAGACGAATTTTCCAATTCCAAAGTCAATATCACGAAAATTATATTGTGAATGATTTTGTATTTAAAAATACCGGCGATATTGATGGTAACCTTGAAACAATTGAACGAAAAGACAGCACCTTAAATGATGTAGTAGTATTTTTTCAATACCGGCTTGCGCCCTGCCAGTTGACAAGATACGAAATTGGTAATCCGACAGGATGGGGAATGAACTCAACGTATGACGCTCGCGGAGACGGCAAAACAAGCGCTATTGCCGGTTGGGAAAAAGCTGGCGAGAATCAAATTCGGGCGCAATATGTTTGGCACGGGAAATACCCCCCTTTTGTTGATTATGACAATTTAGGAGGACCAATCTGGAAGACAGCGCTTTACATCGCCTCCAGCGATACCACCGGACGTCTCGGAGCGCCTCAATTTGCCGGCATTGCAACTTTGCATGCTGATAAATCATCTACTGACCACTCTGATGACAGCAATCAGCCTACTACGACTAAAACTTTTGAATCTGATGGAAATCTTCAATCTCAGAACGATGCTTATAATACGGCAAAAATGACTGATGAATATAATTTTATGACTTCAGGACATGACGTCAGGCATTTAGATAAAATCGGTGAAACCAATCCTATTATGCCTACTAAAGATCCTGCCACAGGATTTCAAGGCGGCGCTTCTATGGGAAATGGATATGGACCTTACACCATAAAATATGGCGATAGCGTTCATATTGTTTTTGTTGAAGCTGTTGCCGGTATCAGCAATGATAAAGCAATTGAAGTAGGCCGTCAATATAAGGTTGATAAAAATGCCTTAGTTAAAAACACAGCTTTTTTTACAGGTAAAGATTCTTTATTTCAAACATTTAAAAGAGCGATTGCAAATTACCAAGCTAATTGGCAAAATTCTGAAATAGTAAAAACGCCGGCTCCGGTAAGTTCTTTTTCCGCTGATGCCGCAGCCAGAAGCGTTGGTCTTAAATGGACTCTATATAACGAAAATGATCCTGATATAACCGGATTTGCAATTTACCGCGCAATTGGAAAAGTTGACAGCAATTATCATAAAATTGCAGAATTGGATAAGAGCGTTCGTTCATATAACGATTATTCAGCTCCATCGAGCATAGATTCTTACTACTATATTGTTACAATCGGTCAAGATTTTACGGGTGATGCTGCGTTAAATATTCCGGCAGGGAAACTTCGGAGTAACCGTTTTTATTCGCAGCTTTATTCTCCGGCACTTCCGGGTCCGGTAGTAGTTTTCAATGATTTCAGAATTGTTCCAAATCCCTTTATTTCTGCTGCAAATTCGACAAATTTGGGAACGAGCGGTTCTGATAAAAGACTCTCGTTTTATGGAATCCCGGATCATCATACTTTAAAAATTTATACTGAGTATGGTGAATTGATAAAGACTTTCACAGATAAAGACCCTGCTTTTACACAAGGCTCTAAAAAAATTGATTGGAATCAATTAAATACAGACGCTAACCAAATTATTGTGAGCGGGATTTATATTGCTGTTTTGCAAGACGGAGATTCCGGTGAAACGAAAATTCAAAAATTTGTAATTATCCGATAAAGGCGCAGGAAGTTTTATGAAAATGAAAATGATAACATTACTTTCTATGGTTGCTTTCCTTTTTAGCTCGTCTGCTTCCGCAGGAGATGCAAAAAAATTAGCTCAAACCGGAATGAAATTTCTTCAAGTTTCTTTAGATGCAAAAGTTGCAGGCATGGGTGATGCTACAACCGCACTTGATCATCTTGGGGTAAGCGGACTTTTCTCTAACCCTGCTTCAATTGCAAGACAAAATAATTTTATTGAAGCCGCAACCGGGCAAATTCGGTGGATCGCTGACATTAATTATTACGTCGGCGGTGTTACTGTTGCGCCGGAAGGCGGAAGCTATGGCGTCCTTGGCGTTTCTTTTATGTATGTTAATTATGGCGATTTGATTGGAACTATTCGTAATAATCAAGGCTATGTAGAAACAGGCATTTTTAACCCGAGCGCGTATGCGTTAGGCGTTACGTATGGCAAAGCGATTAGTGATAAATTTTCTATCGGCGGTTCCATAAAATATGCTTTGCAAGATTTAACTTCCGGTATTGTAAATATTACCGATGCAGAACTTTCAAAAACGAATTATAAACCGAACTCTTTGGTTTTTGATTTTGGCGTTTTATATCATACCGGTATTCAAAGCTTAGATTTTGCAGCCTCTATTAAGAACTTCTCAAAAGATATTCAGCTTGAAAGAGATCAAGAAAAATTTCAGCTCCCTTTAACTTTTAGAGTTGGATTTGCCTATAATGTGAGCGATCTTATAGCACTTGATAAAGATGAGTATTCGCTTCAGCTCGCGTTTGATTCTGTAGTTCCCCGCGATAATGTTGAAGAAATTGACCTTGGAATAGAATTTAAATTTATGAATTCATTAGCGCTCAGAGGAGGATACTTATCCGGTAAAGATGATTACAGCGCCACGGCAGGCATTGGTTTCAACCAATCAATTGCTGGGTATAGCGTAGGAATAGATTATGCGTACATCCCATGGAAAACTTTTTCGGATGTTCATAAATTTTCAATCCATTTTGGAATTTAATTGCTAATAAATTTTGGTATAACTTATGAAAAAAAAATATTTACAATATCACGGTTCTGCAATTTTAGTTACAGTTTTTGTCTTTATCTTTGTCGTCGTATTTTGGGGATGTAACGAAGGTAATACTACTTCGGCTCTTTATAATTCGATTTTTTCGACGCAAGGAATTCCTCAAATTGTTTCAGTTTCTCCGGCTGATAGCGCTTTTGCCGGCATTGACGAAGTTACGATTACAGGACATAATTTCCCCGTTGCGGCGAACGAATTATATGTTTTCTTTAACACAACTAAAGCTACGATAATTTCTGCGGACACAAATAAAATTGTTGTTAAAGCTCCAAATCTTGTGGCTGATTCAATCACCATAAAAATTGATAAACTGAAAAACTCGGGAGGCATTAGCAACACTGCATACTACAAACTAATAAGCGCGGTATCAACGATTAAATCATTTACAACGGGTAATCGCCCGTATATGATTACTTTTGACGGCACTTACAACCTTTATTATAATTCAACATTAAATAGCGTTAGTGAAGGGGTAACCAAAATTACGCCTGACGGTGTTGTTTCTAAATATGCTATAAAAGGCGGCGAAACATTTTACAGTTCTTTAAAATTTGACAAAACCAATGGGCTACTTGGCGCCAGAAAAGTTTCAGCCATATTTAAGGTTGCTGAAGGTGCTGCTCCGGCTACTTTTGTTTCCGGTTTCACAAAATCAGTTATGGATTTTGATGTTGATGTAAACGGAAGCATTTGGGCAGTGAGCAGCCAAGATCAAATTTATAGAATTAATCCAACCACAAAAGACAAAAAAATATTTTCACCTGGCGGGCTGTTTAGAACTTGTAGAGTTTATAATGGGTATTTATATGCTGCGGGTCAAAAAAGTCCGACCGATAAATCCGAAATTGTTTGGAGATATCCGATAGTTAATGCTGATAGTATTGGTGCAAGTGAAGTATACTTTGATTTTACTGCTGCTGGCTATTCAACGGTAACTAATGGAACAACAATTCAAGCCATCACATTTTCTTTCGATGGATTTTTGTATATTGGGAATGATGGAACTGAGCCTATTATTGTTATAGACCCAAGCGATAGAAGCAGTGCGCCTCTATTCCCTGGTGTATTGAATCCATATGGTAAAAATAAATTACTTACGCTGTTCTGGGGGGAAGGGTACTATTTATATTACGTAAGACAAATTGTAAATCCTGATGACAAAAATCCTCCTTTACCCTTGTCTGATGCAATTGTAAAAGTAAATACGAGAAAACTTGGGGCCCCATATTATGGTAATAATTAAATAGGTAACTAAAATAAACTAACAACAAACAAAGGAACACACAAATGAACAAAAACTTTCTTCGATTCTTCTTCCTGTTGGTATTTATCCTAACAGGAAATGTTTTTTCGCAGTGGACTGCAAAAGGCAGTTTCCCGGACACTACGAATAACGCACTTTGGCAAACAGGAAACGTGCATGGATTAGCCGTTGACCCCGATGGCAAAGTTTGGGCTCAAAATTTTTACGGTTTGGCTCGAGATACAATGGTTGTACCAACTGCAGCCGGTAACGTTACCCAAGCAGTTCGCGCATTGTACGTTTATAATCCGGATGGAACACTTTACGATTTCCCGACAACAAATGGCGTAAAGCAACATAATCCAATTTATTTTTATATTGATAACTCTGGAATTACAGGGGATACTTTAGGAGGTTACTATCCATGGTCAGCAACTGCTAATAATAATAACACAGGACGCGGAATGAGAGCAGATAAAGATGGAAATATTGTTGCGTCTTATTTCAATAGGCTTTACAAATTTGATTATAAAACTGGTTTAGGTCTAGGAAAAGTAGTTTTTCTAAATGGTGTTGGTGGAAACTCTTCAATAACCGCACCTGCTTTCGCTTCAACTACTAATCACATGTTTGTAGCTACAGTTGTGCCGGGTAATCCGATTCGAGAATTTGATGCAAACCTGAGTGAAGTTGCAGTTAGTGTTCCTTCGTCAGTAGGCTATTCGAGGGCGTTCGAAGTTTCTCCAAACGGAAACTCTATTTATTGGACAGGATATGACAAAAAATGTGTTACTGTTTACACAAGAGCTGATGAATATGCACTATTCGATTCAGTTGCGGTAATTGCAAAAGGATTTCATATGGAATCTTGTGCATGGGACCCTCTTCATCCAACATGGTTGTGGATGAGCGCTGGTGGTACAGATAATCCGAATGGTTATACTGAACCAGATAGTACTCCCGTTAATACGTATTATCAAAGAATGGTATGGTATGCGTACGATGTAGCAGATAATACAGTGAAAGATTCTATTTCATGGTTAACTCCTGCTGACCCATTAAACCAGAAACCACGTGGTATTGCATTTACTGCTGACGGAACTACTGCTTATGTTTCCGTTTTTGGTTATGGTTTTAAAGATGCAATACAGAAATTCACTCGTGCTACTGCAGGTCCTGCTACTGTTACTTTCAATTGCAATATGAGTGTACAAATTAAAAAAGGAACATTCTCAGTTGGTGATGAAGTTTATGTTGAAGGTTCATTTAATGGTTGGGCAAATGATAAGTCCAACATTTTAACTGATCCTGATGGTGATTCGGTTTACACAAAAACGATCAGCGGCGTTAATTCCGGTGATGTGGTAAATTTTAAATTTAGAAATAATCATGGTGCTAAAGACAATTGGGAGACAATTGCAGACAATAGAACTCTAACTGCTGTCGCTGGCGCAAATACTTACTCCGCTTATTGGGATAACGTTGATGTTTATGTGAATTCTAAAACAATCAAAGTTGCGTTCTCAGTAAATATGGAACTTGAGAGATTATCAGGTTTATTTGACGCTTCCAAAACTGTTTCTGTCCGCGGTTCATTCAACGGATGGGGAGAGACCATGTTAACTGCGTCAGCTACAAACACTGATCTTTACGAAGGCACAGCTGATGTAATTGCTGCTGTTGGAGAAAAAGTCAACTTCAAATTTTATTACAGCCCCGGAACATGGGAAGTAAATAATTTGACAGATGGCACTCAAGACAATAGATATTTTATTGTTGATCAAGCAATGTTTGACGCTGCTACATTTACTTATGAAGGCGCATTTAATAATGGTTCATTAGAAACAGTATTAAATCAAGCTGCTGATATTACCTTTACATGCAATACCACCAATGCTTCAATTATTGATGCACCAGTTGGCACGCCTGTTACAACATTGTATATGTGCGGAGGTAATTCACCGCTGCAATGGCCTTCAGGTGGATGGAGCGATGCTGAAATTACTAAAGCTATCCAACTTTTTGATGACGGTACACATAACGATGCCGTATCCGGAGATAAGATATTTACTGCTACAATCCAGTTCCCGCAGTACGCAACCTTAAACGTTGTTTACAAATATGGCGCTAACTGGGGTTTAACAACCAACGGCGGTAAAAATGATAATGAAGCCGGAGTTGGCTCGGATAAAAAACTGCACATGGGCAGATATACCGCAAAAGCTACGGTTGTAGATACTTTCGGTATTGTTCATACAACAGACGTTACAAAAGTTGAAAAAATTGGAAACACTGTTCCAACAGCTTTTCTGTTAGATCAGAATTATCCTAATCCATTCAACCCAGAAACAGCAATCCGTTTCAGTGTACCACAAGAAAGCTTCGTAACCGTAAAAGTATTTAATACGCTCGGTGAAGAAGTTGCAACTTTGGTAAACGAAGAAAAAACTGCCGGCGTTTATAATGTTTCGTTTAACGCGAACAGTTTAACAAGCGGTATTTATTTCTACACAATTAAAGCAAATGATTTCACTTCAACCAAGAAAATGATCTTGATGAAGTAATTTCATAGCTCTGTTCTTTTAAGAAAAGCCGCAGAAATGCGGCTTTTCTTTTTTTAAAGAATCTGGCTGATACACCTTGCACTTCCTTGCAGGAAATGCAGCGAATAGTTGCGCGAATGGCGGTAACGAATTGCGAAAAAAGATTTTAGGAAGCAAAGTGAGTTGAATCAATCGCACGAAAGGGAAAGGGGAAAAAGAAAATTTCCTTCTGACTTCCGCGCATTATTAGGAAGGAGAAGAAAAGATTAGAAAAACATCTAAAAATGGGATAAATGAGTTGGAGATGGATGTTCAGGATGCCATATTGGGACATGTTTGTACGAAAGAAGAAAAATTAAAGCGGCAAAATCAGCATTCAAGTTATTAGCAGGAGTTCCCGCAAATACAAAGTTGTTAAAACAATCGGGTATTTTGCAGATACCAAGGTTGTTAACGTATAACGCTTCAGATGGAATATATTTTACGCAAAAGCGTATGTTTTACAATTTGCAATTTAAAACTATCTCCCCTAAATTGTAGCAAAAATAATTCAAAACTATTAGGCAACTTGTGATGAAAAAATCTTACAATTTATTTATCTGTTTATTACTGGTTCCGGTATTCACTTTGCCCAAAGTATTGGGACAAGTTTAGGTTATCATTTAATAGCAGTAAAATCAGATGGAAAGGTTTATACGTGGGGGAGGAATAGTACAGGTCAGCTTGGGGATTCAACCAATACTAATAGAAACGTGCCGGTTGCAGTAACAACAAGCGGTGTTTTAAATGGAAAAACTATAACTCAGATTGCTGCGGGAGGATACAACACTATAGCCTTAGCCTCAGATGGAACGATTTTTACATGTGGGGGCAATACAAAAGGTCAACTTGGAAATGGAAATACTGGAACCAATAGCAATGTGCCGGTTGCAGTAGTTCTAAGCTTAATGGGAGTTTTACCGGTTGAATTAACTGCATTTACAGCCGCTTCGACAAACGCAGCGACCATAGAATTGAATTGGCAAACTGCAACAGAAGTAAACAATTATGGGTTTGAGATAGAAAGAAGTCAGAATACAGAAGTCAGTAGCCGTAATAATTGGGAGAAAATTGGATTTGTCCAGGGAAACGGGAATAGCAATTCTCCAAAAGATTACTTCTTTACTGATGCTTCTCCACTTTCGGGAACAGTTCAATATAGGCTAAAACAAATTGATAACGACGGGAAGTACGATTTCTCAAAAGAAGTTGAGATTATGGTTACTGCTCTTCCAAAAGCATTTGCGTTAGAACAGAATTATCCTAATCCGTTTAATCCGAGTACGATAATAAAATACAGCATTCCGAGCGCCTCAAATGTATCGCTAAAGATTTATGACATACTTGGAAATGAAGTAGCAAACCTGGTAAATGAAAAGAAAGAAGCCGGCAGTTATCAAGTTCAGTTTGATGGAAGCAGACTGACGAGCGGAGTGTATTTTTACAAACTGCAAGCAGAAGGAGTTGCGCTAACAAAAAAGCTTTTGCTGATGAAATAAAATTGTTCGTTAGCACTTCTACCTTCGGGAGACAGTTGAATTCTTCCCAATGATTACTCTGAACGAAGATAACCAGTAGAGACGTTGTCACGCAGCGTCTCTTTTTTTTATAGTAAAAGATAATCTGTATTAGCAAACATTGCAGTCCGCTTTAGCGAACTGGATATGCGTTAAAATTAGATGTAAACTCGCGCGCTAAGTTGGCAAGCGCTCTCTTATCAAGTCTTGACGATCTTTCCGAATCAGAAAATGAAAAATTGTGGGGGAAAGAAGCTTTATCGCGCCACGATGAGATGATTAAAGGTAAAGTAAAAGCAAAACCCGCAAATCTGGTTTTTAAGGACGCCCGCGCCCGCTTAAAATGATTTATTTTGTTTCCTTTAACGAATATGCCGAAAAAGAATTAAATGAAGCGGCAGACTATTATGAGTTACAGGTAAAGGGGCTTGGGGTTGCTTTTCTTGCTGAGGTTGAACGCTCTACTAAATTAATCCAACAAAATCCGGAATCCTTTTCTCCAATTCTGAAAGTTATCCGGCGTAAAATGCTCCGACGTTTTCCCTATAGCATAATGTATTCCTTCGTAGATAGTTCGATTCGTATTTTAGCTATCGCGAATCACAAAAGACGCCCATATTATTGGCGGGGTTGTAATTAATTTTCTTCCGTATACTTTAAGGCGAAGCTATGAAGAATGAATATGATTTTTCAAATGTCGTGCGCGGGAAATTTTATCGAAAGGATGCTCAAATGAATCTCCCGATTTATCTTAATAAAGACATTGCTGAATTTATTCATAAAGTTGCGAATCAAAAGAAAACTGATTCACAATCCCGACAGGTGTCGGGAAATTAATATGTGATGTGGTAATAAAGAAATAATGCAGGCATTTCAATAATTTAGGGAAGGATAATAGCACAGATTAATAATCTGTGCTACAAAATGGATTACTTAAAAGCCGAAAAGCGAGAGAGAGTTTTTAGCCCAGTTAATAATCGGGGTAAAATAAATTCCGAAGAAAATTGTGGCGGCAGCGAGAATAGAGACGTAGAGCTTTTCAAGCAATGGAAATTTAACCAATTCAACGTTGTGGGTTGGTTTGTTTAAGAACATGTGTTTTAATACGCGGATGTAGTAATAAAGAGAAACAACGCTGTTCAAAACCATGATTACTGAAAGAACAATCATTTTAGCGTCAAGCAATGCAAGAAAAACGTAAAGTTTCCCAATGAATCCGGCTGTTGGCGGTAATCCGGTTAATGAAACAAGAAAAACGCCGAGCGAGACGCCCATCAAAGGCATTGAATAACCCAAGCCATCGTAATCTGACAATTCCTCACTATTAATTTTGTTGCGAATAATGATAACAACTAAAAATGCGCCGAGATTCATTATCAAGTACATAGCAAAATAAACGAGTATAGCTAAAAGTCCCTGATCTGAAAGAACAGCTAAAGCTGCCAGCAAATATCCGGCGTGCGCAATGCTTGAATATGCGAGCATTCTTTTAACATTACTTTGCCACAGAGCGGCGAAATTTCCTAAAGTCATCGTAATAATTGCAAGCAATACAAGAAAATCTGACCAATAGAACGAAGGAAGAATTGACCAAGCGCCAAGCGTTGAGGTTTCAAGGAAAAACCCGGTCTTAATTAATCTGATGAGCAATGCAAACCCCGCAGCTTTACTTGCAACCGATAAATAAGCGGTAATTGTAGTTGGAGCGCCTTCATACACGTCCGGTGTCCAGAAATGGAAAGGAACAGAAGAAATTTTGTAACCAATACCGGCAAACATTAAAAGGACAGAAAGATTAAGCAGGAATTTGTTTCCGGCGGTAACTTGAAGCAGATAATTAATTTCGTACAGGTTTGTGCTTCCGGTTAGTCCGTAAATAATTGATATGCCGAAGAGCATTATTCCGGTTGAAGCAGCGCCGTAGATTAAATATTTTAGCGAGGCTTCGGCGCTTCTTGTTGAAGTTTTAATAAATCCGGCTAAAATGTAAGAGGAAAGGGAAACTAACTCAATCGAAAGATAGAGTAAAATTAAATTGGTAGATGAAACCATGAAGAACATTCCGAGAATCATCCCAAAGATAAGCGTATAGTATTCGCCGATTCTCTCCATAGAATCATGAAGTTCTTTTGAAACGATAGTAAAAAGAATTACCAAGAAAGAGCTGGCGAGAATAATCATCTTGAAAAAAGAGCCGAAAGAATCAACTGCAACCATTCCTTTTCCCGTACCATTAAGAAAAGCCATTGCGTTGGCGCTGTAATTATCAACTACGAAATAAAAAGCAACCGCTATTCCCACTAATGAGATATACGGAAGAACTCGTTCTACTTTGCTGGTAATCAGATCAGCTAAAACAATAACCGCAAGAAGGGCAGAAATAGCAATTTCAGGGTAAAGTAACGGTACGCTATCAAAAAAATATGTTAATGGCATAATTTAAAACTCAGGGCTTATCAATTAAAATTGTATCATTGAAAAAAATGTCTGCGACTTTTCCATAAAAGTAACCATTGTGTTAACGGAGGAGTTCATCAAGTCCAACATAAAAGAAGGATAAACTCCGAGAATAAGAATAATAACCGCAAGCGGAACGAGCATTGCGTATTCTCTAAAATCAAGGTCAGGAAGTTTGTTCCATTTTTCGTTCAACTTACCAAGATAAACTCTTTGCAGCGTCCAAAGCATGTAACCAGCGCCTAACAAAATTCCCAAAGTAGCGACAACAGTAATAATACGAATTTGTATATTACTAAAAGCTCCAAGGAAAACGAATGCTTCAGAAACAAATCCACTTAAGCCTGGTAACCCGATAGCGGCAAAGAAAGCAAAACTTACAAAGCCGGTATAAATTGGCATTTGCACGGCAAGACCGCCAAAGTCGTTAAGTCCGCGTGTATGCGCTCTATCGTAAATTACGCCGACAATAAGGAAGAGCATTGCGGTGATGGTTCCGTGGTTGAACATTTGAAAGACCGCGCCCGAAATTCCGGCGGAATTGAGCGAAGCCATTCCGAGAATTACAAAACCCATGTGAGAAACCGATGAGTAGGCG
>Ga0172375_10002347_pt1 | contig 29605 bp, 19 predicted proteins | sample LakKiv1m_FD_114537 | JGI IMG/M metagenome (GOLD analysis project Ga0172375, IMG submission 114537) | Freshwater microbial communities from Kabuno Bay, South-Kivu, Congo - kab_092012_11.1m | ecosystem: Environmental > Aquatic > Freshwater > Lake | place: Democratic Republic of the Congo... | reverse complement strand
TTTCACCATTGAAATTCCGGGCTATGCCATGACCGGGCATTACCGCGCCGAACTGACTTTACCTACTAACGAAAAGCTGGGCGAAGTCAGCTTCCAGGTTGAAGATTTCATACCGGACCGCATCAGTGTCAAGCTGGTCTCCGACCGTCCGGCCGCCTCGCTGGGCGAAAAAATTAAGCTGGACGTGAATGCGGCGCTGCTCTTCGGACCGCCCGCCGCCGGACGCGCAGTTGAAGCCCGCGCACGCATCGCCGCCAGTGAATTCAAGCCGACCGAGTATTCGTCGTTCAGTTTCAACGACTATTCACGCTCATTCGAAAAACAGTATCTGGAACTGGGAAGCACACAGCTCGATGCGCAGGGCCATGCCGTTTTCGAAATGGATCTGCCAGCAGGACTGACGCCGCCTTCGTCGCTTGACGCCGCCGTCACCGCCACTGTGCTGGATGAGGGCGGACGCGCCGTAAGCGCTCAAATAACCCTGCCGGTGCATCCGTATCCGTTCTATGTCGGAGCAAAGAAAAGCCATGAAGCCTATGCCGAACCCGGCCAGCAGAGCGAATTCGAAGTTATCGCGCTTTCGCAGGCAGGCACCCCGGAGATCGGTCGCGGGCTTGAGGTTGAATTCTTCAAGGTGACCTGGAACACCAACCTGCAACGCGATGAACGCGGTTTTTATCGCTATGTGTCCGAACGCCGCGAAGAGTCGGTAGACAAGCGCAGTCTGAACTCTGCCGCCGGACCGGTGAAAATAATGTTCACCCCCAAAGACATGGGTTCTTATCGCATGGTGGTGCGCGCTGTCGAAGGTGGAGCCTCGGCAGACGTGAACTTTTATGCTTCGGGTTGGGGTTATGCTCCCTGGGCCATGTCTTCGCCTGACCGCCTGAAGCTGGATCTTGATCGCAAGGAATATGCCCCCGGCGACAAGGCCGTAGTGCAGGTGCGCTCGCCTTTTGCCGGAAAGCTTTTCTTAAGCATCGAACGCGATGGCGTACACTCTTATAAAATAGTGGATATGAAGGAGAACACCGCCAGTATCACGCTGGACGTAGCTGCCGACTGGGCACCCAACGTCTATGTGGTCGGCACACTCATACGCTCGGCGGATGCACTTGAGCCCTATGCGCCCGCGCGCGCTTATGGAGCGGTGCCGCTGTTTGTGAGCTACGAACGGCATCGCATGCAGATGGAAATTGTCGCTGCACCGCAGATGCTTCCGGGCAGCGATCTGGAGATAAAGCTTGAAGTAAAAGGCGGCTCGTCCGCGACCTGGGCGGCTGTGGCGGCAGTGGATGAAGGCATACTGCAACTGACCGACTTCGCCTCGCCTGATCCGCTGAAAGGCTTCTTTGCGCGCCGTCGCCTTGAAGTGGCCACGCACGACATTTATTCCTTCATTCTGCCGGAGCAGAATACCGCAAAAAAGAAGAGTGACAGCGGCGGCGACGCCATGGACGACTCGCGCCGTAAAAACCTTAACCCGGTTACGGTAAGGCGCGTCAAGCCAGTGGCCTTTTATTCTGGCCTGATAAAACTGGATGCCGCCGGACGCGGAACATATACGGTTAAAGTTCCAGAGTTCAACGGCAGCCTGCGCATAATGGCGCTGGCCTTCGATGCGGCGCGTTTTGCCGCCGCCGAAAACGAAGTAAAGGTGGCTGACCGTATTGTACTGCAACCCAACCTGCCGCTGATTCTGGCTCCGGGCGACACTTTCGACATTCCTGTTTCAGTATTCAATAAAACCGGCTCCTCAGGTCCGATCACTGTCAAAATTACCTCTGAAGGTCCCATCGAAATCAGCGGCGAACGCAGCCGCAGTCTGAATATTCCCAGCGATGGCGAAACGCTGACGCTGTTTACCGCCCGCGCAGCAGACAGAGCCGGAAGCGCAATCGTTACGGTCAGCGCCTCCGGTAACGGTTTCAATACCGCCGCCACTACCGAACTGGCCGTGCGTCCCGCTGCGCCTCTTACAATGGAATCCGGTGCAGGCATAATAAACGCCGGGCAGTCGGTCAAACTGGAAATCCCCGGCGGCTGGCTGCCGGGAACGGCGCGCCCGCGTCTGGTGCTTTCGGGACTGCCGCTCTCCAACATGGCGGGCAGTCTGCAATATCTGCTGGAATATCCGCACGGCTGCGCCGAGCAGACCGTTTCGCGCGCCTTTCCGCTGCTGTATTTCGCTGATCTGGCCGCGCGAGTAGCCCCGCAGCTCTTTGCAGACCGCAGCGGCGACTACTATGTGAATGAGGCCATTGACAAACTGGAAGCCATGCAGCTTTCTTCCGGCGGTTTTTCTTACTGGCCGGGCAGTATGGATGAAAACGAATGGGCTACGCTCTGGGCCACGCATTTCCTGGTCGAGGCGCGTAAGAGCGGTTATCTGGTGCAGGACAATACCTATGATGCCATGTTCGGTCGCATGCGCTCGTTTGTATCCGAATCGACCTGGTCTGAGGACGAATATCAGTCCGGGCTGCGTCTGGAGCGCAAGATATATGCTCTGTTCATTCTGGCTCTGATGGAACGTCCGGATGCCGGAGCAACGGCCTATATCGCGGCCAATCAGTCTGACAAGCTGCAACCCTACGCCCGCATGCTGCTGGCGGCGGCCTGCCACTACGCTGGTGACAGCGTCGCGGCCAGAAAACTTCTGCCGAAGAACTTTGCGCCGCAGACATACAAGCGCGACAGCGGCGGAAACTTCAATTCGGACGTGCGCGCCGACGCCCTGATTCTGTCGATGCTGGCTGATATTGAACCTGCCAGCCCGGCTGTTGCGGTGCTGGCTGAACGGATTTCATCGGCGGCCCGGCTTAACCGTTACGGCAATACACAGGAAAATGCGCTGGCTCTGATGGCGCTGGGCAAGATACTGCGCAAAAATGTTGGAACTCCTTTTAGGGGACGCATATCACGTGGGTTGTTGAGCGGCAGTGTCACCTTCGACGAGAAAGGCATTACCCTTACAGATGCCGATCTGGCCGGTGCAAAGCTAGAAATAGAAATTACGGGCGGCGGACCGTGCTATTACTTCTGGCAGGTGGAAGGCGTTGGGTTGTCAGCCAATGTGAAGGAATACGACATCGACCTTTCGGTGCGGCGGCGTCTGCTGGATCGCAGCGGCGCAGAGCTGGATTTGAAGAACGTTCCGCAGGGCGGTCTGGTGATTGCTGAAATAACGCTCAAATCCGGAGAAGATATCGACAATGTAGTAGTTACGGACGTTCTGCCGGCCTGCCTGGAAATAGAAAATCCGCGTCTGCAGTCGCGCGAAAACTTCGACTGGCTCTCAGCCGGAGGAGCATATGTCGATATCTTCCCGCAATACATCGACATGCGCGACGACCGCCTGCTGCTGTACACCGGTTTGAACGCCAACAAGGAATACCGTTATTATTATGCTTTGCGCGCTGTAACGGCGGGTGATTTTACACTGCCGTCCATAAAGGCCGAATCCATGTATGACCCGGTGCGCAACTCGCTGGCGTCATCCGGCACTGTAAGTGTTAAAAAGGCGCAGTAGTATTGCGGCGTATCTTTAAAACATGTGCATATCTTATCTGCGGTGCGGCAGCGCTGATCGTTTTATGCCTGACACTCTACGCCGCACTGGATGCGCTTTTCCCGCTGCCTGTGGAAAAACTGTATCCGGCGGCATCGGTAACGGCGCTGGACAATAAAGGCCGCCTGCTGCGGGCCTGGACTTCACCGGACGGCAAATGGCGCATACGCCGCCGCCTGAACGAAATATCACCGCGCCTGCGTGATCTGCTGATTGCATACGAAGATCGCTGGTTCTACCGGCATCCGGGTATCAATCCACTGGCTGTATTAAGAGCGCTGAAGCAGAACATTACCAGCGGAGAAATTGTCTCAGGGGCTTCGACCATAAGCATGCAGACGGCCCGTATGATCGAAGACCGCCCCCGTCTTATAAGCTCGAAATTGATCGAAGCTTTCCGCACTATTCAGATAGAGCGGCGCTTTTCGAAAGACGAGATACTGGAAATATATTTCAATATGGCTCCTTACGGCGGAAACATTGAAGGCGTGGGAGCAGCGGCGCTGTTTTATTTCGGGCGCGACGCGCGCGAGCTGACGCTGGGACAGGCCGCGCTGTTAGCCGCCATTCCCAATTCACCTACACGTACCCGACCCGACCGCCATCCCGAAGCAGCTCGCCGCGCCAGGGCGCGACTCCTGAACATCCTGCTGAAACGCAGCGTAATCACCCGGGCCGAACTGGATCAGGCTGTCGCCGAACCGGTGGAATCCGGACGCAAACGCCTGCCGTTTATTGCTCCACACGCCTCCGAAATGCTGCGTGTGCGCCGTCCGCACGACGAGCGGATATCCTCGACCATAGACAGCGATATCCAGCGTCTCGTTGACGCTGTGGCCGCCGCCCACGGACGCGAACTGCGCAGACGCGGCGTAACGCAAATGTCGCTAGTGGTGCTCGACAACTCCAGCGGCGCGGTTATAGCGCTTTCAGGCTCGCTGGATTTCTTCGATGAGCATTGGCACGGTCAGGTAAACGGAGCCATGGCGCCGCGCTCGCCCGGTTCGACACTGAAACCGTTTATTTACGGACTGGCAATAGATGCGGGTCTGCTGACTCCCGGAAGCATGCTGGTGGATGCTCCGGTGCGCTACGGCAATTACGACCCTGAAAACTACGACGGCAACTATCGCGGTCTGGTGACTATGCGCGAAGCGCTGGAAACATCTCTCAATGTCCCGGCGGTCAATGTGCTGTCGCTCCTGGGACGCAACGGGCTCTATCCGTTTTTAAAAAGCGCGGGCGTAACTACTCTGGATAAACCGGAAAGTGCCTACGGCCTTTCGATGGCTTTAGGCGGCTGCGAAATGAAACTTCTGGAACTGTCCGGGCTCTATATGATGCTGGCGCGTTCCGGTGTGTATGTTACGCCGCACATTCTGGCTGAAGACGCTCCGGCCTCGAAACGTCTGCTGTCGGAAGAAGCGGCATACATTGTAACCGACATGCTGACCGGTCTGCGCCGCCCCGATTTCCCGCGCTCATGGCAGTACGCCGCCGATCTGCCGCGCGTAGCCTGGAAAACCGGCACGTCATACGGCCATCGTGACGCCTGGAGTGTGGGCTACAATCCGCACTTTACAGTGGGTGTCTGGGCGGGTAATTTTGAAGGCCGCGGAGCCGCCGAGCTGGTCGGTTCGGAAGTAGCCGCACCGCTGTTGTTCGACATTTTCAAGGTATTGCCGCGCTCATCTGAAGCCGCCTGGTTCAAAAAACCGACCGGTGTGGAGGAGCGCGAGGTCTGCGCACTGTCCGGTATGCCGCCCGGCCCGCACTGCGGCGCAACAAGGCACGACCTTTTTATTCCTAATGTATCCTCCTCGAAAAGCTGCAACATGCACCGTGCCTATGACATCGATAACGCCAGCGGATACCGCCTGTGTTCACGCTGTCGCACAGGACATGCATACGGTTCCGTAGTCTATGAAATCTATCCACCGCAGGCCGCCGAATGGATGGCCGCCAACGGCTATGCCGTAAAGAGTGTGCCGCGCCATAATCCGGCCTGTCAGGCGGTGCAATCCGGCGCAGCTCCGCAGATAAACTCGCCGCAGGACGGACTGGAATATCTGATTCGACATGTACAGCCACTTGATCACCAGAAAATAAAGCTGTCGGCGTCGCCGGCTAGCGAAGGCGGGCTGCTCTACTGGTTTGTCGACGGCGTGCTGACAGGCCAGGTCGAGGCGGGCCGCGACCTTTACTGGCTGCCCAGTCAGGGAAGGCACGTCATAGTCTGCGCCGACGAAGAAGGCCGACGCTCGCAGGTAGAGATAAACATTAAATGATTGCAGTAATATAACCCCGCTCTTGCTAAAAGCCATTGCTGATGGTAATCTGCAGAAGATCGATCAATTAATAGAAAACACACAGTGCTGGTATCTATCGTTCAGAAAATGGCCGATGGCAATGGCGCTTTTATGCTCGTGAGTACAATGTTTTTCAGGAGTGATTCTGATGCAGATATTCGGAGTGTTGCTGACCTTTATTATTCCAGCGCTTATACTGTGGCTTGAAAAGCGCGTCAAACTGATACGCGTGATATCTCCGGTGCTGGTCTGTTACTCTATCGGCATGCTGGCCGGTAACATGCCCGGGCTCGAAGTCGACTACAAACTGTCAATGACACTGGGCAATGCCTGTATTGCCGCCGCCATACCACTAATGCTTTTCTCGATGGACATTTTCGGCTGGATGCGTCTGGCGCGCAGCACTGTTCTGTCTTTCTCCCTGACCGTTGTTGCCGCCATGGTCGCGGCGATAGTGGCGCATTTTATTTTTTCATCACGGCTGCCGGAATCGGAATATCTGGGTGGAATGCTGGTGGGTGTATACATCGGCGGTACGCCCAATATGGCGGCGCTGGGTGCGGCTATGGGTGTCGAATCCGAGACCTTCATGAAGCTGAATGCCGCCGACATGATCTGGTCGAGCCTGTATCTGTTGTGGATACTGGCGGTGGCACGCAGGCTCTACGCGCTGTGGCTGCCGGCCTTTCCGGGAAAAAAAGAGGATAACGACAATTGGAACCTGGGACTGAAACGACCGCCGCTTTATGGTATCGTGACCGGTCTGATGCTGGCATTTGTTATTGTAGGCGCAGGCTGGGCAATATCACTGCTTATTCCCGGAGTATTCCGTGATCCTGCCGCCATACTTATTATCACCACTCTGGCAGTTGCGGCTTCTTTTGTCAAACGTGTCAGAAACCTGCCGGGCACAGATGTTACGGGCTATTATCTGCTGCTGGTGTTTTCGGTAGCCCTGGGCAGCACGGCTCAATTCGAGCGCCTGTTCGAGGCTTCAATTGAAATATTTCTCTTTACCGGTGTGGTCATAATTCTGGCAGTCGGGCTGCATCTGCTGCTGGTTTCGTTCTTCAAGATCGACCGCGACACGGTAATTATAACTTCCACTGCCGCCATATGGAGTCCGGCTATGGTGCCTCCGGTGGCGATGGCTTTGAAGAACCGCGAGCTGCTGGGGCCGGGCATAGCTTCGGGACTGGTGGGCTACGCTGTAGGAAATTACGCTGGACTGCTGTTGACCTGGCTTCTGAGTTGAGCCGTTACAGAAATCTTGAGGGTGGCGGGCGAAAGGCATGAATAAACAACTGATCGCGCTGCTGGTGTTATGGTGTACTGCTGCTGTCTGCTTTGCGTCATGCTCTGAGACGCAGCAGCCGGATTACGCGCAGGTGGTGGTGCTCGAAGGATCACCATATGAAAGAGGTCTGCAGCACGGCAGACTGCTTGAAAGCCGTATCCGTTCACTCTACGCCACGCTGCTGCCGAATTCACTGTTGCCGTATCTTAACCGCGAACGGGTGGATGTGGCTTCAGTGCTGGTCAACTATAAAGACGCCGAAGAAAATCCAGAGTCGCATTACGCCCTTTGGGTGGAAGAATGTCTGGCGGGCTGCATCGAGCGCTGCAGCGAGAAATGCAGTTTTTCTTACATGCTGATGAAGGAATCCGGCGAATCCATGTGGGATCTGATACCGCAGGATTACCGTGATGAAATGCAGGGCATCGCCGATGGAGCCGGAATGCCGCTGGAAGAAATCCTGATAATGAACACCTTTGTCGATACCATGCTGGCCTTCCGCTCGCTGACGGTTTTCATCAAGCAATTGCAGGCTCCATACGTTACCGAACTTGAACTGATCGGCGGTCTGGATTCGGACGGCATCGACAACAATTCTGACGGCACAACCGACGAAAACGACGGGCTGCTGAAACCCTGGAATCCCACGCCCAATGCGGCTTTTGTCGAAGTGCCGACTTCGGCCTCTCTGCGCATCGGGCTGAATGACATCAAGCTGGGCATGGGCACTGATAAGGGCGACGAAGCTGGTGTCGATCCCTGCACTATTCGCATTCAATATAACGAAGCCGTTTACGAATATGACGATACCTGTGAGGCCGACCAGGCGCGGGCGCAATGTGTGGATTCAAACGGTAAGCCCTGCCCGGTGAAAGACGACATGTGTGATGATTGTCTGCGAACTGAGCTTATTGAAAACAGCACACGCATGAACGTGTTTTTCAATCCGCCCGGCGAAATGGAAAAAGCTGCGCTGGCTTCTTTCATTATTCAGGCTGGAGATTTCAACCGTATTATAGACCCGCCGCCGCTGCACGCGCGCTTCATGCGCGACGAGCGCCTGACAATAAGTACTGCCGGATACGGCGAAGAGGCCATGAATATTGACAATCGCGGCTTTGACGACGGGCGCTCGCAGCCGCCTTCAATAAGTTTTGCGGTTCGTGGATCAGCTACACCGGACGGCGAGACGCTGGCGGCGCATCATTACGCCCTGCTGGACTCGAACACCACGCACAAACATATGGTGCTGTTTGTAATAAAACCCGACGACGGGGCTCTGCCGCATGTTGTACTGGGTTATGCCGGGCTGGTTTGGGGCTTTTCGGGTATGAACTCAAGCGGACTGGTCTTCAGCTTCAACAATTCGGACAGTCTGGATAACCCCATGTCAGGGCATTTCGAGGAAGACCTCATCAACGCCATGCTGCTTTGCGACGGTCTGCCCATCGGCATCGCCGGTCGGGAAATTCTGGCCGGTCGGGAAAATGTGACTGAAGCGGCTGAATATCTGAAAAACGTAAAGCGCAGCTTCGGTTGGAACGTACAGCTTACTGACGCAGATGGCGGCCTGATGGCGGTCGAAACCGACACCAATATTCTTGAGGATGAAGACGGCGGCCTGCTGGCCTATTCGCCGCCGGGCGATGGGGATAATTCGAAGGACGAATACGGGCGAGCCTGGGCTTCGATAAAGAACGACGATCTGCGTATGGCCAGCCATTTCCGCATGAATCTGGAAGACCTGAATCATACTTTCCTGATCTTCGACGCCAAACCGCAACGCTACTGGACATCATTCTATTATCGCTCCGTGCGGGCCTGGAGTATTCTGGGTGAAGAAATAAAGAAACGCTACGGAGATATTGACGTTGAGCGGGCCATCGAAATACTGCGCACACCTGAACTGGTGGATAAGCGCGACTCCATGCAGGCTGTGATCTACCGCCCCGAAAAACTGCTGCTGCATTATGCTCTGGGTACAGTACCGGCAACAGACGGCGAGTTCATCGAATTCGATCTGGGTGCGACACTGGCAGAGGAGGCACAGCAATGAAAACTTCACGCGCTTCCTTATTGCTGCTTTGTATGCTGCTGCTGTTTATTCCGGGGCGCGCCATAGCCGATCTGACCGAGACGCTGCCGGAAAAAACACTGCTGCTGGACGTGTCGTATATGCACAGTTGGCTGTCGAAGGCATACGACAACAACTGGAATTCCACTTCACTGATTGACGAGATTGAGCGTTATGAGCCGGGCGGCGGTTTGCAGGGTGTGCTTACGCCGGATGCCAAAGTGCAGTATTCCATACTGCTGATGCAGCTCAACTACGGCATACTCGACGATCTGTCGGTGGGCATCGGAATTCCGCTGGTATTGTATTCCAGCGTCAGTCCGCAGTTTTCATGGGACAGCGGCGATTATCAGCCCACCATAGGGAGGGCATATTCCGAGCAGGATTTCTGGGATTGGGCCGCCAGCATGGGGCAGCCAAAACCGGGCGACTGGAGCGGTAATAAAGGCAAACTGTCGGACATCAATCTGGGACTGCGTTTTAAATGGACACATCGCATAGATGCCGTGCGTGAGGCCGGTTGGGCCAGCACGCTGACAATCACCGGGGCGCTGCCTACCGGTTCGCAGAAAGACCCGGAAGAAATTACATCTGCCGGAACCGGAATGTGGGATCTGCATTCACAGGGCGAACTGTGTTTCCATCTGGCAGTGGATAAAAGTTTTGAAAAGGAACTGGATGACCGTCTGACGCTGGGTATGGATTTCTTCTATGAAGTATTTTTCGAACATGACTATACTTCGCCGCGCGGAACGAAGAATCCGCTGCTGCTGAATCAGGCTCTGTACATTGGAGAAGAATATTCCATTAATCCCGGCGATTTTTCGGGTTTCTCGTTTCAGGCCGACATAACGCCATATAAGGGCCCGGCGCGACAGACCTGGTTGACGCGCCGCAGCGGCAACGACCCTAACACACTTCCGCCTGTATTTTCTTTCGCCCTGCGTTATACCTTTGTACACATCCAGCAGAGTGACTGGACTTCGAACTCGGTTCTGTGGGATTACGATCAGGAAGACAACTGGCGACCAGGTGCGAAGAACATATTGTACGCACAGCTTAATTTTGCCTTTCTGCGCCTGGGTGCGCCGCTTATAGTATATGCAGGTTTCCGAACACTGTCGCTGATACCCGGAAAGAACACGCGCTCCTCCGACGTGCTCAACGTTGGAATCCGTGTGCCGATGAAATTCTGGTGATGAGGAAATGACCATGAAAAAACAATTAGCCGTCGCGATTATTTCTGTCCTGGTGCTGCTGCTCTGGATGATGGCCTGTGCTCCTCTGAATGAATTTGTAAAATATGCCTCCGAGCCGAATTATCCAAAATACGAAAATGACGCGCTCAATCTGCCGGGCTTGAAAGAGCCGGTTTTGGTTTATTACGACAAGGGTGGTGTCCCGCATATCGAAGCCCGCGACCAGAAAGACCTGATGCGCGCTATTGGTTTTGTGCAGAGCCGCGACCGTTTTTTCGCCATGGATGCCATGCGGCGCATAGCGCGTGGATGCATGTCCGAGATTGTGGGCGAGCGGGATATGCTTGAATCCAGCACGATTGAATTCGATCTGTCCATGCGCGGCTGGGGAATGGAAGAAGCTGCAGTAGATGACGTTGAGCGTCTTGACACTGAAGAGCGCGAACTGATGGACGCCTATGTTGCGGGTGTGAACTACGCTCTTGAAATCATTGTTCCCATGGAATACCGCATGCTGCAGATCAGTCCCGAACCCTGGCGCATCGAAGATTCCTTTGTCCTGGGTCGTCTCATCGCCTGGAGTGTCACCCACAATTTTCACCAGGAAACGGCGCGTTTCCTTCTGGCCTGGAGTCTGGGGCTTGAGCGGGCCGAGGCCATATACGGCAATGACTTCTGGCATGGCGGCTTCAGCCTGCCGGATGGAGAGTCCACCAGAACTCTGCCTCCGGCGCTGGCCGACGAACTGAAGGCCATGCTTACAGAAGCGCATTTCGACCCGACACCTGCAGTCGATCCGGCACAGGCCGTTTCACGTCTGGCGGCAGACGCCGGGGTATTGCTCACCGGCGCATCTAATTCATGGGTGGTGGGCGGTGACTTAAGCGTATCGGGTGCGCCCATACTGGCCAACGATCCGCATATGACGCACTTCCTGCCTTCGCTTTTCTATCTGCAGCACATAAAAGCCGGAGAGCTGGACGTTATAGGTGCGACCGTGGCGGGTTTGCCTTACATACTGATGGGACACAATCAGTATGCCGCCTGGGCGGGAACTTCAACCGTGGGCGACGCAGTCGATCTATATGTTGAAAAGCAGAATCCCGACAACCCGGAACAGTACCTTACACCCGAGGGTTGGCGCGATTTCGAGAAGAAACAGGTCAGAATAACGGTGTTCAAAGAAGGTCGGTATTTCGAGCAGGTCTTTGTTATTCGCAAGACCCGTCACGGCCCGCTGATGAACGACATGTACCCCGATCTGTTTCAGCCGGGCACCCCGTTGTTGGCGCTGCACTGGCCCGTCGAGAATATGCATGACAGCTTCAAGATGCTGCGTCAGGCCAACATGGCGCACAATGTTAAAGAACTGCGCCTGAATCTGGCCGGCATCCCCAGTCCGATGCAGAACTGGAGCATAGCCGATACGCAGGGCGGCATTGCGCACTTCATCAGCGGGCGCGCTCCTTTAAGGACGAAGCATCTGGGTACATTCCCGGTTCCCGGCTGGGTCGACACATACGATTTTACGGGCTTCCTGCCTGCCGAAAAAATGCCGTTTGCCGAAGCTGCCGAAGGTTTTTTCGCCAACGCCAACAATCTCAGTGTAAATCCGGAACATGCAGATGCCTATTTACAGATTGACTCTGCGCCGTCCTACCGCTATGACCGCATTGTGCAGTTGATCGGCGAGCAGAAAACTCACGACTGGCATTCAATGGCCCGTATGCAGGTCGATCAGAAATCACTGCGGGCTGAAAGCATTGTGCCGCTGATGACACAGGATATCGAAAGACTGGATGCGGCGACTTTGAGAAATCGCGAGCGTAAATCGCTGGATCTTTTAAAGAAGTGGAATTATGAAGCTCGCGTCGACTCTCCGGCCGCCGCCATATTCTTCATGACATACCGCGAAGCAGTTATAGAGGCTCTGCGTGATGAAGTGCCTGAAAGCACATACGCTTTCATCATGTCGCAACGTTATTCGACCAACGTGGCGGACCTGTGGTTCCGCGATGCTAAGAATCCGGTCTGGGACGACCGCAGAACTGCTGCCGTGGAAACCCGCGCCGATGTGATCGTCTCGGCCTTCAAGCATGCCGTCAAAGAGCTGAAGCGGCAGCAGCCCGGCAAACCCATGCGCTGGAAATGGGGCGAGCTGCACGACATGCAACTAAAGCATTTCTTCGGCGGCAATCCGGCCATGGCCGTTATCGCAAATATTCCACGCATACAGGTGGGCGGCGAACTGGATACAATCTGGAAGTCGCATTTCGATATGGGACATCCGCTGCATCCCTTCCGCGCTGTGGCGGGCCCGGCCTACCGCATGATAGTTGATCTGGGCGATATTGAACACGCCCACTGGATACTGGACACCGGCGAATCAGGCTGGCCGCTGTCGCCGCACTACGACGACCATTTCGAATTGTGGAAGGAAGGGCGCTATCTGCCCATGACAAGCGACTGGAGCGAGATCCGCAACGATTCAGAAGCGGTGATGACGCTGAAATGACGTTGTGATAGTTTTTCAGATCTTATTGTGCAGCCAGTCCGACAGCAGGGGAATGCGCAGGCGGGCTGTGACCAGCATGAAACCATCGATGGCGACGGCGAAAATGAAGGGGTCCATCGTCATGCGATATCGCGGCACCACAAAGAAGACCGCCGCCAGCAGAGTCGCTGCCGCCAGTTGCAGGTAAATCAGCATTGCACCATTGCGGTGGCGTCGATGCAGCGTCCACAATCCAGCCAGGAAAAATGGTGCAATAAGCAGATATGGTCCCCAGAATACCGGCTGGCGGGCAAGAGGATGGGTAGTGTCGGTTACCCAGAAATAATACAGCTTGTGAGCCAGCAGTTGCAGTTCGTGACGCGGGTGTGTAAGAGCATAATCGATTGCCAGTTTTTTCATGTAATCATTGACCAGCGGCTCCCATCCGGCGTCGGGCTGCGGATTTGTTTCAAGCAGTTTCTGGACATCTCCGGTTGGCAGACGTTTGCCAGACTTGCCGGGGGCTACCTGCCAGTACTGGCGCGCCGAACCGGTGGCCCAGGGATTGTGACCGCGCCAGAGATTGAAACCATCCGAACTGGCTACCGGAATGAAGCGTTCAAAAACGACATAGTTGCGAATTGTCCACGGTGCAATTATCAGCCACATTACCGCAAATGCCAGAGCAGCAGCCTTTATAGAACTTGCGGAAAAGCGCCCGGCATAGGCTGCCCATAAACAGAAGAGCGCGAATATGGCTATGTATTCGGCTCTGAAATAGCACATCAGTCCGGCAAAGATACCGGTAAGAGCGGCTCGGCAGTAATATTGTGGTGCATCGCTGCTGCGCGCCCAGCGTATGGCCAGCCAGGTAATGATGATGCCCAGGTTGGTATAAATAACGTAAGGGTGAAACTTCGAAACCGAGAAAAGCGCCGTTGGAAAAAAAGCCCAGGCAAAGGCCACCAGCAATGCCGCCCGGCGGTTTATCAGTTCGGAAACCAGCAGATATATGGCTCCTACACCCATAGCTCCGGCCAGACAATTCAAAAGCAGCAGCACGAAATAGGTCTGGCTGGTGCCGAAGAGCAGATAGCTGAAATAAATTATAAAGGCATAACCCGGCGGCATGAAAGCTGAAGGATGGATATCGTCGCGCAGCAGCGAGAAGGAATAACCGTTGCCGGAAAGCAGTTGTCCGGCCAGTTTGCCGAACTCCCAGGTGTCGGGGTTCATTTTCAGCATACCAACCGCCAGTCGCGCCACAAACGCAACAATAATCAGCGTCAGCAGCGGATGACGCTTTATGGCCCCAAGCAGCGGAATGTTCCTGGTTTGCATTAAATTACCCCTGATTTGGAATTGAACTATTAAATTTGAATTTTAGCCTGCCCGGCTGCGGTGGTCAATAATATGCTTCTGAAGCAGCGGGTTTGATGTCGTTCTCTTCGTCGGGTAGCGCTTTTTCGGCCTCTTCTTCGGACTGCATTTCCTCACGAGCACAGATAAAAACATAAACTATCAGAACACTCATAAGGAACATGCTGGTTTTATCGACCCAGATGGCAGGAGTAGGCGAGAGCAGCAGCAGCAGCGCCAATCCCATGGAAAACGGCACATAAAGCGGCATGTGTTTTCTGCTGAAGCGGTAAAGATTGCCGAGGAGCTTAACCATGAAAACAACCAGCGTCGAAAAGCCTATCACACCGGTTTCGGACAGGTTCATTGAAACCGAGTTGTGTGAGCTGGTAAGAGGGATAAGGAAAAGCTCCTGTCCCAGTCCATGTCCGAAGACAGGCCGCTCTTTGAAAAGAGCTATGCCCTGCCAGAAACGCCCGTAGCGGTCGCCGATGTCGGTAGGATCAAAGGTCTGGATATAATCGAAAATAAAGGAGGCGGCGAAAAGTGTTACCGTCATTGAAAACAGCACAAACAAAACCAGCGCGGCACGTTTCTTGATTACCTGCGAATAGAGGAAAACCAGCAGTGCGGCTATAAGCGACATACGGAAGAAGAGGCTGGCCAGTATCAGCAGGAAGAATATCATTATCGCGCTGTGCAGCAGACTGCGGCGACGTGAAGTAAGCCCTTCGCCCTGTTCCTGAAGAAATATGATGAACATGACCGCGATGGCCAGATAGTAGCCGTAAGTATTGGCGTTGATGCCCATGTCGCGGGTGCGGATGCTTTTTTTGGCCTGATAGCGGTTGGTTATGTGCTGCAGTTCCTGCGTGACCGGCACATAATAGTAAATGCCTGTCAGGAAGAACACTGCTATGTAAACCTTCAGGACGAAAATGAAGTCGTCACGGTCGCGTATGGCCAGAACCATGAAGACGGTTTTAACGAAGTTGCCTATCATGCGCCCCGTATCATAGACATTGATGCGGTGATAAAGCAGATAACCGTAGACGGCTGAGGTAAACAGTACGGTTATACAGATGAAATAAGCTCTTAAAAGTCCGTTTGTGCGGGCATTTATTCCATCCATGGGTCTGAAACCATGTCGGGCCAGCATGGCTAATATTCCCAGTACGGCGGTCATATCATCCATGCGCATTCTGAAGAATCCGAAGTCGACAAATATTTCGAAAAGCGGCAGCGATGCTATATAAATGAACAGCGCCAGTCGTGGATAGCGATAAAAAAGCAGAAACATCACCAGCGCACTGAGAATGCCAAGCGGCACCAGGATCGGCGCCAGATCGCGCAGCATGAAGAGCGAGTCGCTCATGGCCGACCTCTGTGTCGTCCGCCAGTCCGGGCAGTATTCTCTATAAGTTCTGTCCAACGCTTGCAGCAGACCTCGCGCTCGTATTTCGCGACGAACTCGTCCCGTCCGGCCTCTCCCATGCGCTTGAGCCCTGCGCTGTTCTGCGCTGTTTCGAGAATTCTGGCTGTCAGTCCGGCCACATCGCCGGGACGGATGCAGAAACCTGCGCCGGATTCGGCAAGTGTAATGGCCACTTCAGATTCATGCGGTCCGATGAAGAATACCGGACGCGCCACCGCCATGGCTGAGTAGAGCTTGCCCGGCACCGAGACACCGACTGCCTTTTCGCAAAGAGTGATAAGGTGAACATCGCCCACACTTAAAGATTCACGCAGTTTTTCACGCGGGAAATAGGGACGGATCAGCAGATTCGGCAGAGCGTGTTTCTTCTGGAATTCTTCGATTTCGGTAAAGCGCCGTCCCTGTCCCACAAAGAGAAAAGCGATGTCGTGTCTGTCTTGCAGAACAAGTGCGGCATCCAGAATGTCCTGAAACTCGTGCATCAGGCCGATATTGCCGGAATACATGAAAACGGTTTTACCGGTCAGTCCCAGTTCGCGCCGCAGCGGGTTTTCCTCACGCTCAAGCGGTGCAAGTTCGTTACGGTCGTTCCAGACGGTAATGACATGCACACGCTCAGGGCGGCAGCCTTTGTCAATGAGGCGCTCGCGCATGCAGCGACCCACTGCCACCACTGCGTCGGCTCCGGTAAACGAAAGCTGTGCTGCTCGGGACAGTACGCGCGCCGCCGGATTGCCGGGCGACATCAGACCCAGTTCCAGCATGGCGTCCGGATGCACGTCCATGCTCCATATAATTTGCGGCACACCGTAAATGCGAGCCATAAGAGTTCCGGCCCATGGAGCTACAGGCGGGTCGGTCAGGTTGACTATAACGTCGTAACGCCGGGCCGCCAGCAGTTCACGCAGAGTGGCCAGCATGAAGGCCGAGTAGTCGGCCAGACGGGCAGGCATAGTGGCTTTACCGAAACGCGCCCAGCGGGTGCGGTGCACATGCACGCCTTCCTCCAGTTGCGACGACGGCAGATCGGACAAAGAGCCGTCATAACCAGCCAGACCGCAGAGCACATGCACTTCGTGGCCCGCCTCTTTTACAAGGTACTGTGCCAGTTCGTAAAGGTTGTGCCCTGAAGACAGACCCTGTCCGTAGAGCTGATTTGTAAAAAGTATGCGCATGTATGCGGCCCTCTTCTGTCCGCCCCGCTGATGCGACACGGATTGGTTACGCCCATACAATAAAGCCAAGCGTCCCGTTTGAGAAGAAATTTATGCGGAAGAGAAGTGATTGGGCCGATTCATCAACAGTTTTTATATAATCAGGTGTAATAATTATCTCTGTTAAGGCAAGAGTGCCATAGTCTCACGGCCTGCAAGGCCGGGAGGCTGTGTTGTTAATAAGCCAATAAACACAGCTTTCCGCCCTCTTCGAGGGCGTAAAACTATGGCACTCGGCGAAGTTTGCCAATATAATTAACAGCACGGGCAAGCCTGCGGCTTAGCCCGTGGCACCCGTTGGAAATCTCGAAGTGTTTTATCTGGCTCTGCTTCCCTCATGCTTCGAGACATAAATCTGCTGTTTTTCTTTCCTTCTTTTTGATTGACCTTACTTGCTCCGAGCCGTTAAACTTATTATGGAGCGGGATATACAGATGAAATACAGACTGTCCGATAAAATTTCGTATCGCATATACGGCGAATTCACCGTATTGATCGATCATGTCTCGGGGCGCGTCATGCGTATGAACCGCAACGCCGGTCTGCTTATTACGCGACTCGATAAGGACGACGGCTACTTTGCTCCTCAGGAAATCGAGTTTATGGAGCGCCTGGCTGAACTGGGGCTGGCTGAAGCCGAGGAACAGGACAGAAACTCCGTCGGACAGGTCGATCTGCAGCGCAACGCCGGGCGCGAAGGTAACAGCGTACTGGAGCAGCTTAAAGAGTACGCAAAGGACGACCTGATTCCGCTTATCTGTGAGATGGAACTTACATATGCCTGCGGTCAACGCTGCCGACATTGCTACCTGCGTTCCGAAACTCCCGAAGCCAAGGCCGAACTGAGCCTGGGCGAAATTAAAATTTTTCTCGACATGCTGGCCGAAATGGGCGGACTGCAACTGGTTTTCACCGGCGGCGATCCTCTCTTCAGGCCGGATTTCATGCAGATTTTCGAGCACGCCAGAGCCCGGCGTTTCGCCGTACAGGTGCAGACTTCCGGCACGGATGTCGAGCCCGGACAACTAGAACGCATGGCCGCGCTGGGTCTGGACACCGTTATGGTTCCGCTTTACGGGCCTTCGTCTGACTTCCATGATCTTTTCGTGCGCCGCAGCGGAGCTTTTAAAGCTGCGTGGAGCACGTTAACCATACTTAAGAAACTCGGAGTTTCGGCAAAGGCAGCCATCGGCGTTATGCCCGATAATATGCTGCTGATAGACGACATGGTCGATATGCTGAAAGAGAACGGTCTGGGCTGGGAGTTCAATTACATAATGCTGCCCGAACGAGGGCAGCGTAAACCCGACCGTACCATGCAACTGGACAACGAACGTTTAGAAGCTTTTCTGCGGCGCTATCCGCCTGAAGAGCACCCTCGCATGGCAGGTCTTGAAAGCCGCGATCCACTGTGCGAAGCCGGGCGGGCGGAACTGGCCATTGACCCATATGGCAATGTTTATCCCTGTCTGATGTGGCGCGAAAAAGCCGGTAATCTGCATGATCTGCCGCTGCCGGATATATGGGAATCATCTCCGGTTTTCGAAAAAGCCCGCAAGCTCAAGCTGCACCTGCTGGAAGACTGCCCTAATTGCAACCTGAAGGAAAACTGCAACCGTTGCGGCGGACTGGCCTGGGCTGAAGGACTGGATATAACCCAGCATTCGGAACTGGATTGCCGTATAGCCGCGCTTTTATGCAAATCGGGTATTTGTAGGAATTAAATACCTGAGCAGAAGTAAAGAATCTGTTTCATCTGCTTCAAGCACTTGTTTTTTTCATTGAATGTAATCAGGTGCAGCCATATATATTTGACATGGCAACACTAATAAGTACAATTTCTCCCTGCTGAAGGCCGGTCGTTACGATTTATTGCCGAGCTTTAAAGAACAACGGTCGCCTGAGCATTGAATGTTGTCTCTTCATTGAAATATGAATCACTTATATGAGGTAGCGAAGTGAAACTCGACAGCATCATCGAACCCCATTCCATAGCCGTATACGGATTATCAAAGACAAATCCGTTCCACCCGGCCAATGTCATTTACGCTAAAAATCATCTGCGCACCAACTCACACACCTACGCCATCAATCCCAAAGGCGGCACGCATTTCGGCCAGCAGGTATATTCCAGCCTGGCCGAGCTGCCCGAAGTGCCGGATCTGGCCGTACTTACCATCCGCGCCGATTTTGTGCCCGATACCCTCAGAGAGTGCATCGCTGCCGGGGTGAAAGGCGCTATCATAGTTTCAGGCGGCTTCGCCGAGGCGGGCCGTGATGATCTGCGTCAGGAAGTGCGACGCATCTGCGAAGAGAACGACTTTCCCGCCATCGGGCCTAACTGTCTGGGCGTTTATTCGCCTCCAAATGTCAACACAATCTTCCTGCCGGTTGAACGCATAATGACGCCCAAGCTTGGCTGTGTCTCCATAGTCAGCCAGTCGGGCGGTTATCTGGTTGAAATCATACTCAACCTGATACAGGAAAACGTCGGCATTGCCAGCGCCGTTTCCATCGGCAACAAGGACGTTATCGACGAAGTCGACGTATTGCAGTATTTCTCCGGACACGAGCCGACGCGCGTAATCGGCATTTATGTCGAAGGTTTCAAGGAGGGCCGCGGACGCACTTTCGCCGAAACCGTGCGCTCCATGGATAAGCCGGTAGTTATTTTTAAAGCCGGTAAAACGCCCGGCGGAACGCGCGCCGTCAGTTCGCATACCGCGGCTCTAGCCGGTGACTACCTGACTTTCTCCGAGATAATGAAGCAATGCGGTGCAATCGAAGCCGATAGCCCGGGCGAGTTTGTAGCCTTCTGCAAAGCTCTGGGACACTACAAAGGCAAGGGCGGTAAACGCACTGTCATCATTTCTGTATCGGGTGGTCATGGCGCCATTGCCTCCGACCTCTGCTCGGCTCAGGGTCTGGATCTGGTGGAGATACCCAAAGCCGACAAAGCGGCGCTTGCCGAGAAGCTTTCCGAAAACGTACGTAAAATCGTTTCCTACAACAACCCCATCGACCTGACAGGTTCGGTTGCGGACGCCGACATCGCCGTTGCAACCAACTTTTTCCTCGAACGCGACTATGTCGATCAGGTCATACTGCTCTGTCTGCCATACGTTCCGGGAGCCACGCCCGACATCGGCGCACACGTTTCGCTTTATACCCGCGAATTCGACAAGCCGGTGCTGGTATACATTCCCAACATGCCCAAGTATCAGATGTACATCGAGGGCTTCGAATCGAACGGCATTCCCGTTTCGCACTCGGTCGAAGGCGTGGTTTATATGGCCAAGGCGCTTGCGAGGTACGCAAAATGAACGATAGAGTAAAAGAAATACTTAAATCCTCCATGGAAGCCGGCTGGGTTCTGGAACCTCTGGCAAAGGAAATGCTTAACATCTACGGAATGACAACCACCAATTTCGCCTGGGCCAAGACCCCGGGACAAGCCCAGGCATCTGCTCAGAGAATAGGTTTTCCACTTGTTGTGAAAATCGTTTCACATCAGGTACTGCATAAATCCGACGTGGGCGGAGTGGTAGTAGGAGTCAAAGACAGTGCACAGCTCGACTCGGTTTTCTTCAGACTGTCCGAGTTGCCGGGTTTTGACGGTGTGCTGCTGGATCAGATGGCCGAGGGTGCCGAAGTAATACTGGGCAGCAAGCAGGATCCGCAGTTCGGACCGGTGGTGCTGATCGGCATCGGCGGAACTTCAGTCGAAATCTATAAGGATGTAAGCATCCGCATGGCCCCACTTACGGCAGCCGAGGCGCTGCATGCTCTGCATTCTCTGAAGGGCCGCAGGCTTCTCGAAGGCTATCGGGGCCGCACGCCGGTCAACATGGATCGTCTGACTAACCTTATCGCGCGTTTCTCGCAGATGGTATACGAGCTGGCCGACAGCATCGAATCCATCGACCTGAACCCGGTGCTGTGCGGTGCGGAAGAATCGCTTATCGCCGATGCCCGAATAATGCTGAAACGCTGAGAAAAACTTCAAGATGTAATGAAAAGAGGGCGCTTTTTAAGCGTCCCTTTTCATTTTCTGGCTGCAATTTCTAAAATTCATGTATAATGGCTTCTCGAAATATAACGCTTCTGAGAGGTATGAAATGAAATTATCGGCCTGTTTTACGGTTATGCTGCTTGCTTTTCTATGGCTTATGCCCGCCTACGCTGACTGGCAGCGCGGTGAAACCAGCATGTCGCGCCTGCCGGATGACGTTAAAGAGCGCCTTTTGAACAATAATCTTGACCTGAGCTATGCCGTTAAACACGGCATCAGACCGGAAGATCGCAAGCCCGTCACAAAGACCGACTTCCCGCCATACTGGAACTGGCATGACATGGACGGAGCCGACTGGATGACCCCGGTGCGCAATCAGGGTGCTTGCGGAAGCTGCTGGACTTTCGGCGCACTGGGCGCCATGGAAGCCCTTATCAACATTTACAAGGAAGACCCGGACTTCGACTATGACCTGTCCGAGCAGTTCATGGTGGCCTGCGGAGGCGGAAGCTGCGACAGCGGCGGAGCCGCCGAAGAGGTTCTGGGCTATCTGCGCCGCAACGGCATTCCCGACGAGTTGTGCTATCCTTATCTGGCCGAAGAAGGCGTGTGCGAGGATGCCTGTGATGATTTTCTGACCCGCGTTGTAAAAATCAAAGAATGGTCCATCATGCTTTCTCCCACTGAGGAAGAGCTTAAAGAGCAGGTCATGATAGGCCCGCTGCCGGTGACCATGCGTGTTGTCAACGATTTATATCAGTATATCGGCGGCGTTTATTTTGGCTTCACCGATGCCTGCACACTGACCTATCTGCCCCCCAACCATATTGTCACGCTGGTGGGCTGGAACGATGTTAACGATTCCTGGATAGCCCGCAATTCCTGGGGCTACGACTGGGGTGTGGACGGCTATTTTGAAATCAAGCGCGGCACCAGTTGTTTTGCCATAACTACTACAGACTGGCTCAAAGTCGATCCGGACACCATTCCGGAGGAAACCCTGAATATCGGTCTGTGTGCACCTGAACTGGTTGAAAAGATAGTGGAACCCGGCAGCACTGCCAAGAAGGTTAATTTTGGATTTAATCTGGAAAACTGCGGAGAGCTGGAAGTTGACTGGGCCGTCAGAGAGGAAATTACCTGGAAGAACTGGATCAGCGTTACACCGGCTGAAGGCAGTCTGGATGCGGGCGGATCCATCAACGTGCAGTTTTCAGTGGATATCGAAGGTCGCGAACCGGGCGTCATAGAGCAGAACATCGTAATCATGCCCTCCAACGGCCCTCTGATTACCGTCCCGCTGAGGGTCGAAATACAGTCGGATGAGCCGGTTATAGATGGCGATGAAGAAGTTGAAGCTGCAGAAGAAGCCATCGAAGACGGTGACGAAACCGTTGAAGAAGATTCCGGCTCGGGTTCGAGCGGTTGTAATGCTGCAGGTTCACCGGCGGCTGCACTTTTCATGCTTCTGGGCGCATTGCTGTTGCGTCGTCGCAAAGCGGACATTTAACGACGGATTTTTTCGATGTGCGTAATTTTCAGCCCGGCCTTCAAGGCCGGGCTTTTTTTTATGCGGATACATATTTGTTCATGAATGCGCGCGCGAAGCGCGCGCATAAGCGCATGAGCGAAGTGCTGAATATCCGGCGACCGCCGGAGTCGCCTGTCATTCGGCTGGAAATTTATGCTCCTTTTCGGCGAAAAGCTCATCCAGCACATCAAAGGCATATCGCAGGTGCGGAATGACTATGGAACCTCCTACAATGAGGGCGATGTTCATGGCCTCGTGCAGCTCTTCACGGCTCGCACCCTCTGTCACGCAGCGGTCGAGATGGTAAAAAATACAGTCGTTACAGCGTAATACCATTGAGCCGACCAGGCCCATCAGCTCTTTGGTTTTTACATCCAGAGCGCCGGGGCGGTATGCTCCGGAATCCAGAGCAAAGAAACGCTGGAATTCGAGACTTCCACAGTTGAGTATCTTCTCGTTCATGTCCAGCCTGTAACGGCGTGTCTCAGCATTATCCTTGCGCATAGTCGTTTACCTTTCATATCTGTCTGCTGTCTGTATTCTATGGTTCTTCATCCCGGCAGTCAAATTGCCATGTCCGGCTTTTTCTGCCGAGTAGCACCCGCACACGATAAGTTTAATAAATACCGCAATACAGATTCACTTTGTCTGTTGAATGAGTAAAATATACTTACGGATTCAATTGACAGAGGCGAATTGTGACGAGAAAACCTGAAAAGCTGGTTTGTATCTGCGTTTTAGTGACGCTGCTGCTTATCTCCGCCTGTGGAGAATACCAGTCGCAATATACCGAAAACGCCATGGTGCAGAAATCCGCTCCGGCGGAAGCCTCGCGACAGGTGGATGCGGTACATGTGGCTGCCGAGGGTCTGGACGATGCATATGATATGCCTGAAGGAAGCATCGGAGTTTCACAGCCCGACGTGCCGCAGTTGCAGCAAATGGAAATAGACCCCTTCGGGCTGCCGGTCAGTTACCACGATTATTACGCCGCCCTTTGCAATTATCCTCAATGTCCCGGCTGGGTAGAAGAATACATTGTTGAAACCGATATCGAAGCCTGCAATCCTTATGGCGTCTGGCGCTATACATACAATTACACTCAGATTCAGGATTTCATGGGATTTAAAACCACCAGTGTCTGTTATTTCCAGTTGCCGCGCGATGAAAACGGCAAAATAATCAGCGGAACAATAGAATGTCATGGCATTAGCACCACCCTGTTCAGTGGCGACAGCGGGGACTATAGCACCACTATCGTCTTTAAACGTCGGCCCCTGAGTTTCAACGGCAACCCAGTTCACATAAATGGCGATCTGGCATGCGAATGGGGCACAGCCGGCAGCGACATTCCATATCCGGCTGAATGTCTGCAGGATGCAGATTGCGGTGAAAACCGCATCTGTGACATGGGTAGTTTTACCTGCCACGACAGTTGCGTCATTACGCCCTGCCCGGAAAATTCGGCCTGTTATACTCATACAGGACGCTGTATGGAATGCCCGACTGCCTGCCCGCAGGATTTTGTATGCGCCATTAATTACTATCATGTCGGGGGGATTGAAGCCGACTGTCTGAATAACTGCAACAGCGAAAGCTGTCAGCCGGGGCTTGAATGCCTGTACAACTTCGAATTTGAGAGTTGCGAGGTTCAGTTAGAGGAAATGCAGCCTGCCGAAGGCTGCGATCCGGTCTGCCCCGAAGGTTTCGAGTGCATGGTATACCCGGGCAATGAAGATAATCTAATCTGCGTCAATTACTGTGATACACCTGACTGCCCGCAGGAAGGCTATCTGTGCGCGTTATACGAAAATGGATGTGTGGATTTAGTGACCGATCATTCTGAAGACGGAGAACCAAAGCAGTAATCCATGAAGGGAACGGACAATGACAGCCAGAATTATTGGAATCGCTGCACTCTGCATTGTTTCGGCATTCATCTGCATATCCTGCGGAGAAAATCCGGCGGAATATGCTGAAACCCCGTCTTTTCTGATGAATGTACAGAGTTCTGATGTGTCCCGCGAAGCCGCTGCGGATCTGTCTGACAATTACGGCACGCCGTCAGGCGTCACTGCTCTGGTTCCTTCAAGCATGCCGGGTTTCAACAAATATTATTTTGATCTGCTCTCTGAACCGCTCCGCTATTACAGCTATGCAGGTTATATGTGCGGCCCACACGGCGTAATAACCTGTACATTCACAGACATCATCGAAGCCTGCAATCCGCGCGGCATCTGGCGCTACACCAGTATTTCAAGCCAGGATATGAGTTCCTGGACGCATGAATGCTACTTTCAGCTTCCGCGCGATGAAGAGGGAAACATCGTCAGCGGCCCTGTAGCCTGCCGCAATTACACCGACCAGAGCTATGAATTCGAAATCGATTTTGACCTGCAGGCCATGAGCATCGACAACATGAAAGTTCTGGTCAACGAAGATCTCGCCTGCGACTGGGGTCAGTCCGGAAGCGAAGTTCCTTACCCGGCTGAATGTCTGAGCGACTCCGACTGCGCGGAAGGATATATCTGCGATGACTCGAATTTAACCTGTATCGAAGGCTGCCTGCTGACCGGCTGTCCGGACAATGCCGAATGCAGCTCCTACACGGAACGCTGCGCCGTATGCGAAGATGAATGTCCAGAGGGCTACACCTGTGGCTTCAGCAACAATGCCTTTATTCCCGGGACAATATGCATGAGCAACTGCGAAAGCGAAGAATGCGGCGACGGCCTTATCTGCGCATACCTGCCTGCAACAGAATCTGGTCCTCAGTATTGTGCTGTCACCACCAGCAATTATTATCCGGTCGAGGGCTGCGATCCGGCCTGCCCGGAAGACTTTGAATGCATGTCGTACACCCCGGGTGGCGGCAGCTACAGCTTCTGCGCCAACTATTGCGAAACGCCCGGCTGCCCGGAAGACGCCTACATGTGTTCGTATTACGACGGCGAATGCCAGTACCTGATAAGAGATTACAACCCTTAAAAGCAGTAGCAATACCTATAAAAAGCACCACAAATAAAAACCCCGCCATTATGGCGGGGTTGATTCTGTTTATTGGCGACCCTGACGGGATTCGAACCCGTGATCTTCGGCTTGAGAGGCCGACGTCCTAACCGCTAGACGACAGGGCCGTATGCAGAATGCAGATAAAAAAATGGTTCGGGGACGAGGATTCGAACCTCGATTAGCGGGGCCAGAACCCGTCGTCCTGCCGTTAGACGATCCCCGAACACTGTATGATTTGTAAGAGACTCACTTCTGGCCCGGCCTGTTTCTGCGCTCGATGACAAAGATATATATCTTGCCTTTTATGCTCGAGACATTGGCGCTTTCCCATCGGGAGGAAGGATCGGTGTTGACAAAGTGGATGGTCTTGACTCCCGGGATCGAAACTGCCGTGAATCTCCTCACGCTGCTCACCGACTGATAGGCTTCCTTGTAAAACTTCATCACCGTGGCCCAGGCCTGGGGTGTGTAGAAGCGGTCGCCTTCTACCGCAGTCGCCCGGTCTGGAAGCAGAAAACCAAGGTGTGCAGCGGCTTCGGCGGTGGATACAAGCGTGAAAAACATTATTATACTGCAAAGAACAATTATATGAGCTCTTGTCCTCATAGCGTTGAGTAACCTACACTTTCCGATAAATGCTGTCAAGAACTTTATCCACAAAAAAGCGCTTCCGCGCATGCTTCGATTACCGTGTCCGTATTAACTTTTTACCTCTGCATCATCAAAAGAAGCGGTCGATTTCCTTTAAATTCACTCTGCGGCGGACTCCAACCGCTCTTAAAGGAAATCTTAGCATTATCCCGATCATTCCGCAAAACTTGACTGTATGACGCTCAGGTGATAGAAAATATAAATATATTGAGGGCATATGAAGCAAACAGTCCGCACCGCAAAAAGGGCGGAGTTTTCTTGCGTCACCATGAAATTGAACAGAATTTAACGGAGGGCACGTAATGGATAAAAAACGAGGGCTGATCCTTGCATTCATAATCTGCTTCGTTCTGGTGCAGACGGCTTTTGCCGAGGATGTAAGCGAAACTTCAGGGAAAGGTTCAATCAACTGGACCAAAAAGGAAATAGTCTTCACCGGTGACGGCGCACCCAATCTGCTGGCGCCCAATGCCGCTTCGGCCCGTCTGGGAGCCGAGCGTGCCGCCGAGCTGGTGGCTCTGCGTAATGCGCTTGAGGCCATCAAGGGCGTCAAAATCCGCGCCGGTCAGACCGTGGGCGATAAAATGTCAAAGAGTGATGCCATTGCCGCCAGCGTTGAAGGGGTAGTCAAAGGCTTCATCGTAAAAGAAACTCGCTATTACTCTGACGGCGGCGTACAGCGCGATCTTATCATCCCGCTGGATGGCATTCTGACTCAGACCATTCTGGGCGACGAACTTAAAAAAGCGGCAGCCCCGGCGGCAACTCCGGTTCCGGCAGAAACGCCTAAAACCGCTCCGGCTCCGACCACGGATGTCAAAGAAAAATCCAAAGCCGATCTCAAGGCTGCTCCTGTCGCTCCCGCCGGACCGGCAGCGCCTGCGGCTCCGGCTGAAGAGCGTGTCGCCGAAGCAAAAAGCACCGGCCTGGTGGTCATTGCCAAAGGCTTCAAAGTAGTTCCGGTGCTGGCTCCCAAAATCATCGACCAGGACGGCAAAGACGTTTACGACGTCACCATGGTTGAGGAAACCGCCGAGAACGGCATCGCCTCATACACTAAAGACGAAAATTCCGCCAAAGCCGACAAGCGCGTCACCGACAATCCGCTGGTTGTAAATGCCATCGAGACGCCCAACTCAGTCGATCTGGTGGTTTCAAATGCTGACGCCGCAAAAATCCGGCAGGCCGCCGATGTGCTGGCCAAAGGTCGCGTCGTTATCGTAAGAGACTAAAAAGCGGCGCATACCGCCTCAAGGAGAAACTGTCATGCATAGAATTCTCGCTCTGGTAATTGTACCTCTCATGCTGCTGTCGGCGCTGGCTTTCGCCCAGGAAAATCCCGACGGCAAAACGGTAGTAGTCACGGGTGAGGGCGTTATTTTCAATAACGATCAGGTAACAGCCAAAGACAAAGCCATCGACTCCGCTCTGCGCCGCGCCGTTGAGCAGGCTGTAGGCACCTTTGTAAAGTCCACTACGCTGGTTGAAAACTACGTTACGGTGGAAGACAAAATTCTGGCTTCCGCCAAAGGCTTTGTAAAGGAATGGAAAATCCTGTCTGAAAATGTCGACGGCAATGTGGTCACGGTAAAGGTTCAGGCCGTGGTAGCCGCGAACAAACTTAAGGAAAGCCTGGATTCGATTCAGTGGGTCATGGCGCAGAAGGAATATCCGCGCGTCATGCTGATGATCGCCGAACAGAACGTCGGCGAAGAAAGCTATTCGTACTGGTGGGGCAACACCGCCTCCACCGTCAGTATGAGCCAGGCTGAAAACACCCTGACCGAAGAACTCGATAAAATAGGCTTTGTGGTCATCGATCCGCAGGTTCTGGCAGGCAAGATCCAGATGAAGGACGCCTACAAAGTGACCTCCGCCGGTGTAAAGGACGAAGCCGCTCTGGAAATCGCCAATCTTACCGAAGCCCAGGTGGTCATTATCGGTACAGCCGTCGCCACCAGCGCCGGACCGGTCATGGAAGGCTCGAAGCTGCTTTCAGGTCAGGCCGACATTTCGCTGAAGGTCATTAACGTCGACAACGGTCAGGTGCTGGCCACCAGCACGGCTCATGCCGCCGATGCGCATATTTCGAAAGTCACTGCCGGAAATAATGCCCTGCAGAAAACCGCCCGCAAAATAGCTGCGGACGTAATCACCAAACTGGTCGACAAATGGTCTTCGACCATGGGAATCGTCACCGTTGAAGTCAAGGGGCTGACTTCCTACGATATGCTGGTGAAGTTCGAGACTCTGCTTAAAAACAACGTGCGCGGCGTAAAAGGCGTCAGCGAACGCAAAATGACCGGCGACAGCGCCCTGCTGGACGTTTACATTTCCGGCAAGGCTTCGCATCTGGCCAGCGAGCTTTCGGGCGGCAACTTCAGCAACTTCTCGCTGAAAATCGTCGAAGTGACGCAGAACCTCATCAAAGTGGAACTCGGCGGCTAGGTCGTCGGACGGCCTGATGCGCCATAAAATCATGCGTCGGGCCGCAAAACGGAGGAATAAATGAAAAGACTCGTCAACAATCCGCTTTTCGCGCCATTTCTGGTGCTGGCGGTTCTGCTGCTCCTTCTGGGTTCGGTAAGTCTGGCCGCTGAAGAAAGCGGCGCAACTTTAAGCGCAGTAGAAGGCAAAGTGCTTATAAAAGAAAGCCGCAGCGCCGAATGGAAAGACGCTGCCGCCGGTGCAAAGCTGGAAGCGGAATATTACCTCAAGACCGAAAAAGGCGCTCGCGCCGAAATAAAGCTGCCCGATGGCAGCATAATCCGGGTGGCTCCGGACTCGCAGATCAGAATGAAAAGCCTGATATTCTCATCCGACACCAAAAAGGGCGGACGGGATTTCAACATGCAGCTTGAAGCCGGAAAAATCTGGGCCAACGTTTCGAAGGCGCTGGGCGGAGACGCCAAGTTCAAGGTTGAAACCAGCAACGCCACCGCCGGAGTGCGCGGTACGGTATTTCAGGTGGGCGCTATTGGTGCGGCGGCAGATGTCGCCACGGTGGTCAAGGTCTATTCAGGCGCTGTAGCCGTAATGGGCAATGCTCCGCAATATCAGCGCAAAGGTGACGAAAAAACCGACCGCGTGCAGGTTCAGGGTCCGCAGCAGGTGACTAAGGAAAAATGGGAAGAACTGGTGGCGCAGGCCATGCAGCAGGTGAAGGTCGCCGCCAACGGCTCCATGTCGCTGGAAGGCTTCGCCATGGAAGATGAAGCCAAAGACGAATGGGTCGCCTGGAACCTCGAAAAAGACAAGGCTCTGCAGAAATAGAGAATTCGAAGCGTAATCAGAAGGCGCGGCTGAATAAGCCGCGCCTTTTTATTATAAAGCGAAAACCCCACGCTAAGCGTGGGGTTCAAAGAGGCGGAGCCTATCGAGATACAAAAATAGTCGCTCTGGGGTATAAGGAAGTTGTTCCGACTTCCGTGAAACCCGAAGAAAGGA
>Ga0172375_10002345_pt1 | contig 29616 bp, 26 predicted proteins | sample LakKiv1m_FD_114537 | JGI IMG/M metagenome (GOLD analysis project Ga0172375, IMG submission 114537) | Freshwater microbial communities from Kabuno Bay, South-Kivu, Congo - kab_092012_11.1m | ecosystem: Environmental > Aquatic > Freshwater > Lake | place: Democratic Republic of the Congo... | reverse complement strand
CTTCCCAAGATGACTTGACGCTGCGTCGCGAGGACTTGCATTTGCTCTTCGTTTCACTACGAACAAACGCCCGTCTGCTGCAGCTATCGGGGACTAAAAATCATCCATGATTTTCAGCGGTGGAGCGCGTGGCGATGAGGCAGGATTACAAAAACGAACACGCTTAATGGGTTCGGTTTGTATAAAAAATGAACATGACGTTTTTCTGTACGCCACAAAAATGATTAAGAAAGTTAAAACGGTGACGATTTTAAAATTATCGTCTGGCAAAAAACGCCGCTGATTTTCTCTTACACCCGAACTCACTGTGATAATTTCACCTTCGTGAAAAGAAGGCGCAATCATGATGGATTCTTTTTTCAGTAACGAATCAACTTGTTCAAATTCGGGAAGATGAAAGAAGGAGGCGTGTTCAGTTTCATCATTTTTATGCGCGTGAATTAACGGTGCTATCAATTGCAGTAGCACTAGAAAAATCACGAAATAAAAACGAATCAAAGCTGACATAACGATTCCAAACTTTGCACTAAAAATTAGAGCAGGAGTTTAATGGTTAATTGAAATTTATCAACTTTTTATCATCATTCAAAAATAACAGTCATAAAAATGCCTCCTTGAAATCATTCCAAGAAGGCGTTTTTCTCTTGTTAGTGACAAAAACCTAAAACTCTTCCCACTCATCATGACCGACTTGCATGGTTAAAGCTGGTTTGCTGACCATTTTTGCAGTCGTTGTGGTTGATTTTCGCGCAGTTGGCGTGAAATTATGATTGCGTGCACCACTCAATTTGAAATGTGATACTGCAACCGATAAATTCCGAGCCTGATCTTCAAGAGCTTCCGCCGCTGCGGCTGATTGTTCAACCAGTGCCGCGTTTTGTTGGGTTACGTCATCCATTTGACTAACCGCACTATTGACTTGTTCAATCCCTTGGCTTTGTTCAAGCGAAGCAGCAGTAATTTCAGACATCATTTTCGTTACGCCTTGAATTGAGGTCACAATTTCGCCCATTGTTTCGCCCGCTTGCGTGACTAATTTTGTTCCGCCTGTGACTTTACTGACCGAATCGTTAATCAAATGTTTAATTTCGCCTGCTGCAGTGGCTGCGCGTTGCGCTAAATTACGAACTTCCGTTGCCACAACCGCAAAACCTTTGCCTTGTTCCCCTGCCCTTGCCGCTTCAACCGCCGCGTTTAAGGCAAGAATGTTGGTTTGGAATGCAATATCATCAATCACTGAAATGATGTCCCCGATTTTGCGTGAGGCATCGTTAATTTCATCCATTGTTTGCACAACTTGCCCAACCACGTCAACACCGCGTTCTGCAATTTGCGACGCATCAACAGCAAGTTGATTTGCTTCTTTGGCATTATCTGCATTGTGTTTCACGGTTGAGGTTAATTCTTCCATGCTGGCGGCGGTTTCTTCCAAACTTGCCGCTTGTTCTTCGGTGCGGTGCGACAAATCGTTATTGCCTGAAGCAATTTCTTTTGAACCTGTACTAATGTAATCGGTCGCTTCTTGAATTTGCTGCACAATCTTTTTTAAACTTTCAATGGTTGCATTCGCATCATCTTTAAGTTGTCCGAACGTACCCGAAAAATCCGCATCAATTTTTTGCGTTAAATCACCGTGTGAAATCGCACTTAATACCCGCACAATTTCATTCAAACTTTCTGAACAGGTTGAAACTAAATTGTTAATGCCTTTACTCAACGTTAAGAAAAAGTCTTGTTTGCCCGCTTCACTCAATCGCCCTTCAAAATTACCGCCTGCAATGGCGTTAATGATATTGGCAATTTCTTTTTCGGTGGCGACTTCAAGCGTTCTGTCTTTCCATTCGGCTACTGCACCTAATCGTTCACCGCGTTCGTTAATTACAGGATTTGCTGACACTTCCATGATTCGTCCACCAATTTCAATGGTTGTCGTCGCCGTATTTTGGAATTTCGCCAAAATTCCCGCTTGATGATCAGGATTTTTATGGAATACGTCGATGGTTTCCCCCAACAATTTGCTGGCGGTGAAATTCGGTAATTGTTCGCGAATAGCAGATTCTGCATCTTGCATCAATTGCGTAGCCGCTTTGTTGATATAAATAATTTTGCGCTGATTATCCGCAATCATCACGTTTGCGCCTACGTTATCCAGCGCGATTTTGATGCGTAAATTTTCATTTGCCATTTGTTTGGCAAACGCAAGATTAAAATTATTATTGAGTTGTGAAATTTTAAACGCATCACGCACAACGGCGAATTCACCACGTTTCGTGTTATCAATCAGAACATTTGAGCCGCTGGTAACGACTTCACTAAATAAACGAAAGCGTTTGACAATCGAGAACATTAAAAATTCGCCCATTGCCAAAGCAAATACAATCGCAAAACCCACTAAACCAATAAAAAGGTTACGATTAAAAACGTATTCTTCCTCTGCAATTTCTTTCGCTTTTTTAGATTCATCAATTTGTAATTGCACGAGTTTTTCTAAATCTTCTGCCGCCAAGGCATAAAGCGGACGAGCTTCTTCAACAATAATTTTTTCTACGAGTGGCAAATCATTGGCTCGCAAGGCTTGCACAATCGGTTTTAAACCCTCCGAAACAAATGCCACACGTTCAGCTGCAAATTTGTTTGCCAAAACTTGCTCTTCATCCGTGATAATCGTAGGCAAGAATTCTTTCCATTGTTGAGAAATTGCGTCAATGTTTTGTTCAATTTGGGCAGCATTTTCTGAAATTAAATTTGGCTCTGCTAAAGCCGCCGTTGCTAGAATTCGATTCGTGAGCAACATGCGTTGGATATTTGATAATTGACCTAACGCAATCACACGATTTTCGTAAAGGCTGTCAAATGATTTTGCATTGCTATCAAGAGCTTTTAAGGCAACTAAAGCAATAATAATCATAAAAGTAGCGGCAGTGCCAATCACGGTAAAAATCCGCTTTTTCATGGTCACGTTTGATACGGAATGTTTAACGCGAGCAATAAAGCTTGTTTCCACAACCTGCCCGTCTCGAATTGCCAAACCTTTTGCGTTGCCATCTTTAAAGAGTTTGTACATTCGCGCTGTTTCGTCAACTTGTTGACGAGTAGGTTTTGTGCGGACGGACATATAACCAATCATTTTGCCATCTTCGTAATTGGGCGTAGCGTTCGCTAAAACCCAATAAAAACCACCATCTTTACGCAAATTTTTAACTAGCCCCGTCCACGGACGACCCGCTTTGAGCGTTTTCCACATATCCGCAAACGCTTCAAAAGGCATATCAGGATGGCGCACCATGTTGTGCGGTTGCCCTAATAATTCAGCGCGGGTATAACCACTGGCTTTAACAAAATCATCATTGGCATAAGTGATAATGCCTTTGAGGTCAGTTTTTGTAACCATTGAATCTGTTTCAGGAAACAGATATTCGACGTGGGTAGGTTGAATTTTTGCCATTTTGGGGATCCTAAATAAAAATGAAAGGAAATGAGCAGATTATTTATTCAGTTAAAGCATGAAAAATGCCAATTATTTTCCAGAAACCAGATGAATTTCACGCTGTGGAAAAGGAATTTTGATGCCATTTTCTTGCAATACTTTTTCTAAACGCACATTCACTTCATGCGTTACAGACAAACGATGCACGATTTCACTGACAAAAAAACGAATTGAAAATTGCAACGCGCTATCTCCAAATTCCAGAAAAAATACACTCGGTTCAGGTTCAGCTAAAACTAACGGTGTTTCTTGAACCGTTTTCAAAATCAACTCATGAGCAAATTTCACATCAGAGCCGTAAGCAATCCCAAGTTTTATCACAATTCGAGTTGTCGCATCACTTAACGTCCAATTGGTTAAACGACTGGTGATAAAGGTTTTATTCGGCACAATCACTTCATATTGATCCCAATCAATTAGCGTAGTTGCTCGCATTTGAATTCGATGCACGCGCCCTGTTACATCACTAATAGTGACAATATCGCCTACGCGAATCGGACGCTCAAACAGTAAAATAATCCCTGACACCAAATTCGCGAAAATTTCCTGCAAACCAAATCCAAGCCCCACACCAAGTGCGGCAACTAGCCATTGTACTTGTGACCAACTACCGCCAAGTTCGTTGGCAATGGCGATAAATGTCGCAGTGATTAAAAAATATTTTGTTAATTGATTCACCGCGTAACGGCTGCCCGCTTCAACTTCCCAGCGTTGAAATACAAATAATTCCAATAAACCTGAAAAATTTCGCACTGTAATCATGGTAAGAAAGAAATAAAACCCTGATAAAAGCAAATTCGTCAGCGTAATCGGTTCATAAGTTTCTTGATTTTCAACAATCACTTTGTGCTGCCAAAGTACGACTTTTTCCAAAAACGAAAACGCAGGCAAAATGTTTTTCCAAATCAGCAAAAATCCGACAATTGCCGCAATCGCTAAAGTAACGTGTAGCAATTTTCGCGTTTGGGCGTTAATTTTTGGAATATCGAGCTGTTCTTCTTCAATTTCACTCGGTTCAAGCGCGTTTTTAACCGCCAATTTTCTATTGGTCAGGGTTAGCCAGCGTAACAAAATTTCGTGCAGCAAAATCACCACAATAAAAAAGCGCAAGGTGGAAATCAGTTTTTCTTGTAATTCAAGCGCACTCAAATAATAACCCATCATCGCAAAGCCAATAATCACCAGCGGCACAGCAATAACGAGTGCAAAAATTACATAACGCAAACTAATTAGCCACTGAAGCGAGGCGTGTTTTTGCCACGATTCCCACAAACCTGCACGCGGATTAAACAGTTTTGCCATAAAAACAGTGAGCGCAAACAGCATCGCAATGAGTGAAATCCGCCCGAGGGAATCCCCGTATTCGGAAAATTTCGCGCTATTAGTGACGTAAATTAAAAAAATTGCAGGCAAAACCACAAAACGCAGCCATAAAAATTGATTTCTAAATAACAAAATCGTGTTTTTTTGCCATTGAAAATGTCGCCGCGCCACACCTTCTACTGTGAAAAAACGAATGCAAAAATCGATAATAAACAACGAAACCGCGAGTTTTTGCAGACCACAACCTAATGCCAAATTGAAATCAACAAAACTAAAATGCGTTAAAAAACTGCCTAATAAAAACAGTATCAGCGGAATTTGCAGGGCTTGCGTGACGTGATGCAATAACAACCGCAAGGTGAAAAAAAAGTGATCGGTGTGCGTTGTGCGTCGCAGTTGCAATTCGGTGAGCTGCGAATGTTGTTTGAGCCAATTTTTAAGACGTAGCAACGCAAAAAATAAAACTCCTGCCATGCTTAAAAGCAGCGGATTTTGAATTGCAATCTGTGCTGTTTCTTGCGTAAATTCCAGCCAATTTTTAGGCGAAAGTAGCCAAGAAAATGTCTGAAAAATATCCGCGACTACCGCGAAATTCAGCGGCTCTGAACTCGGTACCCAAAGCAATCGTTCATCTAAATACGCCGCAAATTTTTCCGCTTGCACGAGCATTTGTTGCCGCGCAAAATCAAAATCGCCTAACGCTCGCAAATAAGTGTTGTCTGCGCTGGCAAGTTTTTTTAACAGTTCTTTTTGGGTATTAAGCAGCACGCGCAATTGCGCTTGAATTCGCATTCGTTGTTCAAACGGCAGTTGCGAATCCACTTGCAACACCATCATTTGATCGAGTGCGTCATCGATGTTGAGCAATTCTTTTTCTCGGTCATCGGCTTTAAATTGACTCAAACTTGTCAGCGCGAGTTCGTTTTGCAATTTTTTAGCTTGTGCGTTGATTTCCTTTCTTGTTACTAAACTGCGCCGTTGTTCACGCAGCATTTTCCCAAACGTAGGACTTAAATTTGCCAAACTGATTTTTTTATCTGCTCTTTTAAAAGCATCTTCAATTTCAGCAGTTTTAGCTTCAACTTGTGTTTTTTGCTCGCTGAGTCGCTCAATTTTTTCGGTTACTTCTTGCAATTCAAGACTGTATTGCAAATTTTGGCGGGTATTTTCTTGAATTAGCGGATGTTTGCCTTCGAGTTCTTTTTCACTTTGACTTAAATCGTCGCGCATTTTTTTGGCTTCTTTTGAGCGCAAATCAAACGCTAAATTTTCAATCGCGCTCACAACGGGAAGTAGTGCATTTTTTTGAATATCAAGCAGTTGTAACTGGGATTTTAATAACTCAATTCGTGCAGGTTGACTAATATCTTCTGCCTCTAACTCTTTTAATTCAGCGAGTTGTGTTTGAATTAGCGTTTTTAAATATAACTGTCGCGCTTCATATTCAAGTTTGGAATCCGTTGGCGCGGTAGACAATTCTAATTTTTGCCGTGCATCTTCAATCAATTGTTGCGCTTGCAAAGTTTCTTCTCGAATTTGCGTTGAGCGAGATGTTTGCAGGGCTAAATCTGCCTCAAATTTTTTTAATTGCGTATCAAGTTCGCTCACTTTACCTTTTTCAAGAATCAAACGCTGTTCTAATTCATCAACGGAAAGTTGGCTAAAATTTTCAGGTATTTGTTTACTAATTTTTGTGAGCGTTTGTTCAATTTCTTTTTGCAGGGCTTTCGTTTGCTCGGGAGCTTGTTGCAACGCGACAGTAAAACTGGCAATTTGCGTTTGTGATTGCTCGTTACTGGTTAAATTATCCAGCGCGGCTTGATATTGCTTTATGACATTAGTTTTAACGGTTTCTTCTAAACCTTGCCGTGCATTGAGTGCATCAATCTTACTTTGAATAAATACGGGAGTAATAGTTTCAATTTGCGGAGTGGCAGCAGCAACACTAATTATTGAAATGAAAAATAAAAAAAACAGTTTGAGCAGAAAATTGTTCATAAATTTGGCAGCATAACAAAACACCTGATAAAGATTTGTCGAAATTTTAGCATACCCAAAAATAAGAAAAGCCGTATTCACAGGAATACGGCTTTTTGTTGTCTTTGCATTAAGTTAGCAAATTAGAATTCTTCCCAATCGTCATTACCAATGTTAAAAGAACCTGTGGATTCTGATTTCACAGATGCAGTAGAAACCGTTGTTGAGGCTTTTGCAGGAGCTGAAATTTTTGCAGCTGTTGCAGGACGATTTACCTGACTTGAACGATGTGACGAATTGTCAATTTTGAAATGTCCCAACTCTCGTGCCAAACTGCTGGTTTGTGATTCTAAAGTTTCAGCTGTGGCAGCGACTTGTTCAACAAGCGCGGCGTTTTGTTGCGTGACTTCATCCATTGAACTAATGGCTTGTCCAACTTGTGCAATACCTGCATTTTGTTCCGCAGACGCGCTGGCAATTTCAGAGATAATTTTATTCACATCTTGAATTGCCGTCACGATGTCTTGCATAGTTTGACCCGCTTGAGCAACTTGTTTACTGCCACCTGAAACCCGCTCAACCGAATCACCAATCAAGCGTTTAATTTCACCTGCGGCATTTGCGGAGCGTTGTGCTAAATTGCGAACTTCGGTTGCCACAACAGCAAAACCGTTGCCTTGCTCACCCGCTCTTGCCGCTTCAACGGCGGCGTTCAAGGCTAAAATGTTGGTTTGGAAAGCAATATCATCGATAACCGAAATAATATCCACAATTCGTAATGAAGATTCGTTGATATTTTCCATTGTGCTAACGACTTGTTCGACAACGGCAACACCTTTGTGAGCAATTTCAGTTGCACCAACCGCTAATTCATTCGCTTGTTTTGCGTTTTCGCTGTTATGAGAAACGGTTGAAGTGAGTTCGTGCATACTTGCCGCTGTTTCTTCTAAACTTGCCGCTTGTTCTTCGGTTCGATGTGATAAATCATTGTTTCCTGCGGCAATTTCTTTTGCTACCGAGTTAATCGTTTCAGCCGTCATACGCGCTTCAGTCATTAAGTTTTTCAAACTATCCGTGGTGTCATTCATCGCTTCTTTGACTTGCCCGAATACGCCTGGATAATCTTTAGTAATCGTTTGGGTTAAATCGCCATTAGCCAGAGCCTTAGCAATTTTCAACACATCACCAAATCCACTGTCGCAAGTCCCAACTAAAGTATTTAAATTATTGAGCATTGATCTAAACATAAAATCAAAATGTTCAGCTTGAGCGCGTTTTGAAAAATCACCTGTTGCACCAGCTTCAGCGAGTTTTTCAATTTCAGTGTTAATCGCAAGCAAAGAGGTTTTAACGGCTTTCATTGCGTTGGTAATTTTGGCTTTTTCACCTGGTAATTCATCGATTTCACGCACAAAATTCCCTTTTGCATAATCGCTGACAATATCAACAACGTGCATTTTTACATCAACATGTGACTGCACTAATTCATTGATGCTTTTTGCCATTACGCCATAAGTACCTTGGAAATTGGAAGCATCGATTTTGTCACTAATGATGCCTTGCGCGTGCTTTTTCGCCATGAGCTGTTGAGCTTCAACAAAATTAACCAGCGTTTTTTGCATTGATTGCATCGAACGTAGTAATACGCCGACTTCGTCATCATTTTCAACGGTAATGTTTGAATTGAAATTGCCACTCGAAATAGCAAATGCTACTTCTTTTGCAGTTTCGATTGCCCCTAAAACGCTGCGAATTAAAGCCAATCCAAAAAGAATTGCTGCCCCTAAACCGATGACTAATGCCATGACGGAACCAATCAGAATTTCGTTATAAGTTGCTTGTGCATCGGTATATTCCATTTTAGCGACCTTAACTTGCAAGGTAATTAAGTCATCTAAATCCTTTGCTAGCGCGATAAAAAGCGGACGAAATTGATTTATCAGAAGTTCACGAAGCTGTGCGGTATTATCTAATCTCATCAATTTCATTGCAGGCAATAACGCTTGTTCACGATACGCCGCGCGATCAATTACGAATTGATCAACTAATTTCTTTTCTTCAACTGTCATTGTCGTAACAGCATATTTATCCCAAAGAGAAGTTGTTTTTTCAAGATTATCTTCAATGATTGCAATACTTTTTGCAGTTTCCGCTGGGTCATCAAAAGCAAGACTCGCATTCACCATCATTCTGGCATTGAGTTGCAAGGCTTTGATTTCTGATAATTGCGTAACGGGAATTAAACGGTCGTTGTAAAGCGATTGCAAGCCATTGTTGCTATAGCGAATACCAAATAAACCCACAGAAACTAATACAACTGATAATCCAGCTAAAACACCGATTATGAGAAGTAGCCGTGAGCGAATAGAATGATTGTTGAACATATAAATTTCCCTTAAATCTAAAAGAAAACACAGTGCCGTGTTGTTTTGAATTGCCGCTATATCGGCACAAAAATGAATTTATAAATTTTGACTTTTGTAACTTGACAAAGAGTACAACCTAAAATGACCGAAAACGCCATTATTGAACTAGAAATTAAAATTGCTTATCAAGAAGATTTATTGCAAACCTTAAACGATATAGTTGCAAAACAACAGCTAGGTCTTGACGCGCTTGAATATGCTTACCAATCGATGAGTGAAAAAATGGCAAGTCTAGTATTGAAATTGCCAGAAGAAAGTGCGCCACAATACGAAATTCCACCGCATTATTAAAAAAACAATGTTAATTCGTTTCAGTTTATTTTTGATATTTTTGAGTTTGCCGCTGTTTTTATTCGTGCTAACGATAAAACTTGCGGTGTTAATGTTGCTGTTTGCGTTTGGTTTGCTGTTTTTTTTAGGTGTTATCAGCGTGTTAAAACGCTGTTTTCATGTTTTTGGTGCTTATTTTTCCGTGCAAGCGCGAGAAAATCGCAAAGTGTTATTTGTTTTAAATCAAAGACAAAGGCATCAAAAGATGTTGCATTTCAAACGGTTGCAGCTCAATTACTTTAAAGAACTTGAACGCGAAAAATTGCTTAAAAAAAATAATCAAGCACATATCAACGCACTTGCACAGGCTATCGAGCGGGATTTGCATCGTCACAAACAAAAACTTCCAAAAACCTTATTTTTACAATTTCAACGTGAAAATCAGCTTTTTCGCCGCCAACAAAACCAGCAAGCTCTGCTAGAATTGCACGCTAAACTGTCTACCTTTGTGAATGGCTAAAATTATGTTTAAAGATTTTTTACTCAATATCATCAACACAATTCACACACTCAAAACCGAGAATTTGAACTGGAAACGCACGAATCAAGAGCAAGAAGCACAAGTCAAACAAAATAGAGTTTTAGCCGAAAAAGCCTTGATTTCTGAACTTAAAAAACGCAGTCGTCAGCTCAAACATGAATTAACGTTGTTACAAACCCAGCATGATGCTGAACTTTTAATGTTTAAAACCAAATGCAAGCAAGATGTTAAAGATTACAAACAATATCTTGCTTCACTTGACCAGCTCAAACATTCTATTCAAAGCAGTTACACCCATTTGCCCGAAGCAGTGGCTTTTACGATTCATCATCATGCAAAGTATTTGCTCAATGAAATGTGGGAAACCACTAATTTTGAAGAAAAAATGCAGCGCGAAATTCAGTTAATTCGCTTTATGTCAACGGTTCACGAAGATGCGCGGCTTTATTTAGAAGGCAAAACCAAAGAAGTTTTGCCCGAACGAACATTGAAATTTATTGAAAAACGCTAAGATAAAATCAACCGTAAATCCTCGCCAACGCGGCGAATTTCTTGCCAATGCAACACTTTTTTTTGCGCCATTGATTGCAATGATTCCAGCGAAAATGCGCCACGTCCTTTGTCACCGAGTACGCACGAAGCCATATAAATCAACCATTCATCAACTAAGCCCGTTTCCAGCAATGCCCCGTTAAGCGTTGCACCCGCTTCTACAAAAACGGTGTTAATTTCTTGCGTGCCTAAAAACTCCATCACCGCGTGTAAATCTAAACGTCCGTTTAGCGTAGGTAAAATATGCGTTTCAAAACCTGCATTATTCAAAATAGTGTGTTTTTGCATATCTTCGCTACAAGTCAAAATTAAAGTCCGACCGTCTAACTTTGCCATTTTGCAATCGGGTGGCATTTTCAACGTTGAATCTAAAATCACGCGAATCGGTTGCACACATTCAAAATCAACTCGAGCATTCAAAGACGGATTATCAGCTAAAACTGTGCCGATACCTGTGAGAATCGCACCACTTTCAGCGCGAAATAAATGCACATCAGCACGAGCTGGCGCGGCAGTAATCCACTGACTTTGTCCATTTTCTAAAGCAGTTTTACCGTCTAAACTCATCGCAATTTTGCTTTGCACAAACGGGCGTTTTCGGGTCATGCGTGAAATAAAACCGCGATTTAAATTTTCAGCTTCCGTGCGTAATACATCGCTAGTAATTGCAATGCCAGCTTCTTTGCAACGCGCTAAACCTTGACCTGAAACCAACGGATTTGGGTCAGTCATGGCAACAACTAAGCGTGAAATACCTGCTGAAATTAAAGCCTCGCAACAAGGCGGCGTTCTGCCATGATGCGAACACGGTTCAAGGGTGACGTAAGCGGTCGCGCCACGCACATCAGCGGTTGCACTTTTCAAAGCGTTAATTTCTGCATGTCCTTGTCCCGCTTTTTCGTGAAAACCTTCGCCAATAATTTCACCATTTTTAACCAACACGCAACCCACACGCGGGTTTGGTTTTGTGGTGAATTTACCTCGCGCTGCTAGTTGCAGAGCTTTGGTCATAAAAATTAAATCGTTTTTCATCTGTTGATTTTCATAAAGCAGATTTCAATGTCTTGTTTCCAGCTTAACAACTTTGCAGCACATTTCTAACTCGCTGCAAATCTTCAAAAGTATCAACACCCGCAGGCGGTGTTTTTTCGACGGTTTGCACCAAAATTTTCTCGCCATGCCACAAAATTCGCAGTTGTTCTAAGGCTTCGATTTGTTCAAGCGGCGACTTTTCCCAAGCGCAGTATTTTTTCAGAAAATCAACGCGATACGCATAAAGTCCAATATGACGCAAACCTTGTGTTTGAAAATCAGGTTTAGGCGGAATGCTAAATTCTGCGCGATTCCACGGAATCGGCGCACGGCTAAAATACAGCGCGTAGCCATTTTTATCGAGCGCGACTTTAACCGCATTCGGATTAAACATTTCTGTCGAATCATCAATGTTTGCCGCGAGTGTTGCAATGCCCGCTTGCGATTGACTAGCGAGCGCGTGTGCAACTTGACGAATATAATTTGCAGGCAAAAGCGGTTCGTCACCTTGCAAATTGACAATAATGGTTTCGTCAGACCAACCAAATTTTTCAGCCACTTCAGCAATGCGTTCTGTGCCACTTTCGTGATTGGCGCGTGTCATAACCGCTTGAAATCCTAATTTTGAAACTGCGTCCACAATTCGCGCATCATCAGTTGCAATAATGATTTCATCGGCTCGCGCTTCAAAAGCCCGCTCGCAAACATGAACAATCATCGGTTTTCCCGCAATATCAAGTAACGGTTTGGCAGGCAAGCGCGTTGAAGCGTAACGCGCTGGAATCACAACTTTAAACGGCACGCTCATTTTGGTAGTGCGTCGAGTTCTTCAAGTGATAAACGTCGCGCTTCCTCTTCAAGCATCACGGGAATCGAATCTCGAATTGGAAAAGCAAGCCTATCTGCACGGCAAATCAATTCTTGTGCCTCTTTTTGATAACGGAGCGGACTTTTGCAAATAGGGCAAGCTAAAATTTCAAGTAATTTTGGGTCAATCATAAGTAAGTTATTCGAATAGTTTTGAAAAACCGCTACTAGAAACGATTTTAAAAAAAATGTCTACTGTTTAAGCCGTCACGACGCGATAACACGCAGTTGTTATAATGCTGCAAATTCTTTTTATTCAAATCTAAAGCCATAAAACTCAATGATAAATTTGATTCGTTTCGCGCTCAGTCAACGTTTGCTGATGCTGGTATTTGTCGTGCTGCTTACAGGTGGCGGTTATTATGCGTTTAAGCATTTACCCATCGATGCTTTTCCAGAAGTTTCTCCCACGCAGGTCAAAATTATTATCAAAGCCGCAGGCATGACACCTGAAGAAGTTGAAGCGCGAATTACTGCGCCGATTGAGGTTGAATTGCTTGGCATTCCGCATCAAAGTATGTTGCGTTCTATCGCGCAATACGCACTCACTGACATTACAGTTGATTTTGAAGAAGGCACGGATATTTTCTGGGCTAGGCAACAAATTGCCGAGCGATTAAATACGATTTGGGCAGATTTACCCACAGGCATTGATGGAGGCATTGCACCCATGACTACGCCACTTGGGGAAATGTTCATGTTCACGATTGATGGCGGTGATTTAACGCTGATGCAACGGCGTGATTTACTCGATTGGGTGATTCGTCCTGCCTTGCGAACCGTTAAAGGCGTTGCCGATGTGAATACTTTAGGCGGTTATGTGAGAAGTTTTGAAGTCATTCCCGATAACATGAAAATGTCAGCGCGTGGCATCACAATTGCGGATTTAATTCGCGCCTTAGAAAGCAATAATAAAAATGACGGTGCTGGACGGCTCACCGAAGGTGAAGAAGCGTTAATTGTTCGCGCCGAAGGGCGAATTAAAACCCTTGATGATGTACGTTCAATTGTCGTCAGCGAAGTCGGTCAATCACCTGTTACGGTGGGTGATGTTGCCGTTGATGTGCGAATTGGTTCACTCACACGCTACGGTTCAACGACTAAAAACGGCAACAGCGAAGCGGTGACAGGCATTGTTTTAAGTTTGCGCGGTGCAAATGCGCGAGAAACGGTCGCAGGGATTGAAGAAAAAATCGCGCAATTAACGCCCAGTTTGCCAGCAGGTGTGCATTTAGATGTGTTTTACAATCGCGGTGTGTTGGTGAATAAAGCGGTTGATACTGTGATTCACGCGCTGGGCGAAGCAATTGCGTTAGTTTTAATTTTGCTGTTGCTGTTTTTGGGAAATTTACGCGCCGCTGTCGTAGTTGCAATTGTGTTACCACTTTCAGCATTGTTCACGTTCATTTTAATGCGCGTGATGGATATGTCGGCAAATTTAATGAGCTTAGGCGGTTTGGCAATTGCAATCGGAATGCTCGTTGATGCGGCAGTGGTTGTAGTTGAGAATTTAATCACGCATTTAGCCGACACGAAAACCGCAAGCCGTTTGCCTCGATTGCATGTGATTTACCGTGCCGCAAGTGAAGTCGCAACTTCGGTGACATCAGGAATTTTAATTATTGTGATTGTGTTTTTGCCGCTTTTAACCCTGCAAGGATTAGAAGGTAAATTATTTACGCCTGTTGCATTGACGATTGTTTTTGCTTTAAGCGGTTCGCTAATTTTATCGCTGACAGTGATTCCCGTCGTTGCTTCGTATTTGCTGACTAAAGTGTCACATGAAGAGCCGTGGTTGCCTCGAAAATTACAGCAACTTTATCAGCCCTCGCTTGCTTGGTGTCTTGAAAATACGAAAAAGATTTTTATGGTAATTGGCGCAATGTTGGTTTTTACCGTGCTAATTTTTGGACAAATTGGTAGCACTTTTATGCCCACAATGGACGAAGGCGATTTGATTGTTCAAATTGAAAAATTACCTTCCATCACGCTTGAACAATCGGTTGCCTTGGATTTGCAAGTTCAACAAAATTTACTCAAAAACATTTCTGAAGTTGAAAAAATCACAGGGCGTGTCGGTTCGGATGAATTAGGGTTAGACCCAATGGGATTTAACGATACTGATACCTTTTTAGCGTTAAAACCTAAATCAGAATGGACTGTCCCTAGCAAAGCGGCATTGATTGAAAAAATCCGTGAAGTGATGCGTGAAACACCAGGTTTGGCGTTTAGTTTTACCCAACCGATTGAAATGCGCGTTTCAGAAATGCTCACAGGCACACGCGGCGATGTGGCGGTAAAACTTTTTGGTTCAGATTTGGCTATTTTGAACGAAAAAGCACTTGAAATTGAAGAAGTTTTAAAACAAATTCAAGGCGCAAGCGATGTGATTGCAAAGAAAAATAGCGGGATGAAATTTTTGCAAGTCAGAATTGATAAAACCGCCGCTGGACGTTTTGGTTTGGACAGCGATAGTTTAGAAACGCTGTTGCGCTCGGAAATTGAAGGGCTAAAACTAGGGATTGTTCAAGAAGGGATTCGCAGAACACCGTTACTTTTACGCGGTGACAGTACCAGCTCGGATTTTGATAGTTTGCAAATCAGTTTGCCAAATCATGCGGGGCGCATTCCTGTGACTGAAATTGCCAAAATTGAACAAGTAGAAGGCGTGGTTTCAATTAAACGTGAAAAAGGACAGCGTTTTGCTGTCATTTTGAGCAATGTTGAAGGACGTGATTTAGTGAGTTTTGTGGAGGAAGCGCGGCAAAAAGTGGCTGAAAAAGTCAAATTGCCAACAGGTTATTCAGTTGAATTTGGCGGACAATTTGAAAATCAACAACGCGCGGCGGCAACGCTTTCTATCGTGATTCCGATTTCGCTAGGACTGATTTTTTTGTTGCTATTTTCAACATTCAATTCGGTCAAACAAGCGTTTTTAGTGCTGTCAAACATTCCGCTTGCCATGATTGGCGGCGTGTTCGGACTGTGGATTTCGGGCGAATATCTTTCTGTTCCTGCATCCGTAGGATTTATTGCCTTGCTTGGGATTGCGGTTTTGAATGGCGTGGTGATGTTAAGTTATTTTAATCAACTGCTAGCGACGGGAATGGATATTAAAAAAGTCGTCATGCTCGGTTCATCACGGCGGTTGCGACCTGTTTTGATGACTGCAAGCATCGCTGCGTTTGGGTTGATACCTTTATTGTTTGCAACTGGTCCTGGTTCTGAAATTCAACGTCCACTAGCGATTGTTGTCATTGGCGGACTGGTTTCTTCAACATTTTTAACGCTGTTTTTATTACCTATTTTGTTTCGTTTATTTGGACAACCTAAAACGAATGTGTGAATTTTTCAGAAATTTGAAATGAGAAGTTACGCATTGATTAGATTGTTGATTTATGATGTGAAAGTGTTACTACAAATCAAAAATAACCTTATTAAAATTTAACCCACTAAAAAAATTATGTTTGAAATCGAATACGAATTTAGAGAAGAAGATTTAATCCACTTTAACGAAATACAGTTTTCTCGCAACGAAGACATCCAAAATAACATTCGCAAAAACCGCTGGCTCGTGCCTTCGGTTATGTTTGTGATTGGCTTTTTTTACTATTTTTATTACGGCGATAAAAATTCAGCTCTGTATATTTTGTTACTTGCAGGCTTGTGGGGATGGCTTTCGCCAAAAGTAATTATGCTGGATTTGCGTCGTCAAATTTTGAGCAATTACACCTACAAAGAAAAAAATGCCATGTTCGGCACTTACACACTCACCATCGATCCACAACAAGCGCAATACTTGCTTGAAAAATCTCCTAGCGGCAAACACAAAATGCTGTGGTCAGATTTGGTGCGTGTTGAATACAGCAAACGTTATGCTTACATTTATATCAGCTTAACAACCGCGCTAGTGATTCCACTTGAAACGGTTAAAAAAGGCGATGCACTTGCGTTTGTTAAACAAGCCGAACAAATGATTGAACGAGCGCAATAATGAAAAATCGCTTTGAGTTAATTATTTTTGATTGGGATGGCACATTGATTCAATCGATTGGATTGCGCGGTGTTTGCAAAATACTGCAAATAACACGCATCACGCAAAACCCGATTATCAAACCGCAAAAGATGTAATTGGTTTGAGTATTGAACGCGCAATTGAAGCCTTGTTCCCACAAGCAAGGCAAAGCGAAATTAGCGAGTTAGTGAATCGTTATGAAAGTGCGTATTTTTCCAAAACGTTAAGCCGTGCTGATTTATTTGAAGGTGTTTATGAAATGCTCGAAACCTTTAATAATCAAGGGCTAAAACTTGCCATTGCAACAGGAAAAACCCGCGAAGGTTTAGATGAAGCATTAACGGCAACAGCAACGCGAGAATTATTTTGCGTGACACGTTGCGCCGATGAAACGGAATCCAAACCGCACCCGCTTATGCTGGAAGAAATTATGAATTACACGGGCGTGAAACCTGAACGTACTTTGATGGTGGGTGATTCCACACATGATTTGCAAATGGCTTTGAATGCAAAAATTGCATCTATTGGCGTAGTAAGTGGCGCACACAGTTTGGAAGAATTAAAAAAATATGCGCCTGTGCATTGTTTTATGAAATCAACAGAATTACTTTCACATTTGTGATTTGTGAACAGCATTATCAAATAAATAACCTTAAGTATTTAACACGCGCTTTGCAGGAGAACGACATGACACAAGAAACGCCTTACATTCGCTGGTTCAATGAATTAACAATTGAAGATGTGCCACTTGTCGGAGGAAAAAACGCCTCGTTAGGCGAAATGTATCGAGAGCTAAATTCGCAAGGCGTAGAAATTCCAAACGGTTTTGCTGTCACAGCAGAGGCTTATCGCTACATTTTGGAAAAATCTAATAGTTGGAATGCTTTGCATGAGGCGTTAGATGATTTGAATCCTGATGATGTGAATGATTTAGCAAAACGTGCTCGTAAAGCACGCGAAATTGTCTACGCCGCGCCACTGCCTGAAGATTTACAACAACAAATTATTTCTGCGTATAAAAAATTACAAGAACAGTATGGTGATGATTTAAGCGTTGCGGTGCGAAGTTCAGCGACCGCCGAAGATTTACCCACAGCAAGTTTTGCAGGTCAACAAGATACTTATCTCAACATTCGCGGCGAATTTGCTCTGCTTGAAGCGTGCAAACGCTGTTTTGCCAGTTTATTTACTGACCGTGCAATTCATTATCGCGTTGACCAAGGTTTTGACCATTTCAAACTCGCGCTTTCTATTGGGATTATGAAAATGGTGCGCTCAGATTTATCAGCCAGTGGCGTGATGTTTTCGCTAGATACCGAATCAGGTTTTAGCGATGTGGTGTTTATCACGGGTGCTTATGGTTTAGGTGAAAATGTCGTACAAGGCGCGGTTGACCCCGACGAGTTTTATGTTCACAAACCGACGTTTGAAAAAGGTCATCGTGCGGTTTTGCGTCGCACGCTGGGCGCGAAAAAAATCAAAATGGTTTATAGCGACCGCAGTACACGCGAATCTACGCATAACATTGTCACGTCTGCCGAAGAGCGAAATCGCTTTTGTATCAACGACGACGATGTTTTAACACTTGCTGATTACGCCATCAAAATCGAAAAACATTACAGCGCAAAAGCTGGTAAAGCCAAACCGATGGATATGGAATGGGCAAAAGATGGCATCGACGGCAAGTTGTATATTGTTCAAGCGCGACCTGAAACGGTGGTTTCACAATCGCTCGGCACGCATTTGGAACAATACACGCTCAATGAAACAGCACAGCCTTTAATCACAGGACACGCAGTCGGAAGCAAAATTGCGTCGGGAAAAGCGCGAATTATTGAAAATGTAGAGCAGTTGAGCAGCTTTAAAGAAGGTGAAATTTTAGTTGCTGATATGACTACGCCTGATTGGGAACCTGTGATGAAAATTGCATCGGCGATTGTGACAAATCGCGGTGGTCGGACGTGTCACGCCGCAATCATCTCGCGTGAATTAGGCGTTCCTGCCATTGTCGGTTGTGATAACGCGACCACCGTGATTAAAGACCATTCGCCGATTACCGTTTCTTGCGCTGAAGGTGATGTGGGAAAAGTGTATGCGGGTGAATTGAATTTCAGTGTACAAACAACGGATTTAGCAGGCATGAAACATCCGAAAACACACATCATGCTCAACATCGGAAATCCTGAAATTGCGTTTAAAACCAGTTTTTTACCCAACGATGGCGTGGGTTTGGCGCGAATGGAATTCATCATTACCGAATATATCAAAGCGCATCCGATGGCGTTGATTCATCCAGAACGTGTGCAAGATGAAAAAGAGCGTGAGCAACTCGCTCAATTAACGGCAAATTACCAAACGCCGCAAGATTTTTTTATCAGCAAATTAGCCGAAGGCGTTGGCACAATTGGCGCGGCGTTTTATCCAAAACCTGTTGTGGTGCGAATGTCGGATTTTAAAACCAATGAATACGCGACCTTGCTAGGCGGAAAATGGTTTGAATTTGACGAAGAAAATCCGATGATTGGTTTTCGTGGCGCATCACGTTACACACATCCTGCGTATGCCGAAGGATTTGTGCTGGAATGCAAGGCAATGAAACGGGTTCGAGATGAAATGGGATTGACGAATGTGATTTTGATGATTCCATTTTGTCGTCGTGTGGGTGAAGCGAAAAAAGTGTTAAATTTTATGGCGCAACACGGTTTAAAACGTGGCGAAAATGGCTTGCAAATTTACGTCATGTGCGAAATTCCCAATAACGTAATTTCAATTGATGCGTTTTCAGAGCAATTCGACGGTTTCTCAATTGGTTCAAATGATTTAACGCAACTGACATTAGGGGTTGACCGCGATTCGGCGATTTTGGCAGAAGATTTCGACGAGCGTGATGATGGTGTAAAAGAGATGATTCGTCTTGCGGTCACAGGCGCAAAACGTAACGGACGGCATTGTGGATTGTGTGGACAAGCACCGTCGGATTATCCTGAAATGGCGCAATTTTTAGTTGAAATTGGTATTGATTCAATGAGTTTAAATCCCGACACCGTTTTAAAAACAACCCAATTGGTTTTAGAAACCGAAAGCAAACACGAGGAAAAAAATAAATCATGATGCACTATTTACGCGCGATGGGCGGCATTGTTGGACGCGAATTAAGTCGATTTGTGACACAACGGGAGCGATTTATTTCGGCTTTGGTGCGTCCGTTGGTCTGGTTATTTGTCTTTGCGGCAGGATTTCGCGCCGCGTTGGGATTAGCAATTACGCCGCCGTATGAAACGTATATTTTGTACGAAGTCTATATCACACCTGGTTTGATTGGCATGATTCAGCTTTTCAACGGGATGCAAAGCTCGCTTTCGATGGTTTATGACCGCGAAATGGGCAGTATGCGAATTTTGCTCGTCAGTCCCCTGCCCCGCTGGTTTTTATTGCTCAGTAAATTACTTGCAGGCACGGGCGTTTCGATTATTCAAGCGTATGTGTTTTTGGCGATTGCTTATGCTTACGATATTCGCCCGCCGTTGGAAGGTTATGTGTGGGTGATTTTGCCGCTGATTTTGTCAGGTTTAATGCTGGGCGCGTTGGGGCTGTTGCTTTCCTCATTTATTAAACAACTCGAAAATTTTGCAGGCGTGATGAATTTTGTAATTTTTCCATTGTTTTTTATGTCAACCGCGTTGTATCCGCTTTGGAAAATGAAAGAATCGAGCGAGTTTTTATATTTACTCGCACAATACAATCCATTTTCACAAGCGGTGGAATTGATACGCTTCGCGTTGTATGGGCAATTCAATTCTTTTGCGTTGGCTTATACGGCTGGGGCATTTGTGATTTTTATGACCGCAGCAATTATTGGTTATAACCCATCAAAAGGAATGATGACGCGCAAGGGTTAAGGGGTTAAAATGCCATCACGCTCGCAGGGGCGGCTTTGAATAATAACAATTTGAAAAAAAGTGAGGATTTAAGATGAGCGAAGAAAATGTGAATGTTGAAAACACAGCGACTGAAATACCAGCTCCAGAAGCTACACCCGCTGAAAAGGTTGCCACAACAGAACCCAAAACGAACCCAATTGCAGGGTTTATGGCATTAAAAGAAACGAACAAAAATGCGTTTTATGGCATTGTTGGCGGTGTGGGCGCAATTGTAGTTGCATTGCTGACGTTAGGTTTTGGCGGTGATGATGAAGTATTGAAAAAAGCGGAATCTAAAGGTTTAGCCGCAGGGCAAAAATATACGCTAAAAAGTCCAAATGTTGTTACTGATGGTGCAGAATTGCCAACTATTCGTCTTGTTGCAACACCAGGCGCAATTGCTGCCTTTGATGACGATGAAAATAAAACTGAAGAATGCCGTAAATTCCCTGTTGGTACGAACGTCACTGTTTTGGATAAGCAAGAGCAAAGCAGCGTAGTTTATGCGAAAGTTCAAATTGATGAAGGTAGTTGCAGTGGTACAATTGGCTGGGTGTTAGGAATCAATCTTTAAAATTTTTTATAAAAAAGGTTGACGAGTTAATCGAAAATACTTATCATGCCCAAATCGTTTCAAACATTGAAACGCGGGAATAGCTCAGTGGTAGAGCACAACCTTGCCAAGGTTGGGGTCGCGAGTTCGAATCTCGTTTCCCGCTCCAAATTATAAGCCGCGAATTTCGCGGCTTTTTTGTTTATCTTCTTTCGGTTGCGTAGCAAAGCGGTTATGCAGTGGCCTGCAAAGCCATCTAGAGCGGTTCGACTCCGCTCGCAACCTCCATTCGCCGATGTAGCTCAGTTGGTAGAGCAACTGATTCGTAATCAGTAGGTCGCAGGTTCGACTCCCGTCATTGGCTCCATAATAATCAATGAGTTACGATTATTCATAAGGCATTTTTTATTGTGAAATTCAAGAATGCTCCATTTTTGATCCATTTCAAAATAAAAACTCACAACAAACCGCAACACATGACAACAAATTGTCGTCGTTTTGCTTTTCTTTGGGTTGTATAATTTCGCACAGTTAGTTAAAAATTTTTGAGGGAAGTGATTTGCTGGAAAAAATATACAAAATCATTGCAGTTTCGCTATTTGGTTTTGCAGGTGGTTCAATTTCGCCGTGGACATTAGGATGGATAAAATCGATTAAAGTCGCAGAAGAATCTAATGCCATTTCAATTGCAAATACTTACATTGTATTTACAACAATTATTTTTGTTGGCATAACGGTCGTGCTTGCAATTGTTGGCTATGTTTTACACAGCAGTTTGCCGCAACAAAAGAAGACCAATTGAGACAACTCACGGCAGATTTCAAGAAAAAAATAAAGTCTGATGGCGACATGGCGATAAAGTTCATTGATGCAATTTTGGAAAATGACGACGCAAAACGCCATCTTGAAACGCAATTACAAGAAAAATTAAAAAGCCTTGCTTTAGCGCATGAAAGCGAGGAAAAAGAAACACTAGCAAGAGCAACTAAACGTGCATCGACCGCAGCACAAGTTGCTTCCAAATTAAACGGAAACGGGAAATCGCCATGAATCAGTCTATAACTTGTGCATTAGATTTAATCACACAAATTGAAAATTCAGGGATTGAAATCAACGCCCCAGTTGATGTGGAGTGGATTGCAAGGGAATTTCTTAACATTAAAGTGGAAACGGATGTTTCGCTAGATACAAAAAAAATTGTTGGTGAAATTATTTTTGAAGGTGCTGGAAATCCCGTAATACGAGTGAATCCAGTTAAAAACTCTTATTTACCAAGGCGACGCTTTACCATTGCACATGAAATTGGGCATTTTTGTTTGCATAGTTCAAAAACTGGTGAAGGATTCATTGATTCTATGAAAACCATGAGTCGAACAGAATCTTATTGGGATGTAAAAGAATCAGAAGCTAATGCTTTTGCGGCACAATTACTTATGCCTAAACATCTTATTTTGAATGAAGGCGATGCCATTCTTGACGAATATATCTATCAAAACAATGGTGCAATGATGAAAGTAGATATGTTTATTGAGAAAATGGCTAGAATTTTCAATGTTTCAAGCAAGGCAATGACATATCGATTGGAAAACTTAGGCGTTATTTCATGACAAAATCCCTTTAAGTTCAAATTTTTATTTTGCAAAATAATTAAGCCCCGTTAGGTAGTTGCGGGGCTATTTTTACCTACAAACAAAACCGTCGCGTAACGTCGTGAATTTCTCACTTTAATGCTAAACTGCCCACCCTTAAATCACGAAACCCACTTTAATTCTACGAGTGGCAACACGAAATACGCAATTGCCGTTACCGTATGAGCAACGGTTTTATCGATAAACAAACTCAAACGTGTCGTGTTGAAATATCTCGCGACACTTTTAAAATCATAATTTGCAAATCATGCGCCCGTTTTGCTTTTGCCATCATGGCAATGTGTTTGGCGAATTCGATTGTGACAGCATAATCTTTTGGCGGATTTGGGCTACTCGACATAATGTCGAGTTCAATAAAATCAGTACCTAGAGAGAAAAATTTATTTTCTTCAATGTTAGATTTTGCCCATCTTGACCACTGGTCGCTTGCCATCCCCAAATCCAAATACAACTCACGCGCCAAAACGCTGTTGATTTTCAACCTTTTCACTAAAGTTGTTTATTATTAACCGTTCGTCATTTCGTATATTTTTCAAGTTTATTTTTTACTTGAGAAATTCATTATGGACTTAAACAATTACAGCGATACCGATTTTAATCGCAAAAGAAAACCCTTAGTTGGTGTTAATAATGCCGTGCAAGGTGAAGTCGTTACGCCTACGCCAACGAATTACACAAAACCTAAAGCATTACCAAATAATTCATTTATTGATGGTCAAGTTTCGCGTCCATTAGTCGGCAAAATTGAAAGCGTTGGATTAGGTGCAAATCAACATCCTGAAACATGGATACCGCAAAATAACGCAAATCCGTCATTATCGGGAACGGTAAAACAGCCGTTAAGCACTACGCCGTTTGCATCAACGAATCCTGTTGCCATGAATGCACCGAAATTATCCCCCGCGCCACAAACAGCACCCACCACGCCAATTGCACCACCTATACCACCCGCACAAACCTTCGGCGACAAAATGGCAAGCAGTAGCTATACGCAAAAACCTGAAACTTTTATAGATAAAATGGGACGTGGTGCTGATTATGTGCCACCTGCTGCGCCATCAATCGGTCAAAAATTAGTCGGCGTGGGCAAAGGTTTAGTTAAAGGCGGTATTCAAGGTGCTGCGCTTGAAGGTGCAACACAAGCCAATAATTATTTGCTTGATAGGGATTTAAAAAACGGTGCGTTCACTGACAATGCAAGTCGCGTTCAAAATTTCGCTACTGGGGCAAGATTAGTATTGGATAACCCAATGCTAAAACAAGCGGGTAATCAAGTTGCTGACACGCTCAACAAAAATGTTATCAGACCTGTTTTAAATGGAACGCAAGCCGCTTACGATTACGCCTTCACTTCGCCAAATGAATTGAAAGCACGCAACCAATCATCCGCACCCGTGCAAGCAACACAGCCATTACGCAACGTTCAAGTGCCTGATTTGAACACGCCGCAGGTCGCACAATCGTTAAATCAAATGGCAAACCGTCCATCGTTGGTAGGGACAAAACCATCGGTTGACAAAATGATGAATACGACCACGCTGCCGCCTGCAACGACTGGAACGCAAGCGGCTATGTCGCCCGTCAATGCCCCAAATCGAATCACCGTTGCACTCAATGACCCGAATAATTATCACGAACATTTAATGCAGCTTGCAAAAAATGCTGGCATCGATAAATTTCACCCCAATTTGAATTATGCCGACGATATGAATGCCCTCGGTAGTGCAAGAAAATTGGTTGGTACGCAACCCGCTACGCAAGACAATCAACAACCAGCCGTTAATCGAAAATTAGTTGGTACGTTCAATAATGAAAATATTTATCGCAATGAGAATGGCAGTGTCACGCTCGCTAACGGCAAAACGCTCAATAATCCGCAACCCGACGCAAATCAAATTATTCCGTCGCGCTTGATTAACTCGCTTCAAATTCAAGCCAGTCGTGGTGATAAAGATGCCATGAGCGCGTTACTTCAATTAAATTCGGGGAATCAAGCCAATCAACAATTCACTGACAATTTAGGTTTTGAAAAAGACAAATTTGGCAAAACCAATGAGCTTGCTCGCCAATCACAAGAAGCCACGCAAGACATTCAAAATCGCCAAGTCGGTTTGCAAGAATCTAGCGCACAATGGGAACGCGAAAAACCCGCACAACAGTTTGAAAATGAGAAATCAAACCTGCAACGTCAAGCCTTAGTTGGCAGCGAAGAAGCACGGCAAAAATTAACTGCCTTTGAACCTGAAAAACTTGAGAAAATTTCCACCTCAACCACCGATGCAGCGGGCAATAAATACGCAACCGAAAGGTTAGTGAATCCCAATCACGAAACCTCACTTGATGACGTTAAAGCATTTGCCGCTGCGGGGCGTGTCCCTGAACCTGTGATTACTGAACCAAAAAAGAAAAAAGGATTGTTAGCGGGGTTATTTTCAAACGATGAACCGCCTGCCTCTCAAGACGCGCCACCGTCATTTAAAGTGGGTGAACCTATTCACGGGGCTATCGATGCCAAAGGTAATCAACTCAAAGAAGGCGACGTGATTTACACGCCCAACGGCAAAGCACGCATTGTTCGTGGTGAACCTGTTTTGATTTAGGTCGCTAATTGTGGGGTATAAAAAAAGCTCCCTATGCTATTGCAACGGGAGTTAGAAAAATCAAATGAGTAGGAGATGTAACATGAAACTTAAACTGTGTGTAGTGCGTGGCGGTTGAACCAAGTGTTGTTCAGAATCGTAGCTGAGGCAAATACAATGCTCGACACAACAAATTCACCTGAAATGAATCCAACAATCCCTGCCATTAACATCAATCCTTCTAGTGCATCTCTATAAAACGCTTTCATAAATAATGTTCCTGTAATGATTGAGAAATAACTAACTTGGGACACACTATAAACCTGCATTTAATCCTTAGCAATATAGTAGGTTATTGATTCATTGTTTCTCATTTGAAGCATAAAAAACGGATTTTTCTGCCGATAATGGTTTGATTGAAATTCAATTAAGTACGCGCTCAATTAACGGATTCAACGTATCGAGTTTGAAATCCGTAATCCGTTCTGCGGCAATATGCGGCATTCTTTCCATCGCACGATAAACGTTGTTGCGTTCGTCTTGCGCTGCCAACCCGCTTAAATACTCAATTCCTGCGTTCGTAACGGCTACGTTATTTTTGAATTGCCACACCAGCACGTTTTGCTGTGGAAATTTGTTTGTGATTTCGCGTGAAACTACTATCAACACTCGATTCTTCACTGTGGAAAGTGTGGCAATGCAACATTTCAAACTGTTGCATTTACTGTTGCAAAATGATTTCTGTTTTCCGTGAAACCACCATTAACGCTACGTTTTTAGCTGTTGCAAGTGTTGCATTCAAACTGCTGTAATTCATTTTTTCAAACGTTGCCAACTCGCGCCACACCTAAATCGAACATTTGAAATAGTGCTGTAAATTCTGCTGTAAAACGTTGCGGTAAAAGTGCGGTAATTTTTGAGGTAATTTACGGTTGTAAGCACATTAGGTTTGGCTCGTTGATGAAGATTGCTTGTTTTGAGCCACGTTCATAGCTGATATAACGTTTCGTTATACCAGCTTCTTTGCAATGGTCTGAAACTGCTTTGCTGGTATTTGCATAACCCAGCACATTGCAAACATCTTTTGAAAATCTTAATCAGTGGGCGAATGAAACGTTAAGCAATGCTGTTATGGCGTGAATTATACAGGTTGCAAAGGGGTTACATTTTCTTCTGCACCTCGCGCCATTCTTGCATTTTGGAGTTGCAAATCTTCTTCTTTTTTCTCTTTAAGAATTCGATAAATCCATGCGATTGAAACACGATGCTTTTTCACCAGTTCATAAACACTTGCACCATTTTGATGCGCCTCATAAATCTCGGCTTTCATTTTTTGACTTCGTTCACTACGACGCACGGGAATGTAGACGCTAATACCTTGCCATAAATGATGTAATTCACTGATGACTTGCTCTGTGACGTTAGGCTCAATTTCTTTCGCGGTCATGATATGACGTATATCGCTAATTAAATCCAATGACATTTTAGTTTTCCCGTTATCGATTCTCTGTAAAGTTATTTATTCTACAAGTTGAGAAGGGATTAGTTTTTTCAACAAGTTTAGTAAAACAGTTGAATTCTCTTGCGTTGGTAGCCTAACGCATTGGATTTGATTCGACGGGAATGGGATAACCGTTTGCTTCCAACCACGCTTTGCGCTCGTTCCACTTGATGTATGCCCAGCCCGATTTATAGCCGCGTAATTTGCCCAGCTCTTTGAAATCATCCAGCGTTTTACATTTGGATTGCTCTAAAAACTTCATGCGTTTGGCGCGTAATTGCGCCACCATCGACGGCGTGAGTTCCACCATCTCAACCTCTGCCTGTTCTATTTCTTTCACCTCTACAGGCGTTTTCGCGCCACATTCAGGGCATTCATTCGGGTGTTGTGCTTTCGAGTACGCCGCAAAGCATTCGTCACAAATATGAACCGTTGACATTTCCTCGCGCGGTTTCTTGGCTTTACCGTCTAATGTCCATTCACGCGCGTCATCCACAAAACCATGCTCATACGTTAAACCCGCGCAATCAAGAATAATGCAATCGGTTTTGGTTTCGTGTGGTCGCATTACCCTCCCCACGGCTTGCAAATAAATCGTGAGCGATTTAGTCGGCCGGGCAAGAATGCAACAGCTTGCGGCAGGTACATCTAAGCCTTCAATGAACAGTCCCATATTCGACAATACGGCAAATTGCCCGTCGTGCCACTCGCGTAAAGTTTTATCGCGCAAATCGGCAGGGGTATTCGCATCAAGATGTTTGGCTAAAATGTTTGCCGCTTCAAATTCCGCCACGATGTTTTTGGAATGTTCAACGCTCGATGCAAAGACAATCGTTTTACGGTAAATCGGCTGAAAGCCTTTATTTTCGCCGTTCATAATTTTATGAGGCGAGGAATTTAACCAATGCTTCACGATATTGGCAGTAATCTCTTTTCTGTCCATCAAATTGGCGGTTTGAATGGCATCGTAATCGCCTTTCGATTTGCGGACATTTTTCATATCTGGCGTAAATGGTGCGAAAACTCTCGGCTTCACTAAATGCCCTTCGCTAATCAATTGCGACATTGGCACAACTTGAATAATGTCGCTGTAAATTTCCCCTAAACCTTTGCCGTCTAAGCGCGTGGGGGTCGCTGTTAAGCCGATTACAGTTGCCCCGTGGTAATGCTTCAAGATTTGCTTAAATGACGCGCTACAAGCTAAATGCGTTTCATCGATAATAATCAAATCAGCAAGTGGTTTATCACGTCGGGTTAAGGTTTGAATCGAGGCTACTTGCACAGGATGGTTATTTACTCGTGAATGGTTTGCCATGATTACGCCATGTTCAATCCCGAAGGCATCGAGTTTGCCCGAAGTTTGATTGATGATTTCTTTACGGTGGGCAATAAAAATCACTCGTTTTGATTTCATTGTCGCGCGTCGAATCATTTCGCAAGCAATAATTGTTTTCCCTGCCCCTGTTGCCGCCTGCAATAACACTCGTTTATTACCGTTGAAAATTGAAGTTCTCAAATTCTCAATCGCGCCGTGTTGGTAGGGTCGTAGTTCAATCATGGTTGAATCTTCTCAAGCATAAGAATTTTTTTAGAAAATGTTTTTGCTAAAAAAACACCATAAACACCATAAAACGTTTTTTAAGTTTTTAAATCAATGTGTTAAAGCATGGTGTTTTACTAAAATAACGCCATGAAAACATCATATTCGACTATAAAAACACCATAGATTTTTTTATGGCGTGTTGTAGTCATGGTGTTTTATATCGTGTTTATGGCGTTTTTATGATGTTTTATTTTAAAAACACCATGCTCGTAAGCCTTGCCATTGCTGACTAAAATCTGCTTTATGGTGTTTATGGTGTTTTATTTTGAAAAACATTTATTAGAATTTTTCAGGTTCAGACTGTTTGTAGTTTTTTCTTAGGTGCGTTCCGTGCATATCGATAAACTTATCAAATCCTATCGAGAGCATTCTTTTTGAAAAATTGCCACGACCTAAAACGCCTTTATATCCATATTCTTGACAGAAACTCACATAATCTCGATAGCATTCACCAACTGTCATAATATAAAAACTACTGCTCAAATTCGGTTTAATGTAATGCTCTTCAAACATCGAAACGTTGTCACATTCTTTAATGAACTGTTGTTTGAAGCCGTCGCACTCTTTTGATACGAAAATGTCCCGATTCTTAACGACTTCGTTTGCACCCTCAATAATCCAATTCAGCACGCCTGCTTTATCAGCCAAAATCTTTTTGTGTAAATCGCGGTCAATTTTTTCGTCTGAAATCGTTACGCCAAATGGCACAAATAAGAATCGTCGAAAGTAGCCTGTTGTGTGTTCAACGTTGGCGTTATCGATTCGGTTAATGTTGAATATCAATTTTGCATAATCGCGCATTTCAAAGTTAGAGCGATAAATCTCACGCGCGGCTATCGGTTCACCCGATGCTAACACCTTGAACGCATCATTTTTTAAACTTTGCATCGAAATGTCCGTGCCGTAATTCACCACTTTATTAGCGATTTTGATGCGGCAATAACCTGTGTCTTTGGTCAAGTCTTCGAGTGAATACGAACTCACATTGTCGTGTCCAATCACGCCCGTCAGCACTTCTTGAAAAACGCTTTTACCGTTACGTCCTTCACCATAAAGCAGAAACACTAACTCCAGTTTTAGGTTCTTCACAAACAAATAACCCGCGATTTACTGCAATGTTTTCTGCGTGTCTTTGTCGGGTAGCACGTCGTTAAGGTAGGACAGGAATAATTGATTTTGAGCTTGCGGGTTGTAATCAAACTAAACAACGCACCAGCTAAAAGCTGGTGGGTTTGAGTAAGGGATTGAAAATCCCACCAAACATGCGTCGGCTAAACGACGCATTAGTTTTCAATTCCAATGTTATTTTCTGGTGATTGCT
>Ga0172375_10002341_pt1 | contig 29656 bp, 20 predicted proteins | sample LakKiv1m_FD_114537 | JGI IMG/M metagenome (GOLD analysis project Ga0172375, IMG submission 114537) | Freshwater microbial communities from Kabuno Bay, South-Kivu, Congo - kab_092012_11.1m | ecosystem: Environmental > Aquatic > Freshwater > Lake | place: Democratic Republic of the Congo... | reverse complement strand
CCTCGATTACGTCTGCGCCAACTACGGCATGGTGTCGCCGGATGGGTTGAATTGGACGCTGTTGCCCGGGCACCTGTTCATCAATTTCAGTGATACCGACGTTTCCGTCTATTACGACGAAGAGCTGGGGCGCTATGTGATGTATAACCGGCTGATGCTGCAGCAGCGCCGGATGATCGGGCGCGCCACCTCGGAGGATTTCCGCCGCTGGACCTCCATCGATCCGCTCATCGGCCCCACGCTGGACGATCCCTTCACCGACGATGTTTACCTGAACGGATTCTGCCGCTACCCGCACGAGCCGGCGTATTACCTGATGTTTCCGATGTTCTATCACCGCTGGGACCAAACCTCGGACGTGCGCCTGGCCTCCAGCGACGACGGCATCTACTGGCAGCAGGCGCCCGGCACGGCCATTCAGCACGGCGCGAAGGGAGACTTCGATGCCGAATATATCGGCATCATCCGCGACCTGGTGCCGTTCGGGCAGGACCGCGTAGGTATCCTGTATCACGGCTCGCGCTTCCCGCACAAATACCCCCGCTGGCCGCACGTGCTGGACGCCATCCACACCGCGTGGGCCTGGTGGCCGGCGGGCCGGCTCTGCGCGGCGCGCGCCGAGGAGGAAGGCCGCTTCTTCACCTTCCCGCTGGAGGTGAAAGGCCGCGCGCTGCGCCTTAACGCCCGCACCACCACCAGCGGTGATATCCGCGTCGGCATCGTCGATGCGCCAGGCCGCTCGGTAGAGGACTGCGCCCCCATTGTCGGCGATGATCTCCGCCTGCCGGTGCACTGGCATGGGAACGACGCCGTCAACCTGCCCGACGGCAAGGAAATCACGCTGGAATTCCGACTGCGGTCAGCGGATCTGTTTGGGTTCGAGTGGGTGTAAAAAAGATAATGAAAAATGAAAAGTGGAAATGATAAATTTACCTAAATAATCAAAGCAGATAACCCATTCTTCCAAACATCCATCCAACGTGGGCCTTTGTCCACAATCCAACTAATTCAGGCTTCAAATTAGGCTGACCACGCGGTGGTTTCGATACGGCATCAGAACTGTGGAAAGAATCGATCAGCTTACCTGCCTACTCAACCACCGACTCAGCTTGCCTGGTCTAGCGTATCAACCTGTTATTCGTTGCGGTTTTCAACCTCAAAGGTACTATTGGAGGAACTCATGCAATACACCAAAGGTTCTCTTGGCCGTGTTTTTGTCGCCCGCCTGGAGGACGGTGAATCGGTCTATACAGCAGTAGAGGGAATCGCAACCCGCGAGTGCATACCCTCCGCGGTGGTGTATGCCATCGGCGGCATGCGGAAGGGGAAGGTGGTGACCGGTCCCGAGCAGCCGACCGGTCCCATCGTGCCGCACGTCGAGGAGTTCGACGACGCGCGCGAGCTGGTAGGCATCGGCACGGTGTTCCAACAGGACGGCCACCCGTCGCTGCACTTTCACGCCGGCATTGGGCGAGGGCAGTCGGCGCTGGTGGGCTGCCCGCGCGAAGGCATGGCGGTGTTCCTGGTGCTGGAGGTGATCATCGTCGAGATGACCGGGTTGGACGCAGAGCGCGCCGTGGATGCCAGCGGTTTGCACCTGTTGAAGATTCCGGCTAGCTGAAAAACAACCAGGCGGCCTTGTGTATAGAATTAATCTGAGGAATCTGCGTAATCTGTGGTTTCCGAACGATTACAGCTCCCGCGCAAAACCGCCGCCACGCTGGCCTGGGCGGCGACTTTGCCGGCGGCGGCGCGGAAGGCTTCGGCTTGCGGGGAATCCGGGCGGGCGGCGATGGTCGGGATGCCGCGGTCGCTGTCCACCACGATCTCCGGGGTGAGCGGGACGCGACCCAGGAAGGGCACCTGCAGCCGCTTCGCCTCCTCCTCCGCGGCGCCGTGGCGGCCGAAGATTTGCGTCTCCTCCCCGCAGCCGGGGCAGACGAAGGTGCTCATGTTCTCGATGATGCCGAACACCGGCACGTGCATGGTCTGGAAGAGGCGCATCGCCTTGGTGGCGATGGTGAGCGCCGCGTCCTGCGCGGTGGTGACGATTATCACGCCGGAGAGCGGCACGAGCTGCGCCAGCGAGAGCGGCGCGTCGCCGGTGCCGGGCGGCAGGTCCACCACCAGGTAATCCAGCGCGTCCCACTCGACGTCGCGCAGCAACTGCTGCACCGCGCCCGCCACCATCGGCCCCCGCCAGATCACCGCCTGCCCTTCCTCGAGCAGCAGGCCGATGGACATCAGCCGCACGCCGTGCCGGACGAGCGGAATGAGCTTCTTCTTTTCCTGGTCGAATTCGGGTTGCTCGCGCAGATCGAAGAGGAGCGGGATGCTGGGTCCGTAGATGTCCAGGTCAAGCAGGCCGGTTTGCGCGCCGGATTGCGCCAGCGCCACCGCCAGGTTGGCGGCGACGGTGGACTTGCCCACGCCGCCCTTGCCGCTGGCAACGGCGATAACGTTGCGCACGTCGGGGAGCAGTGCCTCGCCCCCCTGGTTGGCGCGCACCCGCGCCGTGACGTTGATCGCAACATCCGTCACGCCGGGCAGGGCGCGCACCGCCTCCTCGGCGGCATTGCGCAGCGTATCGCGCAGCGGGCAGGCCGGGGTGGTCAGCTCGAGAGTGAAGGAGACGCGACGGCCATCGACCCGGAGCTCCTGGATCATGCCCGCTGCCACCAGCGAACGTTGGAGCTCCGGGTCGATGACGGCATCGAGCGCGGCGAGCACCTGCTCTTTATGCGGAAGATCGGTCATGCGGCCGCCTTACGCGCCGGCGGTGACCAGCTCTTCTTCTTCGGCGCTGGTTTCCGGCACCATATCGGCCAGCGTCGTCTGCGCGAGAACTTCCAACATGGCGCCGCCGGCGCGCACGAGCACATCGCGAAGCAGGCAGTTGGCCTTCACCGAACAGTCGATGTTGCGGCTGTCGCAATCATACAACTGCTGGCGTCCCTCGACGCTCTCCACGATCTGCCGCACAGTGATCTCCCGCGGATCCGAAGCGAGCTCAATGCCGCCGCCGTAACCGCGAATGGTGCGCACGAATCCCGCCTGGATCAGCGACTGCAGCACAGTCGGCAAAAATTTTCGCGGGATGCCCTGGCGCTCCGCAATCGCCGGGAAGGTAGTCCGCACGTCGGGATGCATGGCCAGGTCCAGCATAGCGCGAAGTGCATAGTCTGTCTTTGCTGATAAACGTACCATTGTGTTGACCGCCATTAATGGGAAGACGATTATCATAATCCTCTTTCCCAGATTGGTAATATTCTACCATCCTCAGGTATTTGCTGGCAAGCGGCAAATTCCTTTTTCCGCAAAAAAATTATGTCATATCGTTAACAAATTACCTTACGGCGCCAGGTTCATTGCCGATCGGCAGTCGATAGACCCGTATGGTCTTTCCCACCGTGGCCATGGGCCGCTCCCGCAGCAATCGGCGGTAATCCGCGCCGGCATAAGCCGCGCCGCCGTATAGATTCGTGATGCTGATGGCAAGGTAGCCGCGCATGTTTTGCCAGTCGGGAGAAGGCGCGTCATTCATCAGACCCAGACCCGCCAGTGAAACATACCGCAAACCGTAGGCCTTGGGCGGGGTCGTGCCGAAGTAACTGAAATAAAGAGTACCCCGATCATGTTGGCGTTGAAACGCTGCCAATCCTGCCAGGTCCTGCCCCCAATCGTAATTCGAGTCGATCAGCACGGGTCGGCCTGCATTCAGCAGTCGTCCCGCCTCGTTGAAATAGGCGATGAAGTGCGGAAAAGCGAACAGCACCGCCGCAAGCTGCGCGGCCAGCAGGCTGCCCAGCACCAGGCCGCGGGCGCGGAATGGGCGCAGCAGCGCTACCCAGCCGCCGGCCAGGACGAAAAGGAATGGGTACATCGGCATCAGGTGCCGAATGCCCAGGTTCAGCGAAATGCCCAGCACCCCCAGCGCGGCCAGGAAATAGACCCCCGCCGGCAACAGCAGCAGCAACCACTCACCCCTGCCCAGCTTCAGCCGCGCGCGAATCCGGGGCAGCAGCGCCAGCGCCAGCACGCCGGCGATCAGCAGCAGCTCCGGCAGCGGCGTCTTCACCGCCATCGCCACCGGGAAGTAATACCACCATCCCCGGCCGGTGGAATCGACCCTGCCCAGCAGGTAGGCGCGGTGGCCCTCCGCGTCGCTCATCACCGTCTTCACCCCGCGCAGATACTGCAGCGCGGGAATCGGCAAGCGGTCAAGCCGCGATGCGCTCGCCGGCAGCGGCTGCCCCGGCTTGGCGCCCAGCGGCTCCACCTTGAAGCCGTAAATCCCCCATACCACCACGCCGGCCATTAGCAGCATAACCGCATAAACCCCGGCAGCGCGGAGAAAACGCCGGCCTCGCGTCGCCGGCCAGCCGGGAGGATATTCCACATTTCGCGCGGGCAATAATGCAATTGTCGCCAGAATAAGTCCGAAAATGGGCAGCAGGATCAGCATGGAGAACTTCGCCGCCAGCGCCAGCCCCAACCCGGCGCCGGCCCAGAGCAGCCGCGCGCGGTTGGGTCGCAGCAGGTAGCGCCGCAGCAGGTACATCGCCAGCAGCATGGCGCACGCCGCCGCCATGTCGGTGGTTGCCAGCCCGCCGTGCGCCAGCATGGTGGGGTCCAGCGCGTATAGCGCCAGCGCGAACACGCCTCCCCACCGCCCGAACAGCGCCGCCGCCCACAGGAAGATCAGCGCGCCCAGCCCCAGCGTGAAGAACAATACGGTGGGCCGCGCGCCGCGAATCAGCGCCAGCCCGCGGCCCGGGTCGGCCCACACCGTCGCCTGCGCCGCCCGCCAGGTCTGTTCATTCCGCCACGCCGGCAGCGCCGGCGAAAATCCGCTCATTTTCCACGCCACCGGCAGCGCCTCCATCACGTTCGCCAGCGGCGGGTGATCCAGGCTCAACCGATAATCTCCCGTGCGCAGGATGGCGATCCCCCGCGTCACGTGGTTTTGCTCGTCGAAGGTGGGGGCCATGCGAAGCTGCGCCAGCGTCGTCACCGCCGCGATCCATAGCAGCAGCACGACAACCACTGCCGGAATCGCCGGAAAGAAGCGGTCGACGTTAACGGACGGCGTTGAGCTCGTTTCGAGTTCATGCATGGATAAAATATCTGACACTTCCATCCCAAAAAAGTTCGCTCAGTCACCTTTCCAGATATCCCTTCTTCGTGTCCGAAGCGCCCCCGAAGGGGCATGGCGCGGGCGCCGCCCTCCCCCGGCGCCGGCTCGCCGGTCCGGCGCCGCGTCATCCGTCGTCTTCCGGCGACTCGGGCGCGCCCAGGTATTCGCGGAACCATTCGGTAGCCAGTGTTGCCACCGTCTCCAGCGCTCCCGGCTCCTCGAAAAGATGAGTGGCGCCGGAGATCACTTCCAGCCGCCTGGGCGCGGAGATGCCGGTGAAGGCTTGCTGATTCAACTCCACCACTACCGGGTCATTGCCGCCCACGATGAGCAGCGTGGCCGCCCGCACGCGGGGGAGCGCCTCCATCGCCAGGTCGGGCCGTCCGCCGCGCGAGACCACGGCGCGAACCTCCGCACCCAGCTCGGCCGCCGCCCGCAAGGCGGAGACCGAGCCGGTGCTGGCGCCGAAATAGCCGAGATTCAAGCGCTCGACCGCCGGCTGCCGCATCAACCAGCGGGTGACCCGCACCAGCCGTTCCGTCAGCAGGTCGATGTCGAAGCGGGTCTGGTATACCCGATCTTCCTCGGGGGTCAGCAGATCGAAGAGCAGCGTGCCGATATCCCCATCCCGCAGTACGTCCGCGACAAAGGTATTGCGCGGGCTCAGCCGGCTGCTGCCGCTGCCGTGCGAAAATATCACTATGCCCTCCGCGCCCGGCGGGATACCCAGCGTGCCCGGCAGCGTTATGCCATCAAGATGGATCTCGACTTGTTGTTCTTCCGCCATACCTCCTCCTTCTATCCGGATCGTTTGTAGGGAACGCCACGGAGGGCGTTCCCTACCTTATCCAGTAAAATGCCGCTCCAGCACCGGCCAGGCGGAGAGCAGCCGGATGCGCTCGTCACGCACCGCGAGCGGCGCCGTATCGGTGCAGTAGATTTGCGACACTCCCAGTTCCCACAGGCGCCGCCATGCTTCGCCGGTGAACAGGCCGTGGGTGACCATAACGATGATGTCCTCGGCGCCGGTGTCCCACAGCGCCTCGCTGCAGGCGACCAGCGTGGCGCCGGTATCCAGGATATCGTCGATGATCACCACGCGCCGGCCCGTTTCGCCGTGCAGCGTCCCGCGCACCCCGGCGGGCGTCCGTTCCTTTTGCATATAGACCACCGGTTCGGCGATGCCCGCTTCCCGGCGCACGTCCTCGCAGCGGGCGATGGCCCCTTCATCGGGCGCCACCAGCGTGGCGCCTTGCCAACCGAGGCGCGTTATTTCAGCGGCAAAGAGCGGCGCCGGCGACAACGAATGAACCGGCAGCGGAATCGATTCCTCCGCGCGCCGGCTGTGGATGTCCACCGTCACCACCGCCGTTACCCCGGACGCCCGCAGCAGCGCGCCCATCCAGGGCGTCGCCCGGCTCCTGCCTTCCTCGTCCTTATCCTGGCGCGTGTAGGCCAGGTACGGCGCAAGGAGGGTGATGGCGGACGCCCCTTCCTTGCGCAGCGTATCGCAGAGCAGCAGCAGCGCCGGTATCCGCTCGTCCGGCGGCGCCAGGCTGCCCAGCGCGAGGGCATCCTCCCCGCGCACCGGCGTATGCAGCGCGATCCGCAGCTCGCCATTGGCAAAACGCTCCGCCGACCATTCTCCCGGGCGCATTTGCGGCAGCTCGCGCAAGCGCGCGGCAAGGTCAGCAAAGGCGGGGAAGGCGAAGACGACCGGATCTCCCCGCAGCAATGCGATGACTTCCTCATCGGTTACGGCATGAAAATCGGCGTAATACATCCCCACCGCGCCGAGGAAGAGCTCGGGAATCTCCAGCGCCGTCACCCGGGCGCCTTCCGTTTCCAGCCGCCGGGTGGTGTCGCGCGGGGCCACCGGGATGGCGACCACGATCTCGCGCGGCTGCCGCGCGCGAATTTCGCGGATGGCGGCCAGCATGGTCAGCCCGGTGGCGATGCCGTCATCTACCAGGATGGCGGTCTTCCCCGTCGCCGGAATGGCAGGCCGCCCGCCCAGGTAGCGCTCGCGCCGCCGGGCCGCTTCCTCGCGCTCCCGCGCTATTGCCTGTTCCAGCCACGCCGGATCGGCCCGCGTCCGCTCTTCCTCGTCGCAGACCGGCTCCCCGGATTCAGTGACCGCGCAAATGGCGTATTCCCGATTGTACTGATGCCCGACCTTCCGCGCGATCGCCAGGTCGAGCGGCAATCCCAGCGCCTTTTTTATTTCCGCCCCCAGCACCACTCCCCCGCGCGGCAGCGCGTAGACCACCGCGTCCGTTCCACGGTAAGCCTCCAGCGCCTTCGCCAGTTTTTGCCCGGCTTCCCTGCGATCTCGAAAAGTCATCGCCTTTCTCCTCCCCATACTATACGCTGATGCCGGAAAAGGAGTGTTTCAACAGTAAATTAACATATCGGCTTTCATCATATTTTCATCTTAGCCTGATAAGCTGTATTATACAAGCAAATACCGGATTTTTAGGACTGTCCCCCCATCATCAGTTTATGCTTTCAGTCGTCAACAGGTAAGCCTCCTCGGGGACTCTCCCCACCTCCAGGACCCGTGCGAAAAAGACCACCGCCCGCCCAAGGGACTGTCCCCTCAGGCTCTCCGATGGGGTGCAAATATTTTATTTTAGACAGCAAGGAAATGCCTTCTTCCGCACGAAGATTAAGTTATATTTCCGGTTACAAACGAGGTATTGAATGAGCACTGCCGAATCCCCCCGACCGTCGCCGCATCCCGCCGCGCGTTGTTTCGATCGTTTGGCGCTGCACCGCCTGGGCGAGGCGCGCCCGGCGGGCTTGTGGATAGCTTCCCTGCCCGTGCCGCCGGGCGTGGGCGTGGACTTCAGTCTGGGCGGGAAGCCGACCTTCGCGCAGCCGCTGGGCGAGTGGCCGGGGCGGGAAGGCTGGCCGCGCCGGCTGTTGATGGCGGCCGACGGCGGTGATGCATCGCCTGATACGCTGCGGCCGGATGCGCCCGCTGCTCCGACCGGCGCCGCGCCGGAGGCGGAGCTGGCGCTGATCGAGGAAAGCCCCGAACCTTTTTATTACTGGCGGGCGGATGCGCTCAAGCTCGCCTGGCAGGGTAAAACCACGCGCCTGATGCTGGGCCTGCGCGTGGGCGGGGAGGCGCACTGGTGGCAGTTTTGCCGCCTGGTCGTCGAGCGGGACACGCCAACCTGCCGCGTAATCGCGATGAGCGGCGCCGTTCCCGTGGCACAGGTGACGATGGACGATCTCGCCGGCAAGGCGTATAACGCCCCGTTCCTGCACTACCAGAACTGGGTTTACGGCGTCATTTACGCTCGCCTGCACACCAACGGCGTGTGCGAAATCTACGCCCGCCATACCAATAGCAAGTTCGTGGACGAAGGGCGGGAATTTCATGGCGCCGTACCGGTTATCGGCATAAGCGTGGACGGCGTCCAGCCGGATCCGGCGGCACTGCAAGATTTGACCACCGGCGCGCGGGAGGAATTCACCCTCGGCGGGGTAAGTTTCGACGTGAACGAAATATCGCGTCTGGGTACGCCGGAGAAGCCGGGCCGCGTTGACGCGGTAGGCGAAACGCTGATCTGGCAGCCCTACCTGGGCATGGAGCTATACGGCGGCGCCGCGCCGGCGCAGCAACTGGGCAACCCCTACATTTTCGAGGCGAAAGATCAGGTCATCCCGCACGGCATGAGCCGCACGCTGCGCTTCACATTGAGCCTGAATCCCGCCCGCTCGCCAAGGGTGGTCCGCTACCAGGCGCCGTCGTGGTGGTACGGCCTCTGCGAGGAGTTCTCCCCGGCCCCGCTGCTGCCGGTGAAGAATGAATACGACGCCGTGCTGGAATACGAGCGGCAGTGGGCGCGCCGCACCCTGCTGCGCGGCGGATTCGAGGACGGCAGCGAAGCCCGTGGCGCGACGAGCGGCAAGCCGGAGCGTCCGGAACCCGGCTGGGAAGGCGAGATGCCGGGCGCCATGTTCCTGGCCGCTTATTGGAGCGGCGACGGTTTTGATCACGACCTGGCGCTCCGTTGCGCCTATTGCTACACCGATATCTACATCGACCATGCGGCCAAGCTGGTGCGCATGCACGGCCAGGCGCCGCCGGCGATGGCCTTGCCGATGAACCGCATCCACGCCTGCCTTTATGCGTACCTGGAGACGGGCGATCCCTATCTGCGCGACATTGCGGAGGCGGTGATCGAGACGAGTTACCGCGTGCACAAAAATGCCTGGCCACGGCTCTCCATCGGTCGCGACGCCTGCTTCATCCGCGGCGCCGTGCTGCTCTACCGCTATCTCAATGACCGGCATTACCTGAACTTCGCCCGCGACAGCATCCGCACGGTGGGCGAGTCGCAGTTTCCCGACGGCAGTTTCGGCGACCAGGGCGGCGGCACCGGCATCCACGGGTGGAATCAGTATATCGTCAAACCGTGGATGGGCTGTATGGCGACGGGCGGCGCCCTCGATCTGCTGGATCTGTTCCCCGAAGATGAGACGGCGCTGCAGCCCGCCGCGCGGTTTGCCGACTGGTTAATGCGCGAACGCCATGATTTAAAAAACGGCGTAAAGGGTTGGAGCTACCAGCACGGCTATCATTTCGGACGCGAGTTCATCCAGATTACCTCGCCGGGCGCCAAACCGGCCATCCTGCCCGGCGATCACCAGTGGCATACCGATTACCTGGCGCGGGTTCTCCCCTCCCAATCGCTACGCTCCGGCGATCCGGCCTATTTCGACGCCTGGGCGGAAAGCTTCGCAGTGCGCCGGCGCAATATCGAGGAAAAAGACGCATACAGCAGCGGCGACCACTCCTACGCGCAGGTATGGCAGTATATCCCCTGGTTGCAGCAGCGCCTGTGGAACGCCACGCTGGGCGAAAACGGCCTCGAGCTTGACCCAAAGCACTTCGGCCCGCGCACGCCCGCCGAAGCCGTCGTTCTCACCCCGGACGGCGAAGTGAAGGTGCGCTGGATCGATAACACGCACTGGGAGATCGGGTAGGCGCTAACCGATTAACCGGACTCCACGTGTCTGATTAGGTAGACCGAGCCTTGCGACTCGGCCTACCCAATCGGGGGGTATTGGCGCCGGTTTCGTGTTGGCATGCGCGGGGAGGAAGCTTCCACCAGGCTCGCTACGGCAGGCTCGCGCTACAGGATAATAATATTCACCAGCCTGCCGGAGATGACAATGATGTCTCTCACTTCGCATCCCTGCAAGGCGGCAGTTACTTTGGGGCGCGCGAACGCCAATTCTTTCACCATCTCGGCATCAGCGCCGGCGGGAGTGGTGAATTTGTCGCGCAGCTTGCCGTTGATCTGGACGACCATTGTCACTTCCACCGCCTGCGCCGTGAAGGTATCGGCTTGCGGCCATGGGTGGCGATAGAGGAAGCCTTCCTTGCCGATAACTTCCCACAGCTCGTCCGCCAGGTGCGGGGCGAAGGGAGCGAGCAGCACGATCAAATGCTCGATTGCTTCATCCAGCGCCGCGGAACGCTCGCCGGACGGCAGTGAGCGAGCGACGGCGTGCATGGCATTGGTCCATTCCATCAGCGCGGCCACGGCGGTGTTGAAGCGGAAGCTCTCGATGTCCTCCGTCACCTTCATAATCGTTTGATGCGTCTTGCGGCGCAGGTCCCGTTCACTCTCCTTAACATCGCCGATTCCCGACTGCCAGCGCTCCGTGTCGAAGCCGTCCGCATGCCGCACCACCAGGCGCCAGACGCGGGCGAGGAACTTCGCCGAACCGCGAATACCTTCCTCGCTCCACTGCACCGTCTCCTCGAAGGGCGCCACAAACAGCTCATAGACGCGCAGCGCGTCGGCGCCGTATTGTTCGGCTATTTCATCGGGAGTGATAACATTGCCGGAGCTTTTACTCATCTTCACCCAGCGCCAGACCCATTGCTCCCGCGGCAGGCCGGCGCGCTCCTCAACGCGGAGCGGCTTCCAATCCTCGATGATCGCCTCCCCGCCATCCGGTGTGATGGACCGGCCCGGGGTGTAGGCCAGCATCATTCCCTGGTTTCGCAGCCGGGTGAAGGGTTCGGTGAAACCCAGCAGGCCGGCGTCGTGCAACGCTTTGGTCCAGAAGCGCGCGTAAAGCAGGTGCATCACCGCGTGCTCCGCGCCGCCGACATAAAGATCGACCGGCAGCCAGTAATCCACCGCCGCGCGAGAGAAAGCCCACTCCGTATTGTGCGGATCGGCGAAGCGCAGGAAGTACCAGGAGGAGCAGGCAAACCCGCCCATGGTATCCGTCTCCCGCCGGGCAGGGCCGCCGCAGGCCGGACAGGAGGTTTCCGTAAACTCCGGTATCGCCGCCAGCGGCGATTCGCCGGTGCCGGTGGGCACATAATTTTCCACTTCAGGAAGGAGGACCGGCAGCTCCTCCTCCGGCACCGGCACTTCGCCGCAGCGCGGGCAATGCACGATCGGAATCGGCGCGCCCCAGTAGCGCTGGCGGGAGATGAGCCAGTCGCGCAGCCGGTACTTGACCGCGCCCCGCCCCACCCCGCACTCTTCCAGCCAGCGGATAACCTTCCGTACCATTTCCGCGCCTTCCTGTTCTCCGGCGAAGGGACCGAGTACGGCGACGCCGTCCCGGTACACGGGAACGACCGGCAGGTTGTATCTGCCGGCAAAAGCAGTGTCTCGCTCGTCATGCGCCGGCACCGCCATGATGGCGCCGGTCCCGTAGCCCATCACCACATAATCGGCGATCCAGATGGGAATATGCTCGCCATTCACCGGATTGACGGCGAAGTGTCCTGCCGGCACGCCGGTTTTCTCCTTCCCTTCCGCCAGGCGGTCGATCTCGCTCGCCCGCTGCGCCTGCGCGACATAGTGTCGCACTTCCTCACGCTGCCCGTCAGTGGTCAGCTCGTTCACCAGCGGATGCTCGGGAGCAAGGACCATGAAGGTGGCGCCCCACAGCGTGTCCGGGCGGGTGGTGAAGACGCGAATGGCATACTCACGATCGGCAATCGGGAATTCGATCTCCGCCCCTTCGCTGCGTCCGATCCAGTTGCGCTGCATCGCCTTGATGCCTTCCGGCCAGTCGAGGGCTCCAAGATCGTCGAGCAGCCGGTCGGCATAAGCGGTGATGCGGAAGAACCACTGCGGCATCGCGCGCTTCTCAATCGGCGCCTCACAGCGCCAGCAGCGCCCGCCTACCACTTCCTCATTTGCCAGCACCGTGCGGCAACGCGGGCACCAGTTCACCAGCGCCTCCGCACGGTACGCCAACCCCATCCGGTAAAGCCGTAGAAACAGCCACTGCGTCCAGCGGTAATAGGTCGGATCGCTGGAGTTGATTTCACGCTCCCAATCATACGATAACCCGATCAACTCCAACTGCCGCCGATAGTTTACGGCGAACTCCTCCACCATGGGCCGCGGATTGCGCTGCAAGCGAATGGCTTCATTTTCCGCCGGCTGCCCGAAGGCATCCCACCCCATCGGATACAGTACATTGAACCCACGCATGGCTTTATAACGGAGGAAGGCATCCGTCGGGACGTAATTCTTGAAGTGCCCGACCGACAGTCCCGCCCCACTGGGATAGGGGAAGAACTCCAGCCCGTAATATTTCGGTATGTCCGCATCCGGTTCGGCGCGAAACAGCCGCGCATCACGCCAGCGTCGCTGCCACTTCCGCTCGATCGTTCTGAAGTCATATTGCCGTGCCATCGAACTCCTCCTTCACAGTTCACCGCAGATCACCGCAGATCAGCGGTTTTTCATGTTATCGCACCAAAATAAAAAGCCCCGGGGCATGTGCCTCGGGGCCTGACAGCCTGTACGGTTGAGTTGCGCTTCACCCAACCGGCAGCCAGCCCGGCCCCTTCGCAAGAAGGAGCTCGCCGGCAAGCAGGCTGAGTTGGGTGAAGCGGATATTCATTGACGCCTATTGTAATGGTCGGGTATAAGAGTGTCAACTACCCAATCCCTGGGATCGCGGGATGCCCTTGACAGGAGCAACGGCTTCTGAATACCATGCGAGCAGCGCGGGAAGCACGCTGATTAGAGCGGAACTAGCTTTTAAAATGATTGGAATGATGATTAAATGATTGCAAAGATTATCTTTACAATCATTTAATCATCATTCCAATCATTTCAAGCGAGTATAGCTGATATGCGGGAGGAAACACTATGACCAATGACGGCGATCGCATCGAGCAGATCTTTCACATCGAGGAGATGAAGGCGGAGCTGGAAGAGCGTTCCGGCGGCCAGATGATGATGGGGGCAAGCGAGGAGCTGACGCCGGGGATGGAGGAGCAGTTCCTCGAGCACGTGCTGGACATCGAAAACGCTCCCGAGGTGCGGCATCGGGAGCTGCTCGAGCGTGACGGGGTGGAGCTGCCGGCGCCGGACGAGCTGGACGATGACGAGTTGGCGCTGAAGCTGATCGAGGTAATTCACTCCATGGCGAACCGCCGCATGTTTCTGGAGAGCACGAACCATTTGAGCGAGCGGGAGCTTTACACCCATCTCTGGGAAGTGTCCTTCGACGAGTGGACCTACGATCTGCCGCCCGAGAGCGAGATGGACTGCCATATCGATATTCTCGGCGGCTGCAGCGAGGAAGATATTGCGCAGCACTTGAAATATTATGCGGATGAGCAATCCCGCGCGCGTTGGATGGAGGATTTTCCGGATTACGAGATGCCCCCGCACGAAGACCCGCCGTATGACCGCGACCGCCACCTGCCCAAGCCACCCCCGCCGCGCAATCCCTATGACGATCCCGAGGTGGAAGCGGCCTTCTGCGGGGCCTGTTACGAGAAACTGGTGAAAAGATTGGAAGAAGACGACATCCGGTATGGCTCCATCCGCAATGACCCGCTCTCCTACGACCCTGACCTGGCTTGCGTATGGGCGATCGAAGAGCCGGACATCCCGGGCATGGTGGGCTGGTGGGCGATCAGCGGCGACGTTCCCACCACCTGGCTCCCGGCGAATGAAGTTCCCGATCCCCGCTCCTTCCTCCGCATCGTCAGCGAGCGCTGGCGCGCCGCCGCGGACGCCATGGAAACCGGCGACCCGCCCCCCGAGCTGACGCTCGGGCCGACAAAGGAGTGGCCGCGTCTGGTCCCCATGCTGCGGAGGAGGGCGGATACGCTGGAATACTGGGCGGGAGAGGATGAGGCGTGGGAGGAAGATGAAGAGTGAACGCGATTAGAGAACTGCAACAAATTCTTCTACAGTCAAATTAGCTGAACGAATAAGGCTTCGTAAAGTGCCTTTGGCGATTTCCTGATGATCAGGAATCGATAATGTTACAATCGTGTCATCCTTCGTCATGATAATGTGACTTCCTGATTGACGCACAACTTGCCAACCAAGCAGCCGGAAGGCTTTGACCACTTCCCTTCCACTTAAGGTTGGCAATGTTGGCATCAGGCTGCCACCTCGATCTCGACCTGCCGCGTCTCCAACGTCAACGGCAACCCTTTTTCCGCCCGAACTTGCAAACAGAGCGAGATAGCTTCGCGCACGTTGGCAATTGCCTCATCTTTTGTCTTTCCCTGGCTGACGCAACCAGGGATAGCCGGACATTCGGCAATCCAGACGCCATCTTCATCACGATCCAGCGTTACTATAAACTTCATAGTGCAATTTTATCGTTTTTCTGGTAAAAAGTAAATTGCTTCATTCATGCTCGAATGCTCTTGTGCCGATAAGATAACCCTCGTCATGCAACACTCCGATCAACTCATCCACCACCTCCGGCACCCAGGCGCGGTTGCCGTTGTACCAGCGGTTACAACTTATCCAGGGATGCTGCGGATAACCGGCCAGGCCAAGGTTGAATGATAGTCCTGATACTGGTCACTGCTTCATTACAGACACCCGATCGCCTTATTTCCGTACCCCAGGCCGAGCGTAATGGGGATATGGGAGCCGTCACTCCCATACCCCCAAACTCTCCCACTCCCATACCGTCGATTACTTCGGCGAATACAGGAACAGGCGCGAGGCGAGGCCGGCGGACATCTGCGCGGGCTGGTAGTTGGTGTGCAGGCGGACGACGATGCTGTTGGTCTTGCCGGGGAGCAGCGCGTCGGTCACGTCCATGTCGATGGCGTTGGGGCGGATATACGCCTCGATATACGGGCGGTGGCCCATCAGCTTGCCGTTCACCCATACCCAGGCTTCCGTCTCGGCCGCGAAGGCATAGAGCTTCACCGTCTTGCCCTTGGCGGAGGCCGGCACCTTCACGTTCAGCCGGTACCACATGGCGCCCAGGTAGGGGAAGCCCTTCTCATCGAGGTATGATCCCTGCGCGAAGAACGGAAGGGTGGTGAGCATGTTCTCCCATTTACTATCGTCGAAATCCGTCCTGTACCACCCATCGAAGCGACCTTCGTCGCGGTTATCGGTGCTGAACTTGGCGCGCTCGGGCAGGACGGCGATCAGCTCGCCGGTCTTGCCGGTGGTCAGGTCCGCCAGCCGCTGATCTTCATCGCGGCGCATGGCATTGCCCCAGTAGTAGAAGCCTTCATATTCACCGACGCGGCCGTAGTTCATTCCCTTCCCGGTCATGTCCCAGTAGAAGCGGCTCAGCGCGGTGGCCGGCTTGCGGGCGTCCAGGCTGTTCTGCGCCTGCTTCGCGGCTTCGGCGAAGTCGGCGTTCGCTTCCGCGCGCTCCATTGCCTTGTAGGCAATAAGGCTGTTGTACATGGCGCGGTCGGCCAGCACGCGCTGCTCGGCCCAGGCGTTCCCCTTCGCCGCGGCCTCCGCCTTCTTCAACTGCGCTTCCATGCGCTTGATGAGATCGGGAGTGTAGATCAGCGAGAGAATGTGCTCCTCGTTGCCGGAGTAGATGGAGTTCTCGATGGCGTTTTCCATCTCTTCCCAGAAGGCCTTCGCCGGCGCGGCGGCGGGGCCATACCATTCGGCGAAGTAGCGATCCATCAGCTTCCAGCCGTCCTGGTCGGCATCCCACATCTGGCGCGCGCGCAGCCAGGTGGGGAAGATTCCCGCCTCACCGGCAACCACGCGGCCCTCGTCCATGAAGCCGGCAATACCCAGCCGTTTGAGGAGCGGCATATCGTGGATATAGCGGTGGGCCAGCGGAACGGGGGGATTGCCGCCGCCGCAAAGGTTGTTATAGATATAGTTATACATCCAGACGTTGTTATACTGGCCCGTCCACCCTTTGAGCATATTATACTCGCGCTGCGTCATCCAGCTCTTCGGATTATCCATTGCATGGTAGTTATCGACGAAGATGGCGGCGAACATGATCCATATCGTCGGGTCGGGGGTGAGGCCGAGGGGCGGGGTGTCGCGGTTGGCATAACCGTTGGTGCTGATAAAGCGATCGGGAAAATCCTTGTGAACTTCCGCCGACACGCGCTGCACCCAGCGCATCCACTCTTCGGTGGTGCTCACGCCGCCGGGATCGTTGAAGCGCCCGATCATGGACGGAAAGTGCATGTGAAACTTATCGGTCTCCGGCGAGAAGTCGCGCGGCAGGCCGTCGTCGGCGCCGATGCCGTAGGACGTGGCGTTGGGATTCTTGCGGAAGAATTCCTTGATGACTTCGGCGGCGAATTGTACCGATTCATCGCTGGCCAGGTTGGGCATATAGGGGTAAACCTGGCCGTCCATGCCGCGGGCGAAAACTTTCGCATACTTGGGATTATCTTTCTCGCTCGGTGACGGCAATACGCTGCGCACGGAGCTGTCGCCGGGGATGTTGTGCATGGAGTCGGGATTCATGCCGTTGTGGATCTTCCAGCGCGTTTCGGTCGGACGCAGGTCGCCGGCCATCCAGGAGGTCCACCAGTTGCGCATTTTGAAGTCGGGGTGGCTCACTTCGCTGAGGTTGCCGGCGGTGATGGTCGCCTGTTTCGGGATCACTTCGCCGAAGTCGCCGGGTAAATACCAGCGCACGCCCAGCTTGTCGAGGAAGAAGGAGACGGCATATTCCGTGCCGTGGTAGGGTTCGGTGTCGTTGCCGGCCAGCACCAGCGTGTCGCCGTCGGTGAGTATGGCATACCCCTCTTCTTCACGGAGGTTGGTAACGCCGTTGGGGATTTTGGCGTCGTATTTCGCCGTTTGCTTGCCGCGCCCGACCAGAATGCGCGGGCCGGCCGGCATTGCCGCGTCATCGCCGATGATGCGCAGTTTGGCGCCGGACATCTTCTCCAGGTAGGTCTGCAGATCGCGCGCCGCCCAGGCTACCTTTTCGGGGATTGTCGCCGCATCGGCTTTGGCGTCGGTCAGGGTCGGAATTGCCGCCGCCGCTTCGGGAGATACCACGATGACGGCGCGCGGCTGCCCCCCTTCCACCAGCAGGATGTCGGCCAGCGCCGCCGTGCCGAGCAGGCAAAGCGCCAGCAAAAGAGTACAAATCAAGGGACGTGTCATGACTCCAATCTCCTCGCTCGTAGTTCGCGCGTTGCCGCCGCCAGGCGACTGCCGGTTTACGGCTCGCCGCGCGCCGGGCGGAACGGCGCCTGTATAATAGACTTCCAGCTTTGTTCGTTCAATCCTGCTCTGAAATAATCATATTTCGATCTGCCGCGTTGTCCCGGCCCATGCCGGGCAGTGGAGCGACATCTCGCCAGCCGTCTTCCGGATGGGCGAGGTCGAGCGCCTCCACGGCGTTGATATATGGCCCCGGCCTGTCGCCGGAATAGGCGTCCGCGCCGAATTGCGCCTGGCCTTTAATCGGTCGCGGCAGGTTCGGGCCGCGGGTCCAGGAAATGTCGTTGATATCACCAATGGATCTGTCGGTCATCTCTTACCACCTTAATCAAGTTCCAGCACCATCTTGATTTTATCATTACTCAACCAGACTTCACCCAGCGAGTTACAATGATTCGCTTCTGTAATTATGCCTTCTTTCTTGCTTGTCGTTCGGCGAGTAACCGCATCTGCAGTGGCATTATGCGCTCACTCTGTGAACCAAATCGTTTCCCCAGATAAGTAAATGCATCGTATAATTCCTGCCGCTCTTTCTCTTTCACGACATGCCGCAGCGCTTCATTAACAAGGCGATTGATGCTCTGCCCGCGCTCGGCGGCTATTGCCTTCAGCTTCTCATACAACTCTTCCGGCATGCGAATGGATAGTACCTTTACCATATTCGTTCTCCTGCCGCATTATTTGTTGGCTGCAAACCTTATTATACCAGACTATCAGTGCAATCCGCGAAATCTGCTGTTTCTTCCTCCTCCTCCTAAAACGCCAGCAGCCGTGGATTTTGAATCAGCGCCCGGTTCGCCTCCAGCATCTCCCGCGCCATGCGCCGGCACTGTGCGAAAGGCAGGCGGCCGCACAGCGGATCGGTGGCGAGCAGCACGGCCAGGTCGTCGAAGGAGCCGCGCAGCGCGATATCGACCATTTGCTCCTGGCGGAGGACGATGGGCAGCACGATGGGCCGCAGCACGGGCGGCAGCGGGGAGGCGAAGGGGTGCACGCCGGCGCCGTCGAAGCGGCAGCGCGTCCGGGTCGATGTCCATCAACGTCTGCCGCACATCTTTCAAATGCTAGGACAGCACGAATTGACGCGCGAAACCGAACGCCCGCAGGTAACTGCCGCCACCGATAATCGCAACCTTCATGCTCCTACCCCTTTCTCCGGCATCTTACCGCGAAACAGGTTGCCGGGCAAGCCTGAACTTGAATGGCGAGTGGTTAGAATTTGGAAACCTTGAAAACTTATATTGTCTCGTGGAAGGTATCGAATTGTAAAGCGGAGAAGAAAAGGCCAATATGCGCGAATTGGCGCTCCGGAGGTAATCATGCGTTGTTTCCTTCTGTTCCTGCTTGGTATCTTCACGCTTGCCGCCGCATCGGCCATCACGCTGGTCGAAAACGGCGCGCCGAAAGCTACTATTGTTGTCGCCGCGCAGGCCGATCCCAAGGTAAAGGCCGCCGCCAACGAGCTGCAGCTTTATCTGGAAAAGATTTCCGGCGCGAAATTGCCCGTCGCCACCGTCGATGATAATCCGCAAGGCGCGCTGGTGCTGGTCGGGCGGAGCATCCTCACCGACGCAATGGGGGTAAAAATTCCCGCCGGCGTCACCGCCGACCGCCTGGAAGAAGGCTTCGTCATCGCCTGCAGGGGCGACCGCCTGGCGCTGGCCGGCAATGACGAGGCAAGGTATCACGGCACCGAATACGCCGTTGACGATTTTCTCGAACGGCTGGGCGTGCGCTGGTTCATGCCCACCGAATTCGGCGAGGTTGTGCCGAAATTGTCTGCCGTTACCTTTGCCGATACCGAGATCAGCGAACGGCCTGACTTCCGCGTACGCGGCACGGAAACCGACGATACCTGGTGCCGTCGAAACAAGCTGGGTATTGTCGGCGATTTCGGCGCAGCGGATACCAGCGTCTGGTATTACATGGCTCCCTTCGAGGAGCAGCCCGAACTGTATGCCCTGGGACCAGACGGCAAGCGCAACAAGGACCTTGGCATCTGCTATTCCAATCCGGACACCGTCAAGTCGGTAGCCGAGCACATCATTGCCGCCTTCAAAAAAAATCCGCTGGAGAACGTGATCGGCATCGCCCCGCCCGACGGCATCCCCGCCTGCAATTGCCCCGACTGCAAAAAGGTGAACCAGGGCTTCGCCAACGGCATCATGCCGCCGCGCAACACCGGGGACGGCAGCACTTCGGAAGAATGGATCACCTTTGCCGACAAGGTAGCGGCGATGGTGTATAAGGAATTTCCGGACCGCTACGTATGGACAAATGGCTACTCGAACCGCCACTTCGCCCCGCAGTGGACCGGCAAATTCCAGCCCAACCTGGGCGTGATGTTCGCGGCTATCGAGGATTGCACGCTGCACGCCCTTGATGACCCGAACTGCTGGCAGAAGCAGTCACAGTTAATGACCCTGCGACGCTGGAGCGAGCTGACGAACAAGAAGCTCACCATTTACGAATACAGCCTGCAACTGATGGTCTCCAACCTTACCCCCGTGCCGATGGTGCACAAGTATCGCCGCGACATGCCCATCTGGAATCAACTGGGCGTGATGGGCTACTGGCTGTGCTACAAGAACGGCTGGGCGGAGGAAGGCATCCTCACCCACTATCTGCGCGCAAAGCTGGCGTGGGATGTCGATGCCGACGTGGAAGCCATACAGCGGGACTTTTACGGCAAATGGTACGGCAGCGCGGCAAAACCCATGCGCGCCTACTGGGACGCGCTGGAGAAGGCCATCGAGCAGGCGCCCTGCCACGGGCATGAGAATACCTTCATGCCGGAAGTATATACCCCCAAACTGATGGCGCAACTGGAGCGGCACATCGCCGAGGGCGAGCGGGCGGCCGGTAGCGATCTCGATCGGCTGCACGTCAAGCTGGACCGCCTGCTCCACGAGCACCTGAAAGCTTACGTCGCGATGGAAGCGGCGGACGACGAATGCGATTACGCCGAATGCATCCGGCAGGCTGAGAAGATGCTGGAACTGCGCAAGCAGGTCAACGAGCTCACCGGTTTTCCGCAGATGCTCGCCGGCGAATACTACTATTCCATCGATGACCGCATCAAGGAGTGGAAGGGCCTGCTGGCGAAGATCGACGGAACCGAAGGCGCGCTGGTCGCCGTCCTTCCCGCCGCGGCCCGCTTCACCACCGACCCGAATCGGGAAGGCTACCACTTCCAGTGGTATCGCGCGGACCACAGTCTTCAAGGCTGGAAGTCCATGCTCACCACGAAAGGCTGGGAAGCGCAGGGGCTGCAGGATAAGCGCGGCTTCAACTACGCCGGCCAGGCCTGGTATCGCGTCAGCGCCGATGTTCCCACTAATGCCGCCGGCAAGAGCGTGGCGCTGCTGATGCCCGCCGTGGTGGAGGAGGTGTGGTGCTGGGTCAACGGCGAATACGCCGGCCACTTCCCCTGGCACTCCGTGTGGAACCGCCAGTTCACCCACGAGTTCGACGTTTCCGAGTTCATCAAGCCGGGGCAGAAAAACGAATTCACCTTTCGTGTCTTTTGCGGCGAGCAATACTTCGGGGTAAGCGGGATATTCAGGAGGATGCTGTTGTATTCGCCGATTGGCGAATAAATCTCATCCATAGCCAATCCCAAATACCTGTTTCGGGGCACCGCCCCTGGTTATGGGATTTGGGATTGGCGATAAATAGGATCGATAGGTCAACTCCTGAGCCTTGCTATGATTACCATACCATAATCGTGGCCGCCAGTTTATAGCACTCCCCCTGGTACGGCTCGCCCAGGCTGAGGGTCATCCAGACTTCGGCATCCGCCGGGATATCGAGTTTGGCGGCGGGGTAGCTGGCGGGGGGCAGCAGCGCCAGCTTGTGCTCCCATTCGGGATCGGTCAGGCTGATGTTGTAGGGGTGGCCGCGGTAGTAGAAATGCACGCGGTTCTTCCGCTTTCCCTCGTTATCGACTGTGCGGAACCAGAGCTGCTCCACGCGGGCGAGCAGCAGCGAGGCGGGGGCGGGAGTGGCTTTGAAGGATTCGAAGGAGATGCGGTCTTCCGGCGTGCCGAACAGGTATTCTTCCTCAACGAGAAACGGCCGCAGACTGTCGTGAAGGCGCTTCAGCTCCTCGGGCGTCTCCGGCCGGTGCAGCAGCTTCCACGCGGCGCTGCCGACGTAGCAGTCCTCCGGGTGGTGGCACTCCGGGCAAGGCTTTTCCAGCGGAATCCGCACCTGATCGAGGACTTTCGTTTCCCACAGCGGCGGCGGAAGCTGGTAGTGCCGGTAGGTCAGGATGCGGAATTCGAGCCGGGAGACCGGACGCACCCAGCGTCCATTCGCCAGATCGATCCCCGCCACGCAGCGCCCCTGCAGCTTGCGCGAATTCGCCAGGCAGCACAGGTCAATTGTGGCCATCCTGGTATCCTCCTTATCAGTGGCGAGTGGCGAGTGTCCTGTTTATAAAAAGGTTTTCCTGATATCCAATCATTGGTAATTAACCAGATCACTCGCCACTTGCCATTCGTCACTTTTTCTACATATGCGTAATAGTCAAAGAGGGGTTATGTTGCTGTAAGTACTCGGCTACTAAACGACGGTGGCAGTGCTCCGGCGTCGGCTCGCTGCAAAGCAGCACGGTGGGCACGGCGAAGTAGTCCGGCGAAAAGAGCGTTTCGATATGCCGTTGCGCGATGAGGGCGGTGAATTCACGCTCGTAAGTCGCCCAATCTTTCGTCTTGCGGTAGGCGTCGAGGATTTCTTTGGTAGGTGCGAGCAGCGGTTCGTGCACATATTCGGCGCCGCAGATTTCCTGGAGGAAAAATTGCAGGTCGTCGCGCCGGGTGAAGCCGGCAAGCTGCGACACGTTGTTCAGCCGGATATCCAGCAGGCGCCGGATGCCCGCCCCCTTCAAAAGTCCGAAGAATCGGGCGGCGCTTTTCTGGGTAAAACCGATTGTGCGGATCTCCATGGCGTTGCCTCCAGCTCCTCGAATTCCAGGCCAAGCTGCCCCCGCGTCTCGTCCAATTCGAGCTCGGCCTCCGTCTGCACCCGGCCGTCGCCGCGGATGTGCCGCACGGCGATTCCCTGCTCCTCCAGCACCCGCCCGATCAGCAGGCGGCGGTGGCAGTTATGCGGGTCCTCTTCGCTGCACATCACGGCGGTGGGGGCTTTGCCGGCCAGTGCGAGCAGCTTCTCCAGCCCTTCCTCGAAGGTATAAGAATTAGCGATGTCCTGATAGTTGACGTGCCCGTCCTCGTCGTAGAACACCTCGTTCTCCGGCCTGCCGCCGAGCTGCTTCCCCGCGTAACAATACATGAAGGGTTTCATCGCCGGGTGGACTTTCAATTCCTCGCGGTTGAACTGCACGGCATATTTCGCGTAAGGCGACGAGCGCACGTCCACCAGGATGCGGACGCCGAACCGCCGCAGCAGCTCCGCAAGCTGCTCCACCGAGATGTTCGAGTGGCCGATGGTGTAGATGGTCAGGTCGGATGGCGTATTCATCGAGTTACCGATCTATTCGCTGCATATCCGGAAAAGCCTTTTTGCATTTATGGATAGTGGCAGAGATCAATTAAAAAAGATTGAAATGATTTAAAAAATTAAAAAGATAATATTTAATTTTTGAAAAAAATAAATATATCAATCTTTTAAATCTTTTAAATCATTTCAATCTTTTTTAATTGATCTCCGCTATTATTCATCGCCTTTTCGCCAGGATGGCGCGCATGTTATCGCCGAGTATCGGCAGCAGCGTTTCATCCGGTAAATCCAGCGACAGCAGCCGGCCCATCTCCCACGCCGGGTCGTGGAGCATGCCGTCGGTGCCGTAGACCAGACGGTCGCTGCCCAGGCGGGTGATGGCGCCTTCCCACTCCTCCGTATTGGTGAAGCTGCCGCACCATTCCAGGTAGACGTTCGGATTCTCCCGCGCCAATGCTTCGGCGTCGGGGCGGTCGCCGGCGCCGGAGTGACCGAGCAGGAAGAAGGCGTTGGGGTATTTCGGCGCGATCTCCCGCAGCATGCGCGGGGCGTCATGGGCGCCCTGCCAGGTGTGCAGCAGCACGGGCAGCCGGTGGGCGTCGGCGTATTCCCACATCGGCGTAAAGCGCGGGTCGGTCACCGGCACGCCCCAGTAGTCGCAGAGCAGCTTGAAGCCCGCGAAAAATGGCCGCGCGAAGAATTCGTCCAGCCGCGGGATCATCTCCTCCGCGTAGAGCGGGTTGAAGGCGAAATAGCCGCGGAAGCGGTCGCCATACGGCTGCAACTGTTCTTCCAGGTAGGCGTTTCCCTCCAGCGAGTTAAGGTGCAGCGCCTCCAGCCCGGAAACCAGCATGGCGCGCACGCCCATACGATCCATGCAGCCGATCGCCGCCTCCACCTGCGAGCGCATGTCGGTGGACTCCACCACCCACGAGCCGATGCGCCCCAGGTGGGCGTGGGCGTCGATGATCTCCGGTCCCAGCCGCTCGCGCCGCAGCAGCCGCGGCCACAGCCCGTCCCCCGTCACGGGCCGCGCCGGGCGCGGCGCCGGATGGATGCCGAGCAGGCGGTCCAGGTTCCCGCCGGCGATCAACTCCCGCTGCTCGTCGCTCACCTCCGCGTGCAGCAGCGAGGCGATGGCGGCCCCGTTGTTCGAGCGCGGCCCGGCGCCGAAGATGACCCGTCCCGCCCCGAAGTGATGGATGAGGTGCTCCAGCGTGCGGTAGGTATGCAGCAGCGAGGTCTCCGCATAAATGTTGCGCCGTGCCTCCAGCATCCGGTACAGCGCCGCGTAATGCGGCCACATCGCCTCCGTGCAGACGATGGGCACCCGCGGGAACTCGGTGGCAAAAGCTATTGTATCCGCGGGGTCGAGCTGCCGGGACTCGAGCAGCAGCACCGGATGCTGCGGCAGGATGGTGCGGATGATGGGCGCGATCAGCTTCAGCGACCAGTGCAACCCCCTGGGGAAGAAGCGGAAGGCGCGGATATCGTGCTCCTTCACCAGCTCCTGAAAATACCCCATGGTGCCGCGCTCGTAAAGCATGGGCGGCATCACCACGAAGGCGGGAATGAGCCGCTCGCGCGCGCCCGGCGTGGCGTCGATCTCGCGTACCAGCCGCTCGTTGCCCACCATCGGGTGCAGATCGCGGGCGGCGATGTGCCACACCAGCGCGCGGTCGATGCCCAGCCGGTCCAGGTGGGCGAGCAAAGAAGCCGCCGTGGGGAAATCAGGCCGCTCGGTGGAGCCGGCCCCGATATATTTCGTCGCGTCGAAGAGTGAAGGCAGCGTTGACATATCCTAACCCAGTGGAGCCGGCATCAAAGAACGGATCTCCTGCTTTAAGCCAATAGTTTATGGTTTTGCCCTGGATTCCTGGCAGAGATTGCAAGCCTTACAAGCATGCGTTACCGGCAACACAAGGAAACATTTGTATTATGATAGTCATTGCCGCTTGTGTTGTCAACTATCATGAAAACGAAACGGCAGGTTTTCGCGCTCCCGGGGCGAAATTGCACTCAAGCGCCTGCATGGCGCGGCGAGAGGAAGCATGAAGCAATGACGGGCTCCGAACCGATTTACCGGGTCTTCATCCGGCGCGATATCAAGATCCCTATGCGCGACGGCGCGCGGCTGTCCGCCAACCTGTTCCTGCCCGAGGCCGACGGGCCGTTCCCGCTGATCTTCCAGCGCATGCCCTACGGCATGAGCGGCAGTTGGCTGGGGACGTATTACGCCAGTCGCGGCTATGCCTATATGGTGCAGGACTGCCGGGGGCGTTACGACTCCGACGGGGTGTTTTACCCGTTCGAGACCGACGGGCGGGACGGCTACGACACGCTGGACTGGGTGACGGCGCAGCCGTGGAGCAACGGCCGCGTGGGCATGTTCGGGCCGTCCTACCTGGGCGCCGTGCAGTGGCTGCTGGCGTGCGAGGGGCACCCGGCGCTACAGGCGATCGTGCCCAACTGCATTCCCAGCGATCTCTGGAAGGAAGCCTATTGGCACAACGGCGCCTTCAGCCTGGCGCTCAACGCGCTGTGGACCTGCCTGGAAATCTCCAGCCGCACCAGCGACCTGGACATGATCCCCGCTTATGATCTGAACAAATTCTTCCGCCACCTGCCGCTGTCGGATTTAGACGAAGCGGCCGGCGTGCACAACCAATTCTGGCGCGATTTCCTGGCCCACTCGCAGTATTCGGAATACTGGACAAAGATGGACGTCCACACCCGCTTCGAAAAGATCCAGGCGCCGACCTTCATCATGGGCGGCTGGTACGATTATTACCCGCGCGACGCCTTCCGCTCCTTCAACCGGCTGCGGGAGACGGCCTGCTCGGAGGAGATGCGCGCGCGGCGGCGCATCCTCATGGGGCCGTGGAGCCACCTCATCAGCCTGGGGCCCAAACTGGGCGAAGTGGATTTCGGCGAGGCGTCCTTCCTGGATGTCAATGCGGTGGCGCTGCGCTGGTTCGACTGCCTGCTGAAGGATATTGACAACGGCATCCTCGACGAGCCGCCGGTAACGATCTTCGTGATGGGCATCAACGAGTGGCGGCAAGAGCAGGAATGGCCGCTCGCCCGCACCAGGTATACCGACTACTTCCTGCACGGCGCCGGACTGCTGGACACCGTCCCGCCGGAAGAAGAAGCCCCCGACCGCTACACCTACGATCCCGACGATCCGGTTCCCACGCTGGGCGGCAATCATTCGATCTGCTGGGGTGAAGCCTTTCACGTAATTCAACCGGGGCCGTTCGATCAGCGGACAGTCGAGGCGCGTGACGACGTGCTGGTCTTCACCACGGCGCCGCTCACCGAACCGCTGGAAGTGACCGGCCCCATCCACCTGACACTCTACGCGGAGACGGACGCCCCCGACACGGACTGGATCGCCCGCCTCGTTGACGCGCACCCCGACGGCCGCGCCATCAACCTGACCGAAGGCGTGATCCGCGCGCGCTTCCGCGAGTCGCTTTATGAACCGCCGAAGCTGCTCGAGCCAGGCACGATCTACGAGTATACGGTCGAGCTGCTTCCCACCAGCAACGTCTTCCTGCCCGGCCATTGCATCCGCATCGACGTGACCAGCAGTTGCTTCCCATTATGGGACCGGAATCCGAACACCGGCCACCCGCAAGGCGCCGACGCGGAGCTGCGGGTGGCCCACCAGACGATCTATCACGACGCCCGCTATCCCTCGCAGATATCCCTGCCCGTTATCCCTTCTCGGCGCGAGTAAGAAACTGACCGATCCGCTCCATCTCTTCCTCGCTGAAGCAATCGTAATAATTTAATTGCTGATTCCACTTGACAATCAAACGGTCGTATGTTATTCTGAAAACGGAAAAGCAAACGGTTGTACTTGCCAGGAAAGGAGGAGCGGATGGCATGGATTGAAATGCATCAGTCCCTGCTTACTCATCGCAAGACGCGCCGGGCGGCGCGGCGGCTGGAGATGCCGTGCGTCAACTTGTGCGGTCATCTCTATGCACTGTGGAGCTGGGCGCTGGACAACGCGCCGGAAGGCCGGATCGACCCCGGCGACGTGGCGGAGGCGGCGCAGTATGGCGGAGATGCCGGCGAGTTGCTGGCGGCGCTGATCGACGCCGGCTTCATCGATCGGCGCGGGAACGGCGGCTTGCGGCTGCATGACTGGAAAAATTACGGTGGAAAGCTCTGCGAGCAGCGCAAAAGAAACGCGGCGAAAAACAGGAGTTACCGCCGGCGAAAGAGGGAAAATGAGGCTAAAACGTTACCGCCGTGTGACGGTCATGATACCGGGACGGCGACCGTCACGTTACCAGCTAGAGAAGAGAACACAAGAGTAGAGAAGAGAAGAATATATACCCCCCCATGCCCCCCCAGAGGGGGGAGGGCGGGCGAGCTGCCCATCTCCCGTTTTATTTCCGTCGAGGCGGATGGATACATGGCGCTGTCAGAATCCCAGCATCGGCCCGAAATCGTTTTTGATATTCACCCCGCCGATCGAGGTGACGTCGATTTGCTGCGGTCCCAGGTAGTGGTCGATCCACAGCGCCTGCAGGGCGGGGTCATCGAGGCGCAGGCGGGCGAGGTAGTCATGAGTGTCCCAGCAGGACAGGCCGGTGGCGCCCGCCTGGTAGTAGGCATGGGCGCGGCGGCGGTAGGTGGCGAAGGAGACGAAGCGGTCCATGTTCGAGCCGATGCAGGGGATCAGCTCGACGCCGGAGCCCCGCAGGTCCTCGGCGAATTCCTCGATGCGGATGGCGTTCGTCCGCTCGACCTCCTTGGGGAAGGGGATGACGGCGTCCACCAGGCCCTCGCGCGCCCAGGCGGCCACGTCGAAGCCCCAGCGCAGGTTCCACGCGCGGGAGGAGCCGGTCATTACCGTCAGCGCGCGGCGGGTCGCCTTCGGCGAAGGGCCGGCGGCGTCGAGCAAGGCGCGAATCTCGTGGAACCAGGCAGCGACGAATTCCGTCCACACCGCCTGCAGTCGCGGATCGCTGTCCGGGAAATCCCGCATATCCAGCCCGTGCAGCTCGCGGAAGCGCGCGCGGACCGGCTCCTCGTACCGCACCAGCGGGAAGCCGCGGGTCAGCACCTCGGTAATGCCGTCGGCGCCGCGGTCGAGCGCCTCCCGCAGGATGGTGTTCAATTGCGCGCGCACCTCGGGATAGGCGATGCTCAACGCCCAGATTTGCGTGCCGTCCGCCTCCTCGCAGCGGCAGTGCTGATGCGCGGCATAAAAGCGGGAGTGGCCGTAGTGGCCGAGCTGCGGATCGGCGGTCCACGCCTGGGGCCGCTGGTACATCCAGAGCTGGTGCCCCTGGGCGTGCGCGGCCTCGATGGCCTGGCGCATGGGATCCACGCCGGCGGCGAAGAGGGCGTCCAGCGTGTACTGCAATTCCTCGCACACCGGGTAGACGAAATCCCAGCCGCCGGTGACGAAGGGCGTGCCGGCGCTGCGCGGGTAGTTCACCAGGTCGGCGCCGCCGCAGGCAAAGCTGCAGGTGTCCCAGTCGCTTTCCGCGAAGCCGCCCAGCGTTTGGGGAACGATATCGGCAGGTTCGGCAATGCCGCCGGGCAAGGCATCGCCGCCGTCGCCGCAGAAGATGCCTATGCCGTCATTGAAGTAAACCAACCGACGGTGGTCATTTTGGAGCGCGGACGTCCTCGTCCGCTCGACATTTTGGAGCGCGGACGTCCTCGTCCGCTCGACGATGGCCAGGTGCTCGGGCCGCACCGGGATGGCGCGCACGGAGAAGAGCCGCGCCGCCAGGTCCTTGTATCCGCCCCAGGTTCGCGCGGGGAAGCGCACCTCCAGGTCGCGGCCCGTCAAATCGGCAAAGGTCCACGGCTCCTCGTGCAGCGGCCCGTCGCCGGAGCCGTCCACCGCGCGCAGGTGCTGCCAGTAGTCGTCGCCGGTCAGCCTGATGTCCAGTCCGCACATCCCCCACCCACGCTCGGAAATGCCCAGCGACACCGCGTGCCATCCCCGCCGTTCCAACGGAATGCGCAGCACCGCCGCGTCCGGCCTGCTGGTGACGATCGCCCGCCCGTCATAATGGTCGGTGCGGTAGTCGAGGATGCGCCACTTGCCCGCCGGGGGTGTTGAAAACTCCGGCACGGAAACATTCGCATCGGCATCCGTCCAGGCGTCCGCCGGCATGGCGCAGGTAAGGTCGGTGATCAGCAGCTCGTCAGTCATAATACCGGCATGGTACGGGACAAGGCCGGGGCTGTCAATATGCAGGGAGGCAAAGCGGAATTGGCATGCAGGTTGACAGCCCTACCCCTCGATGATAGGATGATTGTATTATGAGCTGACGTCATTGATATCTTTGCAATACGCGCCCCTATAACGCCATTCGACATCGAGTGGTGTTATGGGGGCGCGCCTTGTTGGTGCTCCCCCGGGCTCGCGCGCCTCCTGCTTCCTTCAGCGGCTGCAAGTATTTTATGTCAACTGAAGGGAGGAAGAGTTGTCGAGTTCTAATACACACACCGAGCTGCCGGTCGAAGCGGCCTGCCGCCGGTTCCTCAGGTATTTCTACCTGTGGCACGCCGGCTATGATTTATGCTTTGCCTACGCGGTCTACACCATCTTCTTCAGCCTGCGCGGGCT
>Ga0172375_10002339_pt1 | contig 29661 bp, 38 predicted proteins | sample LakKiv1m_FD_114537 | JGI IMG/M metagenome (GOLD analysis project Ga0172375, IMG submission 114537) | Freshwater microbial communities from Kabuno Bay, South-Kivu, Congo - kab_092012_11.1m | ecosystem: Environmental > Aquatic > Freshwater > Lake | place: Democratic Republic of the Congo... | reverse complement strand
TGCTATTAGCAGAGTAGGGGGGTATATGTCAGGATCAACGCGGGCTTTTTTGACATACTGGGCGGAGATCACAACGACGGCGGTGACGAGGAAGGGCGGGGGTGTGAAATTCAAGACGGAGGTGTGTTACCTGCCATTTAACCGGAATGTAAAGGGCGAGGCCGGTACAGAGCCGCGACCCGGGGGATCCATGACCCTGGTGCTGGATGAGGGCGATGATCGATCACGGATCCGGTTATGGAATGGGTTGTTTGAGATGGTGGCGGGGGTCCGGCAGAACCGTCCGGGGGGGATACGCTGGCGTGTGGATCTCAATAACGTGGCTAATTATTGGCGCGGGGTGCTGGATCTGGCGATCGAGGTCACGGCGATGGAGCTGGATGTGGAGGTGACGTATGAAGGGCGATGGAATTGTAATGGTGATGCTGCTGATGCTGTTCGCTGGGGTGGTAGCCGCGGGGGCGCTGGAGCTGCAGAATTCGCGCGAGCTGGCGCTGCAGAAGGTTGAGGTGCGGCGGTTGGAGGCGGAGGCGAGTGCGCTGCAGGCGCGGGGGGCGCTGGAGATGCAGGAATATCTGATTCAGGCGCTGCAGAGGGCGGATGCAGAACAGACGGTGAATATAGTGGGTGTGGTCGGGGTGGCGGGGATGGCGCTGGCGCTGGTGCTGGGGTTCGGGTTGGGGGTGGTGGTTTATGCGCGGCGGGAGATAGGCAAGACCCTCACCCCATCCCTCCCCCAATGGGGGAGGGTGAGGCAGATCGAGTCCATACAGGGTGAATGGCGACCGGTGGCAATGAAGCGGATAGAGGTTGAAACCTCTACTACGAACAGGGAAAAGTCAAAATGGAATTCAATCTGAATGTGAAAATCAGGGGAGGGCAGCGGACGCCGGTGGAGGTCAGCGCCTGCAGCACGGCGGTGAATCCGAGGGTGATGGTGTTGAAAGGCGGTGAGGTCATCACGGATGCGCAGATCGCGGCATGGATCGAGCATGAGCTGACGGATGTGCTGGAAAATGTGCAGGCGGGTTGTCCAGCGGAGGGGGATTTCGATGCCGCATAGGGTGCAGCGGAAACGGGAGGCGGGCTGGCGGATGCCTCCCGATACGATCTACGTAGGGAGGCCCACGCAGTGGGGTAATCCGTGGGGACCGGATGGGTTTTTGAACAAGCGGGAACGGGTTGAGGCGTTTGAGCGACGTGCGCGGCGTTTCAAGCAGAGCGATCCAGATGGGTTTGAGGTGTGGATTGCGCCGCTGCGGGGGATGAACCTGGCATGCTGGTGCGATCTGGATAATTTGTGCCACGCGGATGTGTTGTTGAAGCTGCTGGAGGAGACCTCACCCCCTCTCCACTTGTAAAGAGGGGGATCAAAATGGAGAATGCAGATGGAGAGAAAGCCACGGATTAGTACGCGGGCGCGGAAGGGGATGCGGCAGTTGCTGGAGATGGAGTACCGGTCCTTTGAGATTGCGAGTGTACTGGGGGTGAGTGCGAAATCGGTCAGGCGTTGGTGCGCGGCGGGCGCTCCCCACCGGCGAGAAGATAACGGTTATCTATGGATTGTGGGAAGCCAGCTGGCACAGTGGATGGATGGGCTGAAACGGGAGCGGGTGCGGCTGGCGGAAGGGGAAGCGTTTTGCGTGAAGTGCCAACGGGCGGTGACTATGGCAGGGTCTATCAGGAAGGAGCCCAATATGCGTAAATATATACTGCGAGGCACGTGTTCGATTTGTGGGGGCACGGTGTGCAGGTTTGTGCGTGATTGACAGACAGAATTTCAAGGATGTTGAGGCGCACCTGGTTTATCGCCGAGATGTGAAGAGGGATGCGGCGAAGACACAGGCGACACGGCATTCGTCGCTGCGGCTGCTGCTGGCATGGGCAGATGCTGCGCTGCTGTCGGATGCACCGGCAATCCGTCCGACATGGCCGGTGTATATATCCAGGGAGCTGCGCGATGGGGAGCCACTGGCGGCGGCGACGCAGGCGAAGCTGGTGAGTGATGCGCGGACGTTTTTCCGCTGGGCGGTGATCGCGTATCCCAGGCGGTACCGAAAAATTACGTTGATGTGGCTGGACTCGCTGCAGCCAATTGCGCAGCCATCGGGGGTGGAACACCGGGAGATTTATACGCTGCTGGATATGGAGCTGCTGGTGGGGACAACGGGCGGAGGGCTGCGGGGAGACCGGATCCGGGCGGCAGCGGCCATGCTGTTTTTGAGCGGGATGCGGGTGGGCGCATTTGTGACGATGCCCCTGCGGGCGGTGAATGTGCAGGGCCGGGAGATCCGGCAGTGGACGAATCTGGGGATTAAGACGAAGTTCCGGAAATCTGCGACAACGTTTTTGCTGGAGATCCCGTCTCTGCTGGCAGTGGTGGAGGCATGGGACACGCGCTTGCGGTCCGAGATGCCTGGGAATGCGATGTGGTATCCGGCGCTCAGTGAGGTGTTGTGGCGACAGGCATTGGGGCCGGTGTTCACGCAGAATCCGGAACGGGCGCACGCGCTGCGGGGGGATCTGATGTGGTTGTGCGAGATGGCCCATGTGCCGTATATGACGCCACATAAATTACGTCACGGGCATGTGGTGCACGCAATCGACCATGCCCGGAATCCGGCAGATTTGAAGGCGATCAGTCAGAATGTGATGCACTCGAATCTGGCGACGACGGACGGGATTTATGGGGTGCTGCAGGATGGGGATGTGGCGGCGCGGATTGCGCGGATGGGTGGAGCGGGGGCGGAGACGGGGAATGCGGAGGTGATCGCGCAGTTGGAGAAGTTGCTGGCAGAGTTAAAGCGCGGTTAGATGGGAGGGAAACGGGAGGCAAATTGGAGGGTTTCAGGCGTGATTATAGGTAATTTTCGGGATGGTATGGGGTGGCAGTTGGGCTATTTGTGAGTGGGTACACCACAATACCATAATAAATGTAAACGTGAGAGGGAGTGGTTTGGGATGTTTATTTGGCAGGTCTTAACATCGGGAATTATTTTTGGTAATATGGAGATGTAAATGGTGTGAAATAGTTTTTGAATGGGGCGTGTGGGCTGTCGGGGGATCAGTCCGTAATGCGTAAAGCGTAATTTAGATACCGTCTCGGTGGGCCAGAGGCAGGTGGTGGGGCGGTTAGGGCAGGCCATAATATAGTATCCACCACAAATTTTATATGATGGAGTCTGGTCCCTAACATCAGGCTCAAATGCGGAAAACGCGCTGAATAGACGGGAGGCTATTGTTCGGCTGTTCAGCGCGTTTTTGTGTGAGGGAGTCTAACATCTGGAGATGCCGCACTGGGGTGCGGCGCTCCCAGGAGGAAGATATGCGGAAGGCGATGGTGTTGATGGTGGTGGTTGTTTTGCTGGTGCTGGCGGCGGGCCGTGTGGGGGCGCAGGCGGCGGATGAGCCGGTCGTGGGCGGGATCGGGCCGATCGCGCAGCCGGAGTTGTCGGGAGGTTGGGTGGCGGGGTTTGTGTATGTGTTCCTGCTGGTGCTGATGGAGTATGTGCCGGGGTTCCGGGATTGGTGGGATGTTTTCAAATACAAATATGAGTCCATCGCGGGTTTTGGCCTGGTGGTGGTGATCGCGCTGGTGGGGCTGCACTACGCAGGGGCGTTTGACCTGGAGATCGGGGCGTTCGGGTGGCCGGTGATCGGGACGGCGATCAATACGTGGCTGGCATTCCTGGGTGGGGCGTGGCTGATCTGGACCGCGTTGAAAAAGGCACGGGCGCTACCACGGATGAGGGAAGGCTATTTTAACGATAGGATACCGTATGCCTGAGTGGTTAGATATTGTGATCACGGTTATGTTGACCCTTGCCGGGCGCGAGGGTCTTGGTTTGTGGAATGCCAGGGTGCAGGCGCGAAAACTACAGGCGCAGGTGCAGGCGCAGGAGATCGACAACCGGATCCGGGTGGACGCGGATGAGTGGAACCGGTTACGAGACCTGGTGGCGGATATCCAGGCAGACAACCAAATGCTGCGCGCGGATAACAAGGCGCTGCGGGAGGATCTGGATGGTTTGAAGGCGCGGGAGAGCAGCAGGGAGATTGAGATGAACCGGCTGCGGATGGGGGTTGTGATTTTGGTCAGCCAGTTACGCGAATATGGAATTGAACCGAAATGGGAGCCGTATGATGAAGTCGGAACAACCACTAAAGTGGTCACTACAAACGGTCGGAACAACCACTAAAGTGGTCACTACAAACGGTCGGAACAACCACTAAAGTGGTCACTACAAACGGTTAGTCTGAAGTCGGGAGTTATGATGATCGTTGATGGGATTTTGGAAACAGCAGAACTTGGGGCACCGGGAGCGGATTTGCCTTCGCACACTCCATCATCGCCGTCCGCACCGGCGCCTCAAGCTCTGCCGCTTCCAGGCATGGAGGACGCGGCGCTAAATGCTCTGGATGAGGCGCAGCTGCGGAGCGAGGTGGCGCGTCGGATTTTCGAGAACGCGGAGGACGCGGGCCTGTGGCTGGATGATTATGTTCAGCTATTGGCGGAGGGTTGGAGCTGGCGGCAGGCGGTGTATATGCTGTGGGCGAGCCAGCCGAAGGCGATCCGGCAGCCGAAAACGGAGCTGGAATTGGCGACGGAGGTGCTGGGCCTGGCGAGTGCGCGGTTGATCCGGCAGTGGAAGCAGGATAATCCGGCGATGGAAACCATTATCCGGAAGCTGCAGATTACGACGCTGGGGAAGGCGCGGGCGGAGGTACTGGATGCGCTGATCGAGAGCGCAACGACGCCGTCGTACCGGAATTACCGGGACCGGGAGTTGTTTTTGAAGATTACGGGGGATTATGTCCCACGGGAGCGGGTGGATGTGGGGACGGCGGATGCCGGGGAGCTGGCGGCGATGGATGCTAATGAGCTGGCGGCACTGGCGCAGATTCCGGTGGATGGGGAACGTTAAAACGTTGGAACGTTGGAACATGCCGAACTGGGGTTTAGATGCCGCAATGTGCCGCACTGGGGTGCGGCGCTCCCAGGCGGACGTGTGGGGATAGAGACAAACAGATGATGGGGACAGCGGTCAGGACTGAGACGGTCAGGCAGGAGCTGGCACGGCGGGAGCTGGCGCGGACGGATTTGACGGCGTTCGCGTGGTACACGTTCCGGCAGTACCGGGCGGCAGCGGTCCACCAGTTATTGGCCGAGAAGTTGATGGATGTGGAGCGGTACATTACCAGCGGGGGCACTGAGGGGATTGGCAGGCTGATGGTGTTTATGCCTCCCCGACACGGGAAATCGGAGCTGGTGAGCGTGCGTTTTCCGGCGTGGTTCCTGGGACGCAATCCGGATAAGCGGGTGATCCTGGTGAGCTGCACAGCCGGTTTGGCAGTGGGTTTCAGCCGCCAGGTGCGGAATGTAATCCAGGATGTGCCATTCCAGGCTGCCTTCGGTTTGAAATCGGGGATGCCGGAGGATGCGCAGGTGCAGATGAGCGATGACAGCCGTGCAGCAGATGCGTGGGAGATCGAGGGGCACGCAGGCGGGTTGGTGGCTGCGGGTGTGGGCGGCAGCATTATCGGACGCGGGATGCACCTGGGCGTGGTGGATGACCCGTTCAAAAACCGGCAGGAAGCTGAATCCGAGACGACCCGGAATGAGATCGATGCGTGGTTCCGGTCCACATTTTACACGCGGCTGGAGCAGGGCGGCGCGGTGGTGCTGATGCACCAGCGGTGGCATTTTGACGATCTGGCGGGACGGCTCCTGCAGCGGATGGTGGAAGATGAGGCCGCTGACCAGTGGACGGTGCTGAATTTGCCAGCGATCGCGGAGCCCTGGGCGCAGCATGTAGACGGCGCGGACGTGATTGACGCGGCAAAGCAGGGTTATTGGAAGGGGATTGATCCGCTGGGGCGGAATCCAGGGGAGCCATTATGGCCCGGGAAATATCCATTGCCAGCACTGCACGGGATTGAGGCGAATGTGGGCGCCTATGAGTGGGAAGCGATGTACCAGCAGCGACCACAACGGCTGGAGGGCGCGCTGATCAAGGCGTATAGCATTTTGCAGATCCGTTTGGATGAGCTGCCGAAGGGCCTGTGGGCGGTGCGCTATTGGGATCTGGCAGTGAGCCGGAACAAGCGCGCAGATTTTATCAGCGGCGGACGGCTGAGCTGCGATGAGGGGAAAATTTATATTGAGCATATTGCGCGCATTCCGGGACCGTGGGCGGATGCGCGGAAGCGGATGGTCGAGGTGATGCTGCGCGACGGTCCAGCGGTGACGCAGGGGATTGAGATCTCTGGTCAGCAGGGCGGTTATTTCCAGGAGCTGCAGCGCGACCCGCAGCTGGCGGGGATCTCGATCGTGGGGGTGAATCCACAGCAGGTGGGAGATAAAACGGTCCGGGCAAATGTGTGGGCGAGCCGCATCCAGGACGGGCTGGTGCACCTGGTGACGGGGAACGGTTGGGATGTGGGGTCTTTTTTGAGCGAGTGCATTGCGTTCCCGCTGGGGGCGCATGATGATCAGGTGGACGCGGTGAGCGGCGGGGTGCAGATGCTGGGGAATAAGCGGCGGAAGATGGTGACGGGGACGGTGAATTTTTATGAACGTTAGAATGTGCCGGATTGGGGTGCATTGTGCCGCACTTGGGTGCGGCGCTCTCATGCGGCGCTCCCATAAGGGGTATGAATGGCGAAGGTAAGCAGTATTTTTGAGACAGATGAGTTCAAGCCATTGACGCAGGCGTGGCAGGTTCGGACGATGGAGCTGCAGGCACGCGGGGCGTATTACGATGGGACGGTATACCGCAGCTTGCAGGCGATCCTGGGGCCGCTGTGGAAGCGGCTGTACAAGGGGATCAAGCCGCTGTTTCTGCCTTTTGCGCGTGCGGTGGATGTGGATGCGGGATTGATCCCAGGCGGTTGGGCGCTGGCGGATGATGCACCGGCAGCCTGGCGGATTGGGATGGAACAGTTATTCAGGGTCAGCCGGTGGGCGATGCGCGGAGTGTTGTTTGTGCATTACGGCGCGGTTCACGGGGTGAGCTGTTTGAAGGTAGTGGACGACCGCAGCTCGATGCGGGTGATGCTGGCGCCGATCAATCCCACGCGATTGATGCTGACGGGCAACGGCCCGTACGCCGACGCACCGGCTCAGGCGCTCTATGTAGAGCGGAGACAAGACGTTGCATGGAATAATGCGGCAGGAGGTGATCCATACGAGTACGCTGAGGTGACCACAGCGGAATGGGTGCGGACGTTCGTGAATGGGCTGCCTCAGGGTATTGGGGGACGTGAAGCGGCGTATGCTAATCCATTGGGCGTGGTGCCGTATGTGGAAGTGCGGCATATTGAGGACGGATCGCAGCTCGGGGCGTGCACGTACCAACGGGCAATCGAGATGCTGGATGAGGTGAACGAGCTGGCAAGTTACCTGGCGGACATCATCAAAAAGCACGTGGAGCCGCAATGGGCGTTATCCGGCGTAGAGCCGACAGAACTGGAGAAAAGCGGGGATAACGCGTGGTTCCTGCCAGAGGGCGGGAAGGCGGATGCCCTGGTGGCGAATCTGGATATCGAGGGTGTGCTGAATTTCGTGAAGGCGGTGCGTGAGAATGTGCTGGACGCGCTGCCGGAGCTGAGTTTCACGGAGCTGCGGAAGCGGGAGCGGGTGGCGACGGCGACGTTGGAAATGCAAATGCTGGAGCTGACGCTGAAGATGCTGCGCGCAAGGCCGAATTATGACGCGGGACTGGCGGCGGCGATGAAAATTGCAGGATTGGCAGGAAGCCAGATGGGGATCCCAGAGGTTGCTGCGTTGGCGGATGATGGTCTAGAGCTGGACAACGGGCGGCGGGTGCTGCCCCTGGATACGGAGACGGCGCTGCGGATCGAGAGCCTGGCGCTGACGGTGGAAGCGCAGCGGCAGAATCTGGAAATGCAGAAGGAGCTATTGAATGGCGAACCCGGGGCCCAGAGATCAGTTACTGAAAATTAACGCGCAGGACCTGCTTTTCCTGGACCGGCTGGACAGGAAGGTGGTGCGGGAGATCTCGCGGGCATATCAGGCAGCGCGGCTGGAAATCCTGGGGGCGATCACAGAACGGCAGGCGACGTTAAAAATGCCGGGGCTGGATGCGGAGCAAAAACGCCTGGTTATTCAGGATCTGGCGCGGGACCAGTCTCTGTTTGCACAGATTGAGCTGCGGTTGATGGCGCTGCAGGGGCAAGTGGGCAGGATTGCAAGCGGGGCGTTCGATGAGGCGTATGACGGCGCGACCGACCGGGCCAAGGATGAAGCGCTGATATTTGCGCGGTATTTCGATCTGCAGTTCACGATGGTGGATTTCACGTCGGTTGAGATCGGACTGCAGGACGCGCTGGCGGCATTGAGCGCGGATCAGGGGAAATTGGGCGCGGTGCTGATCAGCGAGCTGCGGGGTGGACTGATCCGGGGCGATCCGTTTGACGATATTGTGCGGAGATTGCTGGCGAAAGATTCGAGCGTGTTTGTGAACGGGGAAGTGAGCGCGGTACGCGCGGCGCGGCGGGGGGTGATCGAGGCGAACAACGGCGCGCGCGACCTGTATTACCGGGAGTGGGAGCAGAGCATCCCGGGGTTGATGAAGCAGGCGGTGGCGGCGATCACGCCGGAGACGACGGACACGTGTCTGGCGGTACACGGGCAGATACGACGATTGAATGAGCCGTATGAGTTGACGGGGAGGAAGGCGTTCCAGCCGCGGATGATGTATCCGGGATTCCACTGGAACTGCAGGACGAGCAGCGTGGCGTACCATCCGAAGTTTGAGGAGGGGTCGGCGATGACGACGGAGGGGATGCGGGAGGCAGCGAGGAAGGAAGCGGAGAGGCGGAAGGCGGAAGTTTGAAGTTGGGGAAATTGCGTGTTGCGTATTTCGTAAGGAGGCGAGGCGACGATGGCGGAGGAAAATGATGGTGGTGGAAACGGAAAAAAGATAGAGGTTGAAACCTCTACTACAAACAACGTACAACCGGGACCGGTGCCGTATGAGCGGTTCAAGGAGATCAATGATGAGCTGCGGCAGGCCCAGGAGACGTTGAAGGCGCTGACGGATGCGCAGGCGACGGCTGAGGAAGAGAAGCTGAAAGAACAGCAGAAATTTCAGCAGTTGTACGAGAAGGCGCAGGCTGAGTTACAGACAGAGCGGACTGAGCGGATGCGGATGCAGGTGGCAGTAGAGGCGAAGATCCCGCTGGGGATGGCGGGGCGGCTGCAGGGAACCACGCGGGAGGAGATGCTGCAGGATGCGAAGGGGTTGGCGGCATTTTTGAAGCCACCCACGGGACCGGGGAATCCTCCCCCACCAGGTGGGGGAAATGGGACGCCGCTGGATATTGAGGCAATGAGCCCGGAGGAGATCCGGAAGAATGCGGGGAGGTTGTGGGGGCATTCATAGGCGAAAGATGCCTCAATGTGCCGCACTGGGGTGCGGCGCTCCCAGGGGGGTTATGGAGAGTGTGTATTGAGTTCCACGTGGCGTAGCACGTTAAACACGTAGTCGGGACTATTAAAATTTATATCACTATGGAGGTATGGAGATGGCAGGGAATATTACGACTACGCAGTTGAGCAACAGTATCCCGACAATTGTGGCGGCACAGGCGCTGGGTTATCTGAAGGCCAACACGGTATTGGCCCAGTTGGTGGCACGCGACTGGGATGATGAGGTGGCGCAGTACGGGCAGACGGTGACGATTCCGTTCCGAGGCGCGTTGTCGGCGAATGACAAAACCCAGGGCAGTGTGGTGACGCTGCAGCAGGTCAGCGACACGGCTGGCAGCGTGACGCTGAACAAGCACAAGGAAGTCAGCTTCCTGATCGAGGACCTGGCGAAGGCGCTGGCGAGGCCCGATTATATCAACGGGTATGTGATGGACGGGATGGCGGTGATCGCCGAGCAGATCGATGAGGATCTCGCCGCGTTGTACAGCGGTTTGAGCCAGTCGGTTGATGCCACCGGCGGTCTGGGCGAGGACGATTTCCGGGCAGCTCGCAGGCTGTTGAATGCCGCGAAGGCCCCCCTGGGCAACCGGGTGGCAGTCCTGCACGAGGATGCGGAGTATGCTCTGCTGGGAATTGAGAAGTTCGTCAACCAGAATTACCAGGGACTGCAGGGGGCGCCGCAGGGGCTGATCAATGCGTTCTCGGGCCGGTTCGTGGGGTTCGATGTGTATGTGGATCAGAAGGTGACCGTAGCGACCAGTGAGTGCAAGAACCTGTTTATGCACCGGAACGCGCTGGTCCTGGCGACACGGCCCCTGCCACCGGCACCGGCGGGCATGGGAGTGATCCAGAAAGTGATGAGCGAGGACGGGTTTGGGCTGCGGGTGACGATGAGCTACAGCGCGAATTATCTAGGCGTGCAGTGCACGATCGATGTGTTGTACGGGGTCGCTGAGCTGCGGGACAGCCACGGCGTTGTGGTAAGAACCACAGAAATTTAGGCGGATAGAGGTTAAAACCTCTACTACGAACGGTTGATGTGTTAAGTAAGGGATCCGGGAGACCGGGTCCCTAAAAAGAGCAGGAGGGAGCGATGACACGAGTATTTATCAAACGAGGATGGAAGATATTGCTGGCGGTTATGCTGGTAATGGTGATGGTTGGCGGGGTGATGGTTGCACTGCAGCCAGAGCCTGCAGTTGTTGAGGCAGCCGGGGCGGGGTTCCCGATCACGATCAATTCGGCGTCGATCGCGGCAAATACCACGTTTTCAGCCCGGCAGTGGACCTGGGACGGCAACGACAAGACCACGGCAGAGGTGTGGTACAGCATTGATCAGGGTACGACCAATACGATGACGCTGTACCTGGATGCGAGCCCGGACAATGTGATGTGGAAGACGGCCTACGCGACGGTGGTGAGCGCGAATGCGGCAGATGCTACGAGTTACACGTCAGCCACGATTGTGGGGCGGTATTTCCGGATCCGGGCAACTGTGGCGAACACGAATGCGGTCACACCGACGATTAAGGTGGTTTATAAATAACGTTAAAACGCTCGAGGAGGCGGTATGGCGAAGAAGGGTGGAATGGTGAGGTACTATGTGGTGAATCCTGCCGGGGCGGTGCACGGGGTGACGCGGGAGCATGCGGCGGCACGGCTGCGAACGGTGGGTTGGCGGGTGGCGACGGCGGCGGAGATCGCGGAGTATGAAAAGCGCACGGAGCAGCGGTTTGATGATCCCATCGCGGAGCCGTGGAATCCGGAGCCGCAGGCGGTCGAGGCAGAGGTAACGAGTAACGAGTAACGAGTCATAGGTAGGGGCTGGGAGACCTAACCCCCGGCCCCTTCCCTTCCTGAGTACAGCGAGGAGTGGGGATGGCGGAACGGAATCACCTGGTGAATGGGCGGTTTTTGCACAATCTGAACGGGTGGACGGCGGTGGACGCGGCCTACAACGCGGGCGCCGGTGATGATCACTATGGCGTGGCGCTGCTGGAGGATGGCGGGTCGATTTCGCAGACGTTCGGGGTGGCATATGCGCGGAGCTATTCGCTGCATAGCGCGGTGAAGCCGACGAATACGCTGATTACGAATGAGGTGCTGGCGACGCTGACGGATGGCGACGGCAACACGCTGGTGGCGCTCTCCCTGGAGGGGACGGCGGCGACCTGGACTGAGAATACGGATGAGGTCGGGCTGGCGCCAGGGACCACGTTTACGCTGACGATCAGCAATGATTCCGGGGCGGATGTGAGCGTGGATGACGTGTGGCTGTGGTTTGTGCCGCTGACCCGGGCAGAGATTGCGGCGCGGGTGCACGCGCATCTGGGCCAACTGGCGACGGACCGCAGTTTGAGCACGACAGCGGTGGGCGCATTGACCGAGGGGGATTATACGTATGCGGTGGATGCGGGACTGCGGAACACTGGCGCGGTGAATCCGGAAACGGGGGAGCCTGATGTGCGCTATGTTGACCCGGGGATGATCGCGGGGTTGCTGGATGCGGTGGAGCTGGAGATGCTGAGGCGGCTGGAACGTGATTATGCGACCGTGACCGATTTGACAATAGGACCCAGGCGGGAAGCCAGGTCGCAGACGGCGGAGATGCTGGCGAAGGCGACGCAGGCGGCAGGCGGGGGGAAGGCGACGGTGCGGAAGATGCGGCATAGGGCTGACGATTATGAGATGGGGTGAAACGTATTGCGTGTTGCGTATTTCGTAAGGAGTAAGGAGTAAGGAGTAATGAGTGCGTTTGAGGATAGCTTGACGGTTACGGTGTCAACGAAGAGGAATTCGACAGGGACGGGGATGACGGCGAAATTGGCGTCGCTGGCGATCCTGCCGCTGATGCCAGCCAGTGAGGAGATCGTGCAGACGCTGGGGCTGAATTCGCCACGGAAGGCGCTGGAGACGTATTGCCAGGATGCGGACGTGGAGGAAGGGGACCAGTTGATTGTGGGTGGAACGGCGTATGTGGTGCGGTTTAGGGGCAGTTGGCCGTGGGATGGCAGCTCCGGGTTTATGCATTTGGTGGTGGAAGAAAACGTATAAACGTTAAAACGTTGAAACGTTACATATGAGGAGGTTGGGTAAATGGGTATTGAACCGAGTATGCCAAGTCAACGAAATGTGATCGGCGGGGTGATCGGACGGAGTAGCTGCGCGATTACACGACCGGCAAATACAACGGATTATGCGTCGGGGGATATCTGGTCGGACAGCACGTCGACACCGACAACGCCGGAGCTGGAGAATGTGGCGCGGATCGCGGGGCTGAGTGGGGCGCTGACGGATCTGATGGTGATGTTCAGCGGGACGACCGCACGGGCGTTCTGGCTGTATCTGTTCAGGGAGGCAGTCACGATCGACAACGACAACGCGGCATTCTCGCCGACGTATGCGGAGTTGCAGACGCTGGTGACGCTCCTGGACAGCGCGAATGCGAATTCGTTTGTGACCGCGGGAGGGATCGTGTATGTGTTCGAGAAGACGCGGACGATCAAGTGCGCGGCAGGGGATGCGAGTTTGTACCCGGTGATCGAGCTGCGCGGGGCGTATACTCCGGAGTCGGCAGAGGTGGCGACCATCGTGCTATCGCCGATGCAGGACTGAGATGATGTTATTCGGTACAAGGCGGGCGTTGCTGAGCAGACGAGCGGCGACGGCGGCGTTTGCCGGCATGTTTGACGCCGTGGAAAGCAGCCTGGTACATGTGTGGTCCCCGACGTGCCGGGTACTCACGTCGTATACCGGTGATCTGGTGCGTCTGCGGAGGACCAGCGACGATGCTGAAGCGAACTTCAGCTATACCGCCACAGGCGAGATTGATTATGCTGCGGTGGCAGCGTGGGCTGGCGGCGAGGTGCGCATTGTCACGCTCTACGACCAGATAGGCGGCGATAATGTCACCCAGGCGACTGCTAATAACCAGCCAATTTTTAGTGACGATGTTATTAACGGGCATGGTGTGGGCGAGTATGACGGCACATCGCATTGCCTGCAAGGCGCATATACTAATGGCGGGGCGCTATCACAGCCGTTTACAATTGTAGTATTGGCTGACCTGGTAGATGGAGTGGGGAATGATGATAAGGCGTATTACCTTATAGACGGAGACGACGGGACAAATAGGTCAGAGATTTACAAACGGGTAGCTACAACTCCGGATTGCTGGGCACTTTATGCAGGCGCCACACTCGAAGGCGGCGCATCAGATGATGCCACCCATCTTTTCACGATGCTATTTAACGCCGCATCCAGCGTATTGTGGGTGGATGGAGTGCAAAACGCCGCGGGTGATGCCGGCACGCAAAATGCAGACGGTATCACGATTGGCGCTCAGAATCTCACTACTAAATTCTGGTCAGGCTACATCGGTACGGTCGCCGTCTTCGATTCGGCACTATCAACGGGAGACCGGCAGGTGGCGGAGGCGGCGCTGATGGATTACTACGGGATAACGTAGGGATAACGTAAAATGACATACATTAAATTCGACGATAAAAAGCAAGCACTGGCACGCAGCAAAGAAATGTGGGAAACGGTGCTCGTAAGGAAAAAAAATCCTGAAGATGTGACCGAGTTTCTGTACGGCGTGCAGGAACGACCGGCAGAGCCAGACCCGGAACACGTCGAGACGCTACCGGACGGTGTGGACGTAGCGATTGTAATTACTGAGAGGGACGGGTATCTGGACAAGCTGGTAGCGACCGAAAAAGTCACGGCAACAGAAGCGATTACAGTTGCAGAGTTATACCCTGCGTGGGAGTCTGGTACAGCATACAGCGTTGATGATATTGTGACCTACGGTGATGACCTTTACGTGGTCAGGCAGGCGCACTCCGCGCAAGCCGACTGGCAACCGCCTAGCGTGCTGGCATTGTACCGCGTGTACCGCAAAGACGCTGATACAACACTGGACTGGATAGCCAGTGAGCGGGTAGAGGTTGGCTGGCATAGGATGTATGCCGGCACTGAGTATGAGTGCATACAAGCGCACGTTACGCAGTCAGACTGGACGCCACCCGTAGTACCGGCACTATGGGCTGCGGTGGTTGCACCTACGGCTGAATGGTCGTATCCAATTGCATACAAAGTTGGTGACATAGTGACATATCAAGGCCAGACATATCAATGTCGGCAAAGTCACACTTCACAAGCCGGCTGGTCGCCACCTGTTGTGCTGGCGCTATGGTTGCCATTATGAGGACACAATATGGTGGATGAACTGAGGGGGGAATAGTGGCGGCACGCATCGTCGCAGTGGGGGAATTATTTGTCACCGATTTCTTCGCCGCCACTCCCAGTGTGCGGCGGTCCGTAGATATAGGGGATCAGTTGCATGATTGACGTTGAGATTCAGGGACTGGCGGAGACGCAGGCGCGGTTGGAGCGGTTGCTGACGGACGTTGATCCGGGGGACGGGCTGCGGGCTGTGTTTGCGGGGATGACGCTGCGGGCGCACCGGTATGCGACGGGGATCACGCATGTGATTACGGGGCGGTTGAAAAACAGCCATTTTCCACGGGTGAGGGTACGGGGAAATGAAATTTATGGTGTGGTGGGCACGAATGTGGCCTACGCAAAGGCGGAGCACGATCGGGGCGGGAGCCACGCATTTTATGACAGGGTTGTGGCGGAGGATGGTCCGGGGATTGTGGCGCAGGCGGAGGCGGATATTGCGGGGATGGTGCGGAGAGCGGGAGCATAAAGCGTAATGCGTAAAGCGAATTGCGTGTTGCGTATTTCGTAAGGGAGTGTGATGGATTTAGGAGAGCGAGCGGCGCGGATGGCGTGGGTGGAGGGGAGGACGTGGAATGAGATCACGGAGATCCTGAAGGAGCCCAAGGAGAAGGTCAGGTCGGCGGCGCGGCGCTATAAGCAGCTAAATCCTGGATTGGTGGTTACACCCACCCCACCCCAGGTATTGGCGGTAGAGGGCACGCAGCCAGGTGACAGTGCGCCGGATCCGGAGGATGTTTTTAACCGGGCATGCGCGGAGTGGGAGCGGACGAAGCAGCTGGTGCGGTATAAGCAGTATCAGGGGTTGGTGTTCGATCACGGTCCGATCGCGCTGGTGAATATGGCGGACCTGCACCTGGGCGAGCAGGGGGTGAATTATCCGCGGATTGAGGCAGAGGCGGCGCTGATCGGGAGCACGCCGGGGATGTTTGTGGTGGGCGTCGGAGACTGGGTGAATCAGTATATTGTGGGCAAGCTCAAGGACTACAGAAACAAAACGCGATTGAATATTCCGGATGAGTGGGCGCTGCTGCGGATTGTGTTGGGGATGTTGGGTGATTCGCTGGTGGCGCTGGTGCTGGGGAATCACGATAACTGGCTGGAGACGCTGGTGGGGATCAGTTATTTTGAGGCGGTGCTGGAAGGTCTGTCTCCCACAGTTCTCTATGAGCCGTATGACGTGCTGATTAATGTAACGATAGGTGAATGGACGGTACCGCTGCGGGCGCGGCATAAATGGCGGGGGAGCTCGATTTATAACGATACGCACGGGATTGAGCGCGCAGCAAAGTTCGACAAGAATTTCGTGATCGGGATGGGGGCGCACACGCACGCCAGCGGGCTGGTACGGGAGTTCAATAACGCGGGGGAAACCGGGATGGCGATGCTGGCAGGGAGTTATCTAGAGGTGAGCGAGTTCGCGCAAAAGCAGGGGTTCGCGCATCCGAATACGAGCACGGCGGTGGCGGTGGTGATCGATGAGAAACGGCGGTCGCTGACGGGATTCGGGGATCTGGCGACGTGCGCGGATTATATGGGGCGGATGTATAAAACGTAATGAGTAAGCCCCCACCTAACCTCCCTCAATGGGGGAGGAAGGAAACAGGAGACATGAATGACGATTCCGGATAGAGGGGCGATACGAACGAGGTGGGTAGCGCTGTGCACGACGAAGGGGAGTTGGCAGGCGGTGTATGACCACCAGCCGAAGACGTTCGACGGGAAGACGCCGGTGGCGACGGTGCACGGGGATTTGTACGAGCAGGAGATCGATACGTTTGGCGGGGCCACGCAGGATGTGACGGTGCGGTTGCTGCACACAAATTTTGTGAAGCGGGATAACGCGGATGCGGCGGAGGATACGCTGGACGATTTGCTGCAGGCGGTGGGGCAGGTGGTGGCGGCTAACCGGGTGGACAGCCAGGGAAACTGGCAGGAGCTGCACCTGGAGCGGGCGCAGCCGGATTATGTGATTGTGGATGGGGAGCAGTACCGGAGTGATGAGGTGACGTTGGTGTTTACGGTGTATGCGTAGTGCCGCATTAGGGTGCATTGTGCCGCACTGGGGTGCGGCGCTCCCAGGCGGTTATCCATAGGAGGGATTGAGAGATGACGAAATATGCGGGGAGTGATTTGGCGATTACGTTCAACAGCGTGAATATCGGGGTTCACGGGGCGTCGCTGGACGTGGATGAGGAGCACCCGGCTCCAGATGTGACGTCCTTTGGAGACGATGACGGCACGTATGTGGGCGGCGGGGTGACGGACCGGAAGGCTACGTTTGACGGTTTCGACGACACAGCAGGCACGATTTTCGCGGGCGTGGCGCCGGGGACAAGTTCGACGTTGTTGTGGTATCCACAGGGGAATTCAGCCGGGAAGCCGTCTCGCAGCGTAACGGCGATTGTGACGAAGCGCAGCGTTGGATTGAAAATCAGGGACAAGGTGGCGCTGAAGGTGGAGTTTCAGTTGAGCGGGACGCTGACGGCAGGGACGGTATAAACATTCCGCACTGGGGTTTATATGCCGCATTGGGGTGCATTGTGCCTCACTGGGGTGCGGCGCTCCCAGGCGGCAATCCATAGGAGGGATTGATGACGAAATATTCTGGATCGGATTTGTTTGTGACATTCGACGCAACGACGATTTCAGATCACGGGGCGTCGCTGGATGTGGATGAGGAGCACGCGGCTCCGGACGTGACGGCGTTTGGGGACAATGACGGCACGTATATTCCCGGCGGGGTGACGGACCGGAAGGCTGTGTTTGACGGTTTTGATGACAGCGGGGGGGATGTGTATAATGCGTGCCCACCCGGAGCAAGCAATACTCTGGCTTGGTATCCGCAAGGCTATGTTGCAGGGCTGCCGGCCTATAGCGCGGAGGCGATTGTGACGAAGCGCAGCGTCGGGTTCAAGATCCGGGATAAGGTAGCGCTGAAGATTGAGTTTCAGATCACGTCGACGGTGACGGTAGGGGTTGTGCCTGGAGGCGATTAAGCGTTGAGATGCCGCAATGTGCCGCACTGGGGTGCGGCGCTCCCAGGCGGCGCTCCCAGGCGGCGCTCCCAGGTTGATAATCAGTGTAGGAGGCGATGATGGAAGAGGCGAAGCGGGTTCCGTTGGATGAAAAGGGCAGACCGGTGGCAACGAACCGGGTGGCAAGCGACGATGTTGAGACGCAAGGACCGGGAACGTGGGTGGAGTTCCGCGCTAGTTTGCGGTTGAAGCATTTGCGGGCGGTGGCGGAGATGGCGACGTTTGCGAGTGTGGACTTCGGCACGAATCAGCAGGAGGCGCTAGACGCTTTCGGCAGGATCGGGGCGGTGATGAGCAGCCTGGTGCTCGCGTGGAACTGGACGGATGAGGAAGGCGAGCCGCTGGCGCAGCCGCGCGATAATGCGGAGGTGTTCGAGGAGCTGACCTTTCCGGAGTTGAACTGGTTGATTTCGCAGTTAGGAGCCGATGTAGGCCCAAAAGCAGTTCCAGCGAGCTGATTTTAGATCAGCTCGCGATGCATTTGCATACAGGTTCGGAGGCGCATCCGGCGCCGTGGGCGTGGGTGGAGCTGCAGTTGATTGAGCTGTATCACTGCACGCACGAGGAACTGGACAAGATGGACGTGAGACGCTGTTTGCTGGATCTGGCGATGAGGAATAAGGCGGAAGAGATAAGGCGGTGGAAGTCGGAAGTCTGAAGTCGGAAGTCTGAAGTCTCTACTACGAACGGTAGAATGATAGATGTGATGACCGGATAGATGGGGTCTGATCAACCTTGTTGAAGAGGCTAATACCTCAGCCCTGCCGGTCAATATTTTGAGGTAGGAGACGAGTCGGGGTGACGTATGCCTGATACTTGAGCCGAAATACGATTGAGCTAATTCTGAGAGGGACGGAGCAGGGCGTTTCCAGCGTGCTGGGGAATGCGAGCAGCGGGTTGACGACGCTGGGCGCGGCAGCCGGTGGGGCGCTGGGGGCGCTGGCAGGGAGCCTGATCACGGGGGCAATTCAGAAGATCGGGGAGCTGGGCAGGGCGATCGGGGACACGCTGCTGAACGAAGCCCCGGCGCTGGATCAGATCCGGCGATCGTTTGAGAATCTGGCAGCAAGTGCAGGGGCCAGCGCCGATGCGGTGCTGGCCTCTATGCGTGAGGCGTCCAACGGGATGGTGACGGACGCGGATCTGATGACCTCATATAACGAGGCGATGCTGCTGGTGGGCGAAAGCATGGCGACGAAGTTCCCGGTGCTGCTGCAGATCGCGCAGGCGAGCGCGGCGGCGACAGGGCAGGACGTGGGCTTTATGCTGGACAGCCTGGTGAAAGGCATCGGGCGTGCAAGCCCAATGATCCTGGACAACCTGGGACTGACGATCAACCAGGCGGAGGCGTACCAGGCGTACGCGGACACGCTGGGGATCACGACCAATGAGATGACGAAGGAGCAACAGCAGGAGGCGCTGCTGAATGCGGTGATCGCGCAGGGCGGCGAATTTATCGAGCGGTTGGGCGAAAACACGGGTGGGACTGCGCAATCGCTGGCGCAGATGCGGGTGGCGCTGGAGAACACCAAGGACGGTATCGCCACGGCGCTGCTGCCAGCCCTGGGGGCATTGATCACACCGTTGGCGGGATTGGCGCAGGAGTACGGCCCGGCTCTGGTGGCGTGGGCAACCGAATTTGGCGGATGGCTGGCGGATAACCTGCCTGGGGCGATCGCGCGGCTGCAGGCGATGTGGGAGACGGCGTGGCCACAGATTCAGGCAGCGGTGGAGACGGTGTGGCCCATACTGCAGGGGATATTTGCCCTGGTGGTGGGGTGGCTGACGAATGAAGGCCCAGGCGCGCTGGAAACGCTTCGCGGGGTGTGGGAGAGCATCTGGGCCGCGGTGCAGACCGTAATCAATACCATCCTGCCCCCTGTGGTGGCGTTTGTGAGCGAGCAGATCGGGGTGATCGTGGCGTGGGTGCAGGCGAATATGCCGCTGATCCAGCAGACGATCGAGGCCGTGATGGGCCGCATCCAGGCGGTGTGGGAAGCGGTATGGCCAGCCATCCAGTTGTTTGTGGCAGCCGTGTGGGTGGTGATCAAGGGGATTGTGGACGCGGCTATCCAGGCGGTGCTGGGGTTTATCACGCTGACTATGCAGGTGGTGCAGGGAGATTGGGAAGGCGCGTGGAACACCATCAAAAACACGGCCGCCGGAATATGGGACGCGATTAAAAAGTACGCCAGCGAGTTTCTGGAGACGGTGCTGGGCTTTATCGGGAGCAGCACGGATGAGTTTGTGAGCACGTGGCAGAATAACTTCGATATGTTGAAAACAATCACGTCGAAAATCCTGGATGATGTGAAGACGTTTATCGCTAATTTCAGCCTGGAGGCAGCCGGTAAGGGGTTGATTCAGGGGTTGATTAACGGTGCGAAGCAGATGGCGGGGCAGCTGATCAATGCGGTGACCGGCGTGGTGCAGGGGGCAATTGACGCGGCAAAGCGGCTGCTGGGGATTTCATCGCCGTCGAAGGTGTTTGCGGAGATCGGGCAGAATGTGAGCATGGGGCTGGCGGAGGGGATTGCCCAGTTGGCAGATATGCCGGCGCGGATGGCGGGGGGATTGGTGAGCGGGGTGATCCAGGCAGGGATGGCGAGTGACAGCCGGGACCAGAGTGTGACGATTTACGGGGGGCTGCATGTGCGGGAAGCGAAGGATGGGAAGAGTTTGCTGCAGCAGGTGGCGGCGATGGGGACGTGAAAAGTATTGCGTGTTGCGTTACAACGTTACAACGTTAGAACGTTAGAACGTTGGAACGTTGGAACGTTAGAACGTTGGAACGTTGGAACGTGAGGAGGGTGAATGGTTGGGAAACCGTTGGCAATAGATGGGTTGGTAATCAATGACGGGGCAACGTGGCAGAGCCAGTTTATCGATGGGGCGTACGGGCTGCCGGGGGCGCAGGCGTTGATGGCGTCACGGGTGGGCCGCAGGCCGGTGGCGGCGGGGATGGAGCTGCTGGCGGGGCAGATGACACTGCGCACGATCTGGGATGTGGCGAGCCACACGACGCGGAAATTGAGCCGCAGGGCGCTGATGCAGATGCTGGATCCGGAGAAGGATGTGAGCCGCAGGCTGACGATGGCAGAGCACGTGTGGCCCGGCGCCGGAGCGGGGAATGTGCTGCTGAGCCTGGGGCCGTGGGATGTGTACGGGGACGGCGACGGGGATTGGCACGCGCGGGATGTGCTGCGCGGGGATGACCTGGTGATGGATATGGCGGGCAGCTGGTACACGGCGCCGGGCGAGGGCTTGCAGTGCGGGGAGGCGTTTATCAATTACATTCCCAACCCTATTTTTTGCGGGACGTACACGTCGGGTTTATGCGCGGGGTATGCTGCATACGCGACCGGCACCGGGGCAGGGACGCGCAGCGAGAGCGGTATTGCAAAATACGGCAACCAGGCGCAGCGGATCGCAAAAACGGACGGCGGGGCGGATAACTACGGCGTGACCGAGACCGCAGGGGCAACCGACATCGATGTTGCAAATCTGTCAGTGTGGGTCTACGTGGTCAGTTATACGACAGGCGCGAAGGTCGGATTAACCGGCGATGGGTCTGACACTGGAGCTGCGGCTCTCTCTGCCGAATTGACGCTGACGGACGCGCATATTGGCGTGTGGACGCGCATTTCAGACAATGCCACCGGATTGGTAGAGGAGGAGACCTGGACGCTGAACGTTTTTGTTAAAACAGCCAATGCGGATGTGATTTTTGATGGTCTCCAGTTGACGGGGACACAGTATAAACTGCCCACCGCGCACGGCGATATGCCGGGGTGCAGTTGGGCGGGGACGGCGCACGCCTCCACCAGCACCTGGGCAGCGAGCAATAATACCATCACCCTGTCTGCCGCAGATTTGCCAAAACGCACCGGGACAGTGCGTTTCTGGGTCAAGTCTACATCAGCTGTAGACGATAACAGCAATAACAGATGGGTTTTCCGTTGGGGCACTGCGGCGGGGGTTGGCGTTTATATCGCCACCAACGATTCACTAGCTACAGCGATGGCAAGCACTTATTCCGGATTTGGCGCGCTGACAGATGTAAATTTTGCGGTTGATACGTGGCACTGTATCCATTTTGTGTGGGATATTTTAGTGGGCCAGATATTGTACCTGGACGGGGCGAAATTCGGCGATACGAAAACATATTACTATCCCGCTCCGACGGACGCCGGGCTGGCAATTGCGGATAGCGATGCGATATCTGGATTCATTGACGGCGTGCTGGTACTGGACAGTGCAATGTCTGCCGCTGATGTGGCACTGGACTATGCCAACGGGCGTCAGAACGAAGCGCGGCATGTGGACGTGCGGTGCGTGGCGGCGGAGCCGTGGCGGGTGAAGGGCCGGGAGAGCGATAAGGGGTTGGTGAGCAGCCTGGTGGTGGACGAGGACGCGCGCTGGCGGATGAGGGATGGGGATTATTTCCGGCACGTGATACGAGCGGGCGCGTACAGCTGCGTGATCGATAACCAGGGGGATGTGGATGCCTATCCGGTGCTGCATATCACGCCACGGACGGGCAAAAGCTCCGGCTATGATTACAAACGCTGGATACCCGTAAAATGGCGGGCGGAAAACAATTATACCCGGTATCCGGTGGATATTGTCAACGATGGATTTGATACCGCAACACTCGTTACCGCAAGCAAAATGCAGGCGGATGGTGACGACCTGCGGGTGATGGTGGACGGCATTGAGGTAAACCGCTGGCTGCAAAACATGAACCACGCCACAACCCAGGTGTGGGTAAACCTGGATTTTCTGGCAGATAGACCGATGACGCTGGCAACTGCAATTGCGGATTCCGGGGACGTGACGACAATTGACGTAAACGGGAGCATCACATTTTTACCCACGTCTGGTATTCTCTATATCGGAACTGAGGCGTTCACGTATACAGGCAAGGTGAACGCCAGTTGCCAGTTTACCGGCATTACGCGGGCGGCAAAATCAACCAGCGCCGCGGCGCATCTGGCAGACGCGGATGTGTTCTGGATTCAGCACGATGTGTGGATTGTGTACGGGAACGCGGCAGCTACCGACCCAACAGACTCACATTATGATGACTACAAACCCATCATCGAACTAACCAGCACAAATACCAGTTGGACATATCAGGAGTTTGGGGAGAGTACCGGGTTGCAGTCCGGGCATTGGGACCGCCCGAATTTCTCTGAGGTGTATTATGGCGGAACGGAGGGAGCCGACGCGGATCCGTGGGTAGAACTCGGATTGTATAACCAATTCTCTACATGGATTCGAGAGGCATTATTTAACCCGTGTTTTATTACCAATGCCAATTTTACAAATGGCGAAAAATGGAACATCACAACAACAACAGCATACACCGCAGAAATCCAGTCCAGTCCAAACGGATACACCTGGACTACCGAGGACACTATTGCTGACCCGTCTGCAGATGATACGTGGGAGGCCTGGAGCGATAACGAGGCAATTACCGCTGGATCGAAATATGTTGCGCTGACACTGAACGCACAAAATGGAAAACTAGAGGCGGCGGATTGTGTCATCACGCTGAACAGCAGCTACACGCCGGTGGTGGCCATCGGGAGCGAGGTGGGCAACTATCCGCTGGCGCTGACGATCGAGAATGAGGCGGAGGATGCGGCGATTGTGCTAACGCTGGATATGGAGCTGGACCAGGTGTTGATTGTGGATACGGTGAACAAGACGGTGACGTATAAAACGGAATCGCAGCAGCAGGCGCTGGTGGAGGTGGGCGGAACGCGGCAGGACTGGCTGCCGCTGGGCGAGGGGGAGAATGTGATCAGTTTCTCGGATGCAGATACGGTGGAGCTGGATGTGGAGATCGTGATGGAGAGGCGGATGTTTTAAGGACGTTGGAACGTTGAAACGTTTGGGAGACCTCACCCCCGGCCCCTCTCCCAATGGGAGAGGGAAGTTTGTATAGACGTTTAGGAGGCGGGATGGCTGTTCAGGTGTTGATTTTCAATAAATCCAATACGCTGCTGGCGGAGGTGGAGCCAAATCTGGAGTTTGTGAACTGGCGGTTGAACAATACGGGCAAGGCCGTATTTTCGATGTCGTACAGCGATGTGAAGTGCACTCCGACAAATCTGGCGTTCGGGAACCGGGTGCTGATCCGGTTTAATAATGGGCTGCCGGACTGGGGCGGTGTGATCGATACGCCGCGGCAGCGGACGTGGCACAATGTGACGGTGAACGCGTATACGGCAGAGAAGCTGATTGACTGGCGGGTGACGGCGAAATCCAGATATTTCAGATCGCAAGAGCCGGGGTATATATTCTCCACGCTGCTGCTGGAGGAGTCTGCTATCATGCCGGTGGGGGTGAGTGTGGGCAGCGTGTATATGGGCGGGGATGCACGGACGCTGGAGTACCACTATCACGACCTGCTGGCGCGGTATGGCGATCTGGCGACGCTGACGGGGATGGATTTTGCGGTGGTCCCGAGCTATGTAAACGGCGTGCTGACGTTTAACGCGAACTGGTACCAGGCGCGCGGGAGCGATAGATCATCCCGGGTGCATTTGATTGAGGGGCACAATTGCACTGAGGTGGTGCTGGATGAGCAGGGCACGATAGCGAACGCGATCCGGCTGGCGGGCGCCGGGGATGGGTGGGGATCAAGCCGGATTACGAGCGAGGCGGAGGACACGGAGAGCCAGAGCGCATATGGGTACCGGGAGTATGCAGAGGTACAGACGGGAGTGAGCGAACAGGCAACGCTGGATGCGAATGCGGCGCAGCTCCTGGCGTCGATGAGGGCGCCTGCGATGCGCTATACGGTCGGGAAGGCGTTGAACCGGGCACCGGCGATGTACAGCGCGTATGATGTGGGAGACACGGTGGGGTTGAAGGCGCTGCTGCGGTCGGGCGCGTGGCAGCCGGTGGATACGACGGTGCGGATCATCGCGCGGGAGTGGCAGCCGGATGGGGCATGCCGGTTGGAGGTGGTATGAGTTTGCTGGAGCTGGACCACAATCCGGAGAATTTTATCGATGCGGCTAAAGCGCTGCGGGCGCGGGTGGCGGATCTGGAGCGGTATGCCAGGACGGGAACGGCGTTGACGATTGCGATGGATATGGGTGATGTGAGCAGCCCGCCGACGGATGCGGAGCTGGATGCGATCTTCGGGGATCCGGACGAGGTAGGGGCAGGGTTCACGGCGCTGGTGAATGATGGCGGGGCGGGCACGGCGGAGTATGTGGTGTGGAGCGATGGGCAGAATTGGTGGTATGCGGCGGGGACGAAGGCAACGTAATAAGTAAAACGTAATGAGTAAGCCCCCACCTAACCTCCCTCAATGGGGGAGGAAGGGAGAGGGATGGGAAATGATGGAGGCGGAGGTAATACGTTGATCAATGGGGGGTTTGAGGGCGGGTGGCGGACGCTGCCCGGCGGGAATCAGGAGCCTGAGGGGTGGACGCTGGCATGGGCGATGCCGGGCGATCCGCTGCTGGCGCCGAAGGCGGGCAACGGGGACACGGAACGCAAGGTGATCCGGACGCCGGAGTGTGTGCATAAACTGAGCATCCAGCTGCCGGAGGATGAGCAGTTGGGGGGCGAGGATGCGTTGATCCGGGACGGGGACAGGGTGTATAAGGTGTTCGGGGAGGCTGCTTTCCGGACAACGCTGGCGCAGCAGTTTATGGTGACGCCGGGGGCGGAATGCCGGTTAACGGTGCCGGTGCAGGTGCACGGCAAGCTGAAGGAAGATGGGACGCCGTATAACGTGGATGTGGGGGCCGCGTACTGGCGGCTGACGATCAACGGGCAAGCCGGGAAGTGGTTTACGTTCGGCAACGATTTTCAAGACCGGACATGGATGGTGTATTCGCCGGCATTTACGGCGCTTTACGGCGTGGTGGACATTGTTCTGGAGTTCGAGAGCCATACGGTGGCGGCGGTGGATTTTTTCATTGATGGCGTGCGTTTTGAGAGTGAGTCAACGCAGCCTGCCGCATGCAGGGGGGCGCCGCGCATGCAGTATGCCAGGCATGTGTATTTGCTGCCGCAGGATGCGACGCTGGAGGATATGAATGCGGCATGCGCGCTGGCATACCCGACGCGGGGGACGGTCCTGTTTTCGGCGGATGACGGGGGAATCGGTGACCTAGATTCAAGGCGGGTGACGGTGCTGTATCCCAACACGGGGAGTTGGGATAAAACGGCGCTGGATACATTTTATGTCGAGAACTACCCGGGTACTGTAGTAAATCACGCAGCGCTCTATAACGATGCGCCAGCAGAACCGCCTCCCGTGGAGCCACCGGCGGGGTTTGTGCCGGTGAATTATACGCCGTTCGGTTGCAAGGTGTGGTGGCACGGCGTGGGGGATGACGGGCAGACCAGCATCCAGCAGCACGTGATGGCGCTGGGCGGGTCAATGGCGACGGCGAAGGGCTGCGTGGATCTGGGCTGGATGACGATAATCAAGACGGCGGATCCAAAAACGCGGACGGTGGGCAGGGTGATCGACCTGAAGGGCATCAACATGGAATGGTTTGACGCGAATCAGGACCCGATCGGGCAGGCGCAGAACCGGATGAACGCACTCGCCACGACGATGGGAGCTAACCCCGCAGTGGATTATTGGGAGATCATCAATGAGCAGGATTTTGCCAATGAGATCGGTCACTGGCAGTTGTGCCTGTTTTACATCGAGGCGATGCGGATCGCGGAGACGTGGGGGAAGAAGTTAGCGATTTTCTCATACAGCACGGGGGTGCCGGAGCCGTGGGAGTGGGACTTTATGGCGGGCAGCACCGTTTTTGAGTGGTGCGCGGCAGGAGGGCACGCGATCGCGCTGCACGAATACGGGCTATGGCCCCGGGATCAGGTGAGCCTGCTGACGCGCTACCGGTACGTCTACGAGATGCACATCGTGGGCCAGGGGCTGAACATCCCGCTGTTTATCACGGAGTACGGTCCAGACGCGTGGACGTTTGAGCATCTGTCGGATGATGAGATGATGGCGCAGTTGATCGCGTATGACCAGCAGCTGGCGCTCGATCCGTATGTGGTGGGGGCGCATGTGTTCACGGTGGGCGGGGCGGTGGGCGGCTGGCAGCCGATGCGCGACCGGTGGGTGCGGCTGTATGGGCGGTATATCGATTATGTAAACAGTGTGAAGGGGAGACGAAATGGCGGGTGACGATTTAGCCAATTTGTTGAATGATCAGTTTACGCTGAACATTGTGGATGGGAAATCGACGATTATCCTGGACTGCGGGGTATACGGTGCGCGGCGAATCACTGAAGGGCCTCCTGTGGAGGCGCAGTGGGCATATCCGGTGGGGGATGCGAAGTACCCTCCAGAGCAATGGTATGCCGCCAGCGTGCACGATCTGACCGGCGCGCTGAATGACGGGTACAAGCACAGCGGGTTGGACCTGAATCTGGACCTGGCGCCGCGGGGGGATATCGAGCGGACGCTGGGGCTGCATGTGTATGCGGTGGCGGACGGGTTGGTGGAGTATGCGACGCAGAACTGGTCGGGCGTGCCGATGATCGTGATCAGGGTGGAATATGAAGGCGAGCCGCTTTGGGTGCGGTACGCGCATATTGTGCCGGTGGTGGAAGCGGGCGACCGGGTGAAGGCGGGGCAGGACCTGGGGTTGTTTGCGAACTGGACCGGGAACAGCGGCGGAGACCATTTGCATTTTGACATGGCGCTGGATCCGTTTACGCGGGAGTGGCTGGATCCGGGAATCCGGTGGGTGGATCCGGTGGGGGTGTTGGGGAAGATGTTGGATGCGGATGTGGTAAAACGGATGTGCGCGCAGGGATCGTGGGCGTGAGGGTGTAGGTAGGCAGGATCCCTACCCCACGCAGGGCGGAATTGACCACGGCGGATCCGACCGGGAGAGCGCAGCACAGCACAAAGACGGCGATCGCGCCGGTGATAAGCGGCTGATTTTGTGCCCACCAGGCAATTGAGGGTTTGTCATTTTGTGCGTTTTACCTATTGCAATGATGGAACACTTGTTCTATAATATCCATGGGAGTCATGCTATGATCAAAAAACTACACGCTTATTTTGTCGCTGCCGTGCTGTGTTTGTATCGCCACAGGTGGCCTCCAGGGTTTGTTAATTGGTTGCGTCGGAGGTCGCCGATTTGCCAGAGGTGCGAGCGGTTTTGGTTTTTTGAAACAGAACATAACGCAGGACCTCATTCTGCTCAGCCACAGACATTTCGCTTAGGTGAGCCACAAGTTCTTGGTAAGTGAAGCTCTCGTTTTTTTGTGGTAGAAGACCAGCTTTACGCTGAACGAATTCTAGGGGGATATCAAAAGCTTTTGATACACCAACGCAGAATTCATAATCAACCTCTCTATTCTCATTTAGTGTTTCTGAGGCCGTGCTTTTTGGCAAACCCCCTTTTCTAGCAAATTCGTTATTGCCCATTTCGTATTCGTTCATCAGTTCGCGAACCCACGTTATAAAACCCATCAATGTTCCCCGTATGTACGTTTTGTACTAATTCTATAACAATAATCGTTCGCGCTTCGAACATTTAGTTCGCGTATCTATTGACATCTAATATATCCTATGATAATATAGTTCATGTTACGAATGATACGTTCGTAAATTAAACGGAGGACAAATGAACGAGGGGATAACAAGGTCGGTGTACATGCCGGGGGATCTGGACCGGCGGGTGAGTGAGCTGGCAGAGGCAGAGCGGCGGAGTTTCAGCAATATGGTGGTGCTGCTGCTGGAGAAGGCGCTAGGGATGGGTGAGGTTACCATTCCCTGCCCTGTGACGGAGGCGATCAATGGATAAAGTGAAGCCTGTTGCGCCAGTGCGGAAGCAGTTGGGGCGGATGGCGACGGAGATCGCGCATGAATCACCGGAGGCGCTGGGAGCACGTTATACCAGGGAATGGCTGCTGCTGCGGGTCCAGACCTGGGCGGAGAAGCTGAATAATCAGGATCTGGCGAGTTTAGCGGTCGTTTTGACGGTTATGGGGAGCCAGGGGTGAAAATTTACAACCGGGCGCGCTCTGTGGGAGAGCTGTTACGCTCAGGTTCGATTCCTGAACCCGGTTTTGCTGGATTTGGGCGTCCAGCGTTCTCCTCCTTGGCAGGGACCGTTGTGGGGGACGACGGTCCCTGCTCCTCAAGGGAACGGCGGCGGACGGGGTTCCAGTGCTATTGTCATCAAGACCTCCTGAGCGTACGGTGGTGGGATCGAACCGTGCGTTTTTTGTTTTTAACGTGCTGGTTACAGCTTAGCACGTTATGGCGGGATCAGAGAATTCAGGCTGGAAAATGGAGGCGAAATGGAAGTGAGTGCGTATGAGGCTGGCGCATTAGGCGCGTTGGTTGTGTTTGGGCTGCTGTATGACAGGTATGTAACAGCCATTGAACGGCGCCCGGAGGGGCACCGTGGTTATACGGCATTCCTGGTGGTGGCAGGTGTGGCAATCACAGTAGCGTTGATGATCCCGGTGATCGGGGTTGATGCGTTCAATCACATCGTGGTGGCGTTTCTCTGCAGCGGACTGCCGATGATCATCGGCAGCGTGCAACGGTATATGGATGCGCGGGATCGTGATGCGCAGCGATTGCAGGAGATCACGTTGGAGCAACTGGAGCACCGCGATGCCTAAGCCAAAGGTGGGAGGGTACGCGTTTAGACGCAGCTTGGCTGCAGCTCAGAGAGAGGCACAGGAGACACGGAAGCGGATCGAGCAGGCGCTCAAGGCGCAGGGGCCACGTGAGCAGGCTGTGGCATTGACGCTGGCTGTGCTCTCGCTCGGGCGCATTGAGGACTCGCTTGCTGAGATGCAACAGATACTGGGGCCAGGGCGGCGCGACACGGACCCCCGTGCCCCCATTAAAAGTGGACATTAAAGAAAGTCCCGTTCTACCGTTTTGAACACGCGGAGGGG
>Ga0172375_10002338_pt1 | contig 29668 bp, 21 predicted proteins | sample LakKiv1m_FD_114537 | JGI IMG/M metagenome (GOLD analysis project Ga0172375, IMG submission 114537) | Freshwater microbial communities from Kabuno Bay, South-Kivu, Congo - kab_092012_11.1m | ecosystem: Environmental > Aquatic > Freshwater > Lake | place: Democratic Republic of the Congo... | reverse complement strand
TGCTGGAAAAGTACAAGGACTAAAAGGGGCCATTCAGTTCAGGACGAAAGAACAACAGGACAATACTAAAGGATTCTCATTTCAAAGCCTTAACGAAAGTACACAACATTCTTGACAGTACCTTCCATCCAAAAACACACTCCTCACGGACAATCGATAATAACGCTAAAATATATTATATAGTATATTTTGGATTAAATCATCAGCAAATTATGAAAAAGTATCGAAAGTGCGCGTTGCGCGAGGATTATCGTGAACGGGAATGCCTTTTCCGAAACCGTATCCATGTCTGAATCGGCGGTTTCGGAAAAAACGTCCCCGAAAGTGAACACAACTTAGGTTTTCACGCCTAAGTTGTGTTGGGTTATCGGGAGATTGGGCGTTTTTTCGTTAAAGGACAGCTTTTACGATGAAACCGAATCCGATGGTGAATGTTGCGTTAAGGATGTTGTTGTTGGATTCATAATCCCAGCCTTCGATCCAGATTCGGACGGTAACCTTTTCCGGAACGTCAGCGGCTAGTGTAGCAATCGTATGAGCGTCGTCTAAGACATCGGTACACTGATTGGCGACAGTCGCGTTTGCATAATACAAACCATGCAGCGCAATCAAATCGTCTTTGACATCGCTATCAATCGTCGTTCCTGCAGTGTATTGATAATCGTAGTCCTTGTCATAGCCGTAAATGTAGGGGGTAAGGAGGTCAGCCGTTTTTACAGAGAGACGAATTGAGTCGACAACGGCATCCTGTTGGTCGGTATTGTCGATGTCTGACGCGATGTCAAGATCCATTGTCGCGACCGTTACTCCTTTGTCCTGAGACAGAATCCACAACGAAAACTGGATGTATTGGCCCGGCACGGCTGGGCTTGCTGAGGCGGCGGTTATCAAGTCTTGCCTGATCATGTCTAGACCGTTTTCCGTCGTGACGGGCTCCATGACAATGCTCGTGAATAAGTATTCCGAAAGAATGTTGGCATTTGATAGAATGGTCACATAGTTCGCTGGATTAAGTAGGAAAGTCTCATCATCGACCATGTTGTATCCACCATCGTCTTCGTCGTCCATCAATATCATGAGAGACGTCGCGGTTTGAATCGTCAGTTCAACGTTGGTGACTGAAGCGCTCTGCCCGATCGTGAACCAGGCATAGGTTGTTCCAATCATCGTGATGAAAGCGAAAACGGCCACCATTCCTGCAAGAAGGATTTTTTTCTTGAATAGAGTCATGTTGTTGCCTTCTTTCCGTCATCCCGCGCCCCCTCCCGCATAAAGCGGGAAGAGGAACGGTTCATGACATCATTCGATGATCTCGAAGTTGAACGAGATGTTGAATTTGGATGCGAGAATGGCGTTGGTGGTCTGGGCGTCCCATCCTTCGATGTAGATGCGGACGGTGATGAGCGACGGCATGTCGCCGTTCAACGTTGCAATCGCGGTCGGCGTCGTGGAAGACGAGATGTTCGCCGCATCGGCTCCGTAGAAGAGCGAATGCTGCGCGAGCAGTCCGCTGCGCTGGCCGCCGGTCAGGGTGTAGGGACCGGCGATGGTCGGTTCGTCGGGCGTGTCGGCGGCGCCGCGCATGCCGGACGTGAAGGCGAACGCATAATCCGGGTTGGTGCTGAAGATGAGCGCCGGATCGGCGACCGGAGTGTCCATTTCCTGCGACATCCAGACGGCGAGGTTCACCGCATAGATGACGTTGTCCTGGGAGTCAAGATCGTTGTCTGCCGGATTGACCGTGATGGCCAGATCGGACAGATAGATCGTGTTGTTGGACACCTGGGACAGAAGCCAGAACTTGAGCTCGATGAAGTCGCCGGTCGGCGCGTTCGCGTTGGTCGTCGCCGTGAGCGCTTTGGTGATGACGTCCATCGTCTTCAGAGTCTGCCCGTCGAGATCGTCGTAAGCGCTGTTGGCGGCGGTTACCGGACCGAGTCGATAACCGGCGAGTCCGGCATACTTGGTCGTATCGGTGATGTCGGTTGAAACGAGGTTGTTCCGGTACTGGGCTGCGTCGAGCAGGCTCTCCTCATCGAGGAGGTCCTGGGCTTCCTCGCCCTCGAATTCCCCGTCATAGACGCGGATGAGAAGCGACGTGTCGGTCTTCACGTTGATCTGCATCTGACCGACTTCGACGGTGTTGGACACCGTGAACCAGGCGTAGGTGGTACCGAACGAGGCGATGATCGCGAAGAGCAGGACGAGTCCCGTCATGATGACTTTTGTTTTCAGATTTGTCATGGTATCATGCCTCCTTCTACAGAAATGAGTTCGAAAGAGACGAGATTAGATGGTATCCTGCAGCGAGAACTTGAACGAAATCGTGAATGAGGCGGCGAGAACCGAGTTGGTCGTGTCAGCATCCCAGCCTTCGATGTAGATGCGAACGGTGACGAGAGTCGGAACGTTCTGAGAAAGCGTATAGATTACTTCGGCATCAGCAATGTCTCCGACAGCGACGCTGACGACGTCTTCGGACCCATCTTCTTCATAGTCAGTTTCATGGAACTCTGCATGTGTGAGGACAAGAGCGGCGGGGCTGGCGAGGTAGTTGTTGGCGGGAGTGTCGGAATCATAACCTCTCATACCGGCGATAAACTTGAAATCATAGTCCGGATCTTCGGAATAGACGCGCGGCGTGCCGTCCACGGAAGTGTTGGTCGTCTGTGAAACCCAAGTGGCGAGAGTCACGGCATTGACGATGTTGTCCTGCGTATCGGAATTGTCGGCGATGGTCTCAATCCTAAGGTCTTCAAGAACGAAGTCTTCAGTCCCGACGCCCTGAGAGAGGAGCCAGAACTTGAGTTCAACGAAATTGCCAGTCGTGCTGTTGGATGTGGAATCGGATCCGCCCCAAGTGCGGAGGTCGACGTCATACGTCCTGAGAGTCTTCGGGGTAAGAGCGACACTGGCGAGCGAGGCGGTCGCGGTGACGTCGGTCATCTGGTAGGCGGCGAGATTCCAATAAAGCTCGGTAGCGGCGTGGACCCCGGCGGTGTCTCCTTCCGGGTCGACGATGTCGTTGTACGACAGGTTCGCTTTGTAATTGTTGGCATTAAGCAAGTCTGATTCGGTGCCGACTTCGTTTTCATAAATCTTGATGAGCAGCGATTCACTGGATTTCACATCGAGTTCCATCGAAGCGACGCTGACAGTATTGGACACGGTGAACCAAGCGAAGGTCGAGCCGATCGTGGCGACCAGGGCGAAGAGCAGGACGAGTCCGGACAGAATGATTTTGTTTCTGAGTGATTTCATGATTTTCTCCTTTTTCCCTATCTATTTTTTGTTTTTTGTGCACTGCTTGAAGGTCGTGATCCTTAGAATTCCTCGTAGACGTGGGTCACGGTGAAATCCATCTGGAACTTGATGCCGCCGCCGACGATGTTCAGGTTGTGGTCGGCGTCTTCGCCCTCGAACCACAGGACCACTGTGATTTTGAGGACGGCGCCCGGTTGCAGGGCGGTGTAGTTCTTGGTCATCACGGTCGTGTTGGTCACGAACGGTTCGGTCGCGATCTCCGGTTCTCCCGGATGATCGCCGTCGTCCGTCTGCAACTTCGCGAAGGTGAGGCCCACTTCGTCGAAGATGACGCGTACGCGGATCGCTTCTTCCGCGCCCTTGGTGGCCGAAACCACCGTGACCGCGGCCTGCATGTCCAGCATCAGGTCGCCCGCGTTCTCGAGGTAGAACGTGTAGACCATCAGCGATTCGCCGTTGTTGGAGCCGTCGACCGAGGTCAGGTACGCGTCGTCCGGAACGCAGACGTCGTGACCCAGTTCGAAGGTCGAGTATTCCGTACCGCACAAGGCGGTCATCCCGTCCGCGCTTTCGACTTTGCCCGAGATCAGGCGGGAGGTGAAATCCCGCTCGACGGCACTCTCGTAGAGGGTGATGCCGGCGCTCTGCGCCATGCGGTCCACCGAGAACGTGAAGTTGCCGACGACCTGGCCGTAGTACGAAATCGCGAAGATCATGAAGGTGAGGACGCCGCTGGCGATGATGCCCCACCGGCTTGCCTTGGCGATGCGCGCCGCCTTCGATGCGGCGACGACCCGCTGTGCCAGTTTTGCTTTGAGGCCCATAATCCTGCGTCCATCCCCCCGTTTCGACATAGGAAGCGGCTCTTCTTACCTATAAAAAAAGCCACTACCTCTCCCGACTCGGGCTACGCTCCTTACTTCAAGACACGGGATGCACAGGCATCACCGTCCCGAGAAATAAAAAAGCGCCCTCATCTTAGAATAAGATAACGGCAACTGGCTGCCATCTTGCGAAGGCCCTATAGCTTTGCGTCGCTAGCTTTCACTAGCTTTGCTCTTTACGCGCTCATTATAAATCATTATAAATCGATTGGAAACGGATGTCAAGGGCAATGATGCGATTTTTTCACATTTCGTGCGTTTTTTTGCGAAATGGCGCGGAAAATCGTGAAAAAGACGATATTCCGGCGCGAACCTCGCCCGGACGGACGCCTGCGCGGGCGTCCGCCCGAAGCGAAGCGAGCGGATTGCACCGCTCAAAGGAGAAAACGCAGGATGTGTAGGGCGAGTTCCGCCGGCTTGTCGACGAGCGGCGAGTGGCCGCATTCCTCGAAACGGACATAGGTGGACGGTCCCGGGATGGCCTTGATGTTGTCGAGGACCATCGCCTCGGGAACGGTCTTGTCGAGCGTCCCCCAGAAGTGCAGGACCGGGCATGCGATCTTCGCGATCGCGTTGTCGCCGGCGCGGTAGAAGTTCGGTTCGGCGCCCATGTTCAGGCTCGCGAGCGCGAAGTCGACGTCGGCGAGGTTTCTCTGCTTGAGCGTCTCGCCGATCCAGAGGGCGTTCTGTTCCGGCGTCGGCTTCCGGTTCGCATAGATCGTGAGGTCGTAGATGTAGCTCATGAACGCGGCGTTGCCGGCTTTGATGGCGTCGATCACCGGCTTCACCTGGAGCGGGTCGGAGGCCATCTCGTCGGCGGACGCGTACGCCTGGCCGACGATCGGCTGGAAGGCGGCGTTCTTCTTGAAGATGGGATAGCCGCGGTGGGTGGTCGAGTCGATCAGGATCAGCCGGGTGCACGCCTCCGGCCAGGCGGCCGCGAATTCCATCGCGACGCCGCCGCCGAGACTCCAGCCGCAGATCGCGGCCCGTTTCACCCGGAGGGCGTCGAGGAAGAGCTTCACGTCGTCCGCGAGGTCACGGAGCGAACCGACCCGTTTCAGGTATGAAGAGTCGCCGAAGCCGCGGAGGTCGGGCGCGAGGACGTGGACGTCCTCCGGCAGCTGCTCGAGGAGCGGGCCGTAGTACGCCGACGAGGACAGGTTGCCGTGGATCAGGACGAGGGTCTTCGGACCGTTTCCCCGTTCGAGGTAGCGGTACGTCTCGCCGTTCTTCAAAACGATGGTCTTCTTTTCCATGGTGGGCTCCTTTTCAGATCTGATAGTCGACGTCCTTCACGTTCACGAACCCGAGGACGAGGGTCGTGAAGAGGAGCGGGCGTTCGTACATCGAGGCGTGTCCCGCGACCGGGATCTTGATCCATTCGGACCCGGGGATGCGTTCGTGCAGGTCCTTCTGGTCGGCGACGGGAGTGAGGTAGTCTTCCTCGGCGCTGACGACGAGCGTCCGCGCCGTGAGGCGGGAGATGTCGGAACGGACGTCGTAGGCTTCCGACGACAGCGTCAGGCGCTCCATCGCGTCGAGGAAGGCGGGATCGGAGAACACCGGGACGAGCACCTTGCGGCGGCGCTCCATCCAGTCCCTGCGCGATTCGTAGTAGTGCGGGGAGTAGATCACCGGGATCGCGGTGTTGTAGTAGGCTTCGCCGTCGCGGGTCCGTCCGGTCGCGATCCAGGCGCGGCCGATGTCGCGGAGCCAGGGGCTCGTGTACGAGCCGGTGTTGAAGACGACGAGCCGACGCACGAGCGCGGGAAAAGCGATCGCGAGTTCGACGCCGATTTCGCCGCCGTAGGAAATGCCGACGACGTTCACGTGCGCCAGGCCGAGATGCGCGCACAGCGCGGCGAGGAGTCCGACCTGGAGGTCGTGTCCGTAGGTCTCGCCCGGCAGTTTCGCCGACTGGCCCTGGTCGAGGAAGTCGACGCGTACGAGCATGTTGCGCGCGGACAGGCTCTCCACGAAGGGGGTCCAGCTCTTCGTCGACATCATGATCCCGTTCAGGATCAGGATCGGCTCCCCGGCGCCGTCGGCGGTGTAGAAGACCTGTTTCCCGCGATACTCAAAAAAGCTCATGGAGGTAGCCCGCTTCGATCGCGTCGCGGGTGAGCGCTTCGCGGAACTTCGGGTGCGCGATCGAAATCAGGAGCCTGGCGCGTTCGCGGACGTTGGTGCCCCGGAGCGAGACGAGCCCGTATTCGGTCACGACGAAATCGACGTCGCTCCGCGACAGGGAGACCGCGGCGCCCTGCTTGAGCATCGCGACGATCTTGGAGGTCTCTTCCTTCGCGCCGGTGACGGGGTTCTTCACCTGCGCGGTCGAATAGAGCGCCATGAAGGAGCGCCCGTTCTTCGCGTTCTGGGCGCCGACGGCGGTGTCGCTCTGGCCGCCCGTCCCGGAGAACTGGCGCGTGCCGATCGATTCCGAGCAGCATTGCCCGGTGAGGTCGATCTCGATCGTCGAGTTGATCGAGACCTGATTGTCGTTCCGGCCGATGACGGCCGGATCGTTCACGTAGTTGCCGTTCAGGATCATCACGGCCGGATTGTTGTCGATGTAGTCGTAGAGTTTCTTCTCGCCGAGCGCGAAGCAGCAGACGTGCTTGCCGGGATGGAGCGTCTTCTTCTTGCCGGTGATGACGCCCGCCTCGATCAGGTCGGCCATCCCGGAAGTGAACATCTCCGTGTGGATGCCGAGGTCGTGCTTGCCGAAGAGCGAGCGGGTGACGGCGTTGGGGATGCCGCCGATGCCGAGCTGGAGGGTGTCGCCGTCATGGATCTGGTCGGCGATCAGGCGGCCGATCGCGAGGTCCTTCTCGTTCGGTTCGGCCGCGGGGATGGTCGGGACCGGATAGTCGGCGGCGATGAAGAAGTCGACTTCGCTCTGGTGGAACTCGAGGTCGCCGAACGTCCGCGGGAAATGTCCGTTCACTTCGACGATGACGATCTCAGCCGCCTCGATCATCTGCTTTTCGTAGACGTTCGAGGTCGACAGCGAAAGATACCCGTGCTTGTCGGGATAGGTGGCGGCGGTCACGAAGATCCGCGGCGGTCTATGGAATAACCGTTTCTTCCCGGCCAGGTGCAGGTGGTTCGGGATGAACGAGATGTTGCCGTGATCATGGGCTTTGCGCAGGACGTTGGTGTAGAACCAGCCGTCCAGGAAGAAGGAGGTGCGCCATTTCTCCTCGATGAAGAACTCCGCGTTGGCGATCGGCAGGCAGTTCGTCACGGTGACGTTACTGACCCGCGGTCCCGCCAGATGCAGGCTGGACATGAAGAGCTGCGGCTCGTTGCCGGCCATGCCGACGACGATGTCGTCTCCGGAGCGGACCAGTCCGACGGCTTCATCGACGGTGATGAATCGGGGTGTCTTTCGTATCATGGGAGTCGTCCTTTCATGGGAAAAGCATGCCCGTCCGGAGAGACGTTGCGGTCTCTCCGGACGCGTCATGCCGTATGCTTTGGTGCGATTCCGGAAAAGCTTACTTGTCTTCGAGATCCTGGATCGTTTCGATTTCCCTGACCTTCGCGAACGATTCGGTCACATAGGAGGTTTCGACGACATCGAGGGTGGCGGGATTGTCGCCTTCGGTGACGATGTAGCCGTACTTCAGGAGCGACATCGCGGCGATGCCCCAGCGATGGCCGTCGGAGAAGTCGACGACGCCGCCGAGCGGGATGTCGATCTCGCCGTCTTCCATGCAGGCGATGTAGTTCTCCCACGTGAGGTCGAGTTCGGCGGCTTCGACGCGCTCGAGGCCTTCGATGAAGACGTTGGCGGCGATGTAGCCGGCCATCGCGTAGGCGTTGGCGGCGTAGATCGCGAAACCGGCGTTGGTCATCGTGGTCGCGAACGCCCAGTATTCGGCCGAGAAGCCGAGAGTGCCGGCGGGATCGGAGATGTCGACCCAGGCGTTCGTGAAGATCGGCCGGGCGGCGTTGTAGCGCAGATGGTCGACGGCCGTGATGTCGGCGTTGACGTAGGAGGTGAAGATCGGGACGTTGAAGGCGAGGTTGGCCATCGACGTGAGGGCGTAGCCGAACGGTTCCTGGTTCATCGCGAGGATGACCGCGGAGACGCCGCTCGCCCGGAGGAGCGTGAAGGCGGTGTTGTAGGTGCCGGAGGTGATCGCCTGATAGACGAAATCGGCGCTCTTTCCGAGGATCTCGGCTTCTTCTTCGATGCCGGCCTTGATCGAGAGTCCGACGTCGTCGTTCGTGTACACGACGCCGATCTTGCCGCCGGCGGGAAGGGCTTCGTCGCCGTTCGTGCCGTAGATGGCTTACTTGACGGCCCTGGCGGCCATCATGCGTCCGTCCGTGCGGTAGATCGGCTGGACGGCCATGACCGGATTGCCGACGGATTCGTAGAAGTACAGCGCGTTGATGCCGGTCGCGGCGTACACCATCGGGATCCCGACTTCCTGGATGAGGTCCAGGGTGGCGCCGACGGTCGGCGTGCCGAAGTGGCCGACGAGCGCGAAGACTTCGTCTTCTTCGATCAGCTTTTCGGTGTAGGTGAGGCCGTTCGCGGCGTTGAATCCATCGTCGTACGTGATGAATTCGATCTCACGGCCGCCGATGCCGCCCGCGGCGTTGACTTCCGCGAAGACGGCCTTGATGGCCTCGTTGAACGGGACGCCGACGCCCGCGAAGGCGCCGGAGGTGGCGGCGGTGTTGCCGACCTTGATCGTGTCTTCGGTGACGCCCTGGACGATGATCGGGGCTTCCGTCGTGGTGGTCACCGGTTCTTCGGTCGTGGTGGTCGCCGCGGCGGTCGTCGCCGCGGTGGTCACTTCGGTGGTCGTTTCCTGGCAGCCGACGAACGCGAGTCCGAGCAGCAGGATGGAAACAAGCAGAACTAATTTCTTCATTTTTTCTCCTTTTGTATTTTTTACCGGCTTCACCGGCATTTACCCTTGGTTCACTTCTGTTTCCCGAGGTAGGCTTCGACGAGCTGCGTATCGGACAGCATCGCTTCGGCCGCGCCTTCGGTCTTGACTTTGCCGAGTTCGAGGACATAGACGTAATCGGCGATCTTGAGGGTCTGGTAGGCGTTCTGTTCGACCATCAGGATGGTGTTCCCGCTTTCCTTGATCTTCTGGATGATGCGGAAAATCTCCTGGACGATGAGCGGGGCGAGTCCGAGCGAGGGCTCGTCGAGGAGGAGCAGCTTCGGCCTGGACATCAGCGCCCGACCGATCGCGAGCATCTGCTGCTCGCCGCCGGAGAGCGTGGAGGCCTGCTGCTTGCGGCGTTCCCGGAGGACGGGGAAGTACTCGTAGACTTCGTCGAGGATCTCGCGGCGGCGCCGGCGGACGCTGACGCGCCGCTTGACCGGCGCGCCGTCTTCGCCGACGGTCGTCACGGTTTCCGACTTGAGCGAGTAGGCGCCGACGAGGAGGTTTTCCTCGACGGTGAGGCCGCGCAGGATCATGCGGCCTTCGGGGGACTGGATGATGCCGCGCCCGGCGAGGCGGAACGGCGCCTTGCCGGTGATGTCGGCACCATCGAAGGAAATCTGGCCGGAGGTCGGCCGGACGAGACCGTTGATCGCCTTGATCGTGGTCGTCTTCCCGGCGCCGTTGGCGCCCAGGATGGCGACGATCGTTCCCTTCTTGACGTCGAGGTTGATGCCCTTGACAGCGCGGATGATGCCGTAGTCGATCACGAGGTCGCGGATCCGGAGGATGGTTTCGCTCATGATTCTTCTCCCAGATAGGCCTGGCGCACGAGCGCGTTCGCCTGGATTTGGGCCGGCGTGCCGATCGCGAGCATCTTTCCGAAGGAAATCGCGCAGACGGTATCGCAGACGTCCATCACGAGACCCATGTCGTGTTCGACGAGGAAGATCGTCGCATGGTAATCGTCGCGGATCTTCCGGATCAGGACGGCGAGTTCTTCCGTCTCCTTGTCGTTGAGGCCGGCGGCCGGTTCGTCGAGGATGATCAACTTCGGGGCGGCCATCAGCGTGCGGGCCACTTCGACCTTCTTGAGGATGCCGTAGGGCAGCCCATACGGATAGGCGAAGGCGTAGGGGGCGAGGCCGAGCGTCGCGAGGACGCCCATCGCCCTGGCGCGCATGACCTCTTCTTCGCGGCGGAGCTTGCGCGTATGGAACAGCTGGTGGAAGAATCCGCTGCGGTAGACGGTGTGGGCGCCGACGAGGAGATTGTCGAGGATCGACAGCTCCCACACGAGTTCGACGTTCTGGAACGTGCGGACGATGCCCTGGCGGACGATGTCGTGAACCGGAAAATCGTTCAGGCGGATCGTCTCGACCGCATTTCGGCGGTACCACATCGTGCCGGACGTCGGACGGTAAAAGCGGGTGATGCAGTTGAAGATCGTCGTCTTACCGGCGCCGTTCGGTCCGATGAGGCCGAAGATCTCGCCCTGCCTGACGTCGAAACTCAGGTTGTCGACGGCGAGCAGTCCGCCGAAGCGCATCGACAGGTTCTTGAGGCGGAGATGGACCCCTTCGGGAAGGAGTTCCGCCGCGGCGGAGGCGTCCTTGAGGCTCGCCACGCCCGCTTCCAGGCGGGCGATGCGGGCGCCGATGGCGGATGTCTTCTTCTGGTGCTCGGCATGGATGCGGGCGAGGACGCGCTCCGCATCGGCGGCAAGCCGTTCGGATTCGATCCGTGAAACGTCCTGCGCGACTTTGAGCCGCGTTTCGTAGGCTTCCTTCGCGGCGGCGGAACCCGCCCCTTCGGGACGGTTGCCGAGGAGGATGGCGGCGCGTCTTGTTTCCTTCCGGGAAGCCAGGTCGGCATCCTTGCGGTCAAACGATGCCGCGACGCCGGCGTCGTCCGGATGCTTCGCCAGGGCGCGGCGGCGGCTCTGGACGAGCGCCTTCGCTTTCCATGCGAACCGTTCGTCGAGACGTTTCAGCCGCGCGTCGCGTTCGAGCGCGGCGACGGGGGTGTCGATGCCCGCGGCGACGGCCGCGGAACGGAGTCCGGCTTCGGTCCGGAGACCGATCGCGGCGATCCGTCGGTCGCGCCGTTCCGCGATCGCCGCGAGGCGGATCGGCAGGTAGGAATCCCAGAACTGCTTCTTGTCGCGGAGGCGGATCAGGAGGTGGAGCCGGTACCCGAGCAGCCGGCGTTCAATCATCTTCGCCATAGCGGTACCTTCTCCATTTCTTTTTGAGGATGTTCACGGCCTTGACGAGGCGGAACTTGACGGTGAGGAGGAGGCGGATGAGGCCTCCCGGATAGAACATCGTGACGAGGATGATGAGCACGCCGTTCAGGATCCAGGTGGCGTCCGGATAGGCGAGGAAGAACGGGATGTTGTTGAGGACGGTCATGTTGAGGCCGAAGATCATGAACGTTCCGAGCAGGATCCCGGTGATCGACTGGGCGCCGCCGACGACGACCGCGGCGAGGATGTTGAGGGAGAAGTCGAGCGTCCACGTGGTCGGGATCGAGAATTTCTGGTCCGCCATGTACAGCATGCCGCCGATGACGGCGTAGATGGTGGCGAGGACGAAGGCGAGGAGCCGGTACTTCATCAGGCCGATGCCCATCGACTGGGCGGCCGAGTCGCTGTTCTTCATCGCGAGGAGCGCGCGCCCGGTCGGGCTCTTGATGATGTTGAGGGTGCCGACGATGAGCAGGATGAAGACGACGATGACGATGAGGTCGACCGCGAAGTCCGAGACGGGAAGCCCGAACAGCGCGAAGTTGCGGAAGCCGAGGCCGTTCACGCCGTTCGTGAACGCGTTGAAGCTCTTGAAGACCTCTTTCAGGATTTCCGACAGGCCGAGGGTGATGATTGCGAGATACATGCCCTCGATCCGGAGCGAGATGAACCCGACGATCGCGCCGAGGACGACCGCGCCGACAAGCGAGATCGCGAGGGTCGCGAGGAAGGGATATCCGAGCGTGCCGGAGAAATGGCCGATCACGTAGGAGCCGAGTCCGACGAAGCCGGCGGTGCCGAGCGACGCCAAACCGCCATAGCCGAGGAGGAGCGAGAACCCGAGCGCGACGATCGCGTAGATCATCGTCAGCACGAGCGGCTTCATGAGCGAGTTCGGAATCAGTCCGCCGAGGGACAGGAGCCGGAAGGCGATGAGGACGAGTCCGAAAAGGACGAATCCGAAGTAGGGATGTTTCGCGACGGCTTTCAGCCGCTTCACCGCCGCAGCGGCGCGGTAGCTAAGGAGAGTCATGGCCTCACACCTTCTTCGCCGTCTTCTTGCCGAAGAGCCCGAGCGGCTTGGCGAGAACGAGCAGGAGCACGAGGACGTACACGATCACGTTCGTCCAGACGGAATTGTAGAACGACGCGATCGACTGGAAGAGATTGATGAGGATGGCGCCGACGATCGGTCCGCCGAAGGTCGAGAAGCCGCCGAGGACGGAGGCGAGGAAGCCGTTCACCTGGACCGGCGTCATGAACGAGACGGTGACCGCGGAGCCGACGGGGGCGTAGAGATAGGCGGCGACGCCGCCGAACACGCCGGCGATCGCCCAGCTCATCGCCGTGATCAGACGCGTGTTGACGCCCATCATCCCGGCGACGGTCTCGCTCGAGGCCGTGGCGCGCACGCCGAGTCCCCATTTGGTGAAGCGGAGGGCGGCGAAGAGGAGGACGAGCATCGCCGCGGTGACGGCGGCGGCGAAGAGGTTGTGGTCGGGGACATAAAGGATGAGCGTGTCCGTCAGGTTGATGAGCTTCCCGTCGTACGAGAACTGCTCGATCGTGAGCGGCACGAGGCCGAACAGGAGCGGCATCAGGCCGAGGAGCACGAGCACGAGCCCCATCGTGATCATCTGCTTGCCGATCGAGTTCGGATACCGCGAGTTGCGGATGATGACGGTGTCGACGAAGAGCCCGATCACGAAGGCGGTCATCGCCGAGGCGACGAGCGCGAGGGCGAGCTTCACCGGCATCGCATAGCCGGTGTTGGCGGTGAGCCAGAGGATCAGCTTGGCGGCGGTGAACGCGCCGACGGTGGCGATCGTCCCCTGCGCGAAGTTGGTCGTGACCGACGTCTTGAAGATGAGGACGATGCCGGTCGTCGCGAGGATCAGCACGCACAGTTCGGCGATGTTGAGGAGGAAGATCTGCAGGAACAGGTAGAGCGTCATCTCCCTGACCGCGAGCACGAGCACGGTGAGGATCCCGAGGAACAGGAGGAGGTTGATCAGCCGCTGCTGGTACACCGGCCGCTTCTGTTGCTTGCGCAGGAAGACGAGGTCGACCGCATAGTAGACGGCGACGACGCAGGCGACGACGATCAGGATGTTCTCAAACATGATCCGGCCCCCATCTCACGATGTTCGCCGCCCAGACGTAGCCGATGCCCGCCGCGAGCATGCACACGACCGTCCCGTCCTGCACGAGCCCCCGCCCGAGGGCGAGGTGGAGCGAGAGGATCTGGTCGATCTGGCCGATGTGTCCGTAGTCTTCGAGATAGATGGTCTGGTCTTCGGAGAGGCCGAGGTCCTTCAGCATCGACAGGTGCCCCGAACGCTTGATGTGGAGGATGTCGAGGTACCCGATGTCCTGCCGCCGCAGTCCCGCCTTGCGGAGCGACTCGTCGATGCACTTGAACCAATTGGGCATCGAGACCTCGTTCAGGCGGTTCTTCATCGCCACCGGGTCCATCAGCCGAAGCGATTTCCGCGCTTCCTGATAGTTCTCCGCGGTGATCGGACGGCAGATGCCGCCGATTTCGACGCCGGCGGTCCGCGCGAGCGAGCCGTCGCCGATCACATGGCTGCCGAGCAGGAGGTTCTTTCCGTAATTTTTCTTGAGGATGATCGCGCCGCCGCCCGCGCCGAGATTGTACATCATCGACATATCCTTGTCGGCGTAGTCGACGAAATCGCCGTTGCGGTAGCCGCCGACGACCATCACGACATGGAGTTCGTCATCCGCGACGAGCATGTCGCGGGCGATCTTCATCGCCGAGACGGTGGTGCAGCAGCGGTTCTGGACGTCGATCCCCCACGCGTTGACGGCACCGATTTTGTCCTGGATGTAGAGGGCGGAGGTGGTGAGGGGATATTCCTTCCATTCTTCGCCGACGCAGAGCACGACATCGATCTCCTTCGGGTCGATGCCCGTGTTCGCGATCGCGTCGAGAGCGGCCATCACGCCCATTTCCTGGGTGCCGTCATCCGGCCCCGGAACCGCCTTCTGCCGGATCCCGAGCTTGTCGATGACGGCCTGTTCGGACCAGACGCCGTTCGTGGCGGCGCTGATTTGGGCGGCCGTGATGCGGCCTGCGGGGATGTAGATGCCGGTGCCGACGATTCCGACTGTCGGTCTGTTCATGGTATCACTGCTCCTAATGGGGGATGGGGGTTACAGGCGCATGCCGCCGTTGACGCTCAAAGTCTGGCCGGTGATGTAGGAAGCGTCGTCGCTCGCGAGGAACAATGCGGCCTTGGCGATTTCTTCCGGCTGTCCGAGACGGCCGAGCATGGTCATCTTGGCGAACGCCTGCAGGAGGTCTTCCGGAACGGTCTTGAGGATGTCGGTCATGACGTAACCGGGCGCGATCGCGTTGACGCGGACCGGGACGCCTTTGCGGGCGAATTCCTTCGCCCAGGTCATCGTGAGGCCGATGAGGCCGGCCTTCGAGGCGGCGTAGTTCGCCTGGCCGATGTTGCCGAAGAGGCCGACGACGGACGAGATGTTGATGATCGAGCCGCCGCCGATGGTCTCCATCTGCGGGCCGACGAGGCGGGTGAGGTTGAAGACGCCCTTGAGGTTGACGTTGAGGACCGCGTCCCACTGGTCGTCGGTCATCTTGCGGGTCATCGCGTCCTTCGTGATGCCCGCGTTGTTGACGAGGATGTCGATCCGGCCGTATTTCGCGACGACCTGATCGTAGAACGCCTGGACGCCGGGAACGTCTGTGACGTTGAGTTTCCAGCCTTCGACGCGTTCAACCTGATAGCTCATTTCGCCCATGTCGGCGGCGATGACGGTTGCTCCCTCCGCGGCGAGCGCCTTGCAGATTTCCATGCCGATGCCTTTGGCGCCGCCCGTGACGACGGCGATTTTTCCCTGTAGTTTCATGATGTTTCCTCCGTAGGTTTGTCTTTTATACGCGTCTGATGACGATCGCGGTGCCCATGCCGCCGCCGATGCAGAGACTGGCGAGTCCGAACTTCTTTCCGTTCTTGAGCATGTCGTGGAGCAATGTGACGACGATGCGGTTGCCGGACATCCCGACCGGATGGCCGAGGGCGATCGCGCCACCGTGGGTGTTCGTCTTGGCGAGGAGCGCATCGCGGTCGACGCTGTGTTCGGCGACGAGTTCGGCGACGACGCCGAGGCTCTGCGCGGCAAATGCCTCGTTGAGCTCGATCTCGTCGATGTCGGCGAGCGTGAGGTTCGCCGCCTTCAGGGCGTTCTTGATCGCCGGCACGGGGCCGAGGCCCATGTAGTTCGGATCGAGCGCTCCCTGACCGACGGCGATGATTTCGGCGAGCGGTTTCAGGCCGTACTTCTTCACGGCATCTTCGGAGGCGATGACCGTGAACGAGGCGCCGTCGTTGATGCCGGACGAACTGCCGGCGGTGACGGATCCGTCCGGCTTGAAGGCCGGGCGCAATTTCGCCATCTTGTCGGCGGACGTGGTGCGGTTGGGATATTCGTCGCGGGAGAACACGATCGTTTCCTTTTTCGTTTTGATTTCGATCGGGACGATTTCGCCGTCGAAGACGCCGGCGTCGACCGCGGCGATCGCCTTGGTCTGGGAGGAGAGCGAGAAGGCATCCTGTTCCTCGCGGGTGATGGCGTGCTTCGCGGCGATGTTTTCGGCGGTGATCCCCATGTGCATCTTGCCGAAGGCGTCCGTGAGGGCGTCGAGCAGGATCGCGTCCTGGAGGGTCATGTCGCCCATCTTGTTGCCTTCGCGGATCTTGCCCGAAACGATGTAGGGCGCCTGGCTCATCGACTCGACGCCGCCGGCGACGACGAGGTCCGTCATGCCGGCCTTGATGCCGGCGAAGGCGTTCATGATCGTCTTCATCCCCGAGCCGCAGACCATGTTGACGGCGTAGGCGGGGACTTCGGCCGGGATTCCGGCTTTGATCGAGATCTGGCGGGCGAGGCCCTGCCCGGTGCCCGCGGCGATGACGTTGCCGACGATGACTTCGTCGATCTTGTCGACGGGGACACCGGAGGCTGCGAGGACCGCTTTCAGGACCTGGGCGCCGAATTCCGACGGATGGAGATCTTTGAGCGATCCGAGGAAAGCTCCGATGGGGCTCCGCTTTGCCCCGACGATGTACACTTTCTTGTCCATGTTTCCTCCTATTGGGAATGGCGCCCGCGTTCGGGGCGCCGTCTTGCTGCCATGGCAGGTTCCGCCGGAATGGCCGGGGAACGGATATGAATAAAAGTTCACATCACGGATTCATTCTATCGAATACCATCGGAAAAGTCAAGCGCTTTCACCGATGAAAATGATGTAAATGATGAAAGAACGGGGTGTGGAGCGAATCCATAACATGAAAGTTTGTTCATACGGTGCGATTCTCGCCGTTTCGGCCGATATTTGCATTTATTCATGTTGAATTCCGCATCGACATGGTATAAAATGGAACGGAAGGGGAGAGATGCTCATGGAAAAAGCGGATTATCGGCTTCCAAGGACCAAGGTCGGCCAGAAAACCTTCGACAAGATCATCCGGACGGGCAGGAAGTTGTTTGCCAACAACGGCTTCCAGGCCACGTCCGTGAACGACATCATCGCCAAGTCGAAGGTCGCCGCCGGCACCTTCTACATCTATTTCGACAACAAGCTCGCGCTCTATCTCTATCTGCTCGACCAGTACAAGACGTCGATCCGCAAGGCGTCCTCGACCGCGGTCTCGGGCCTCACGTCGCGCCGCGCGATCGAACGCGAAGGCCTCAAGGCGTTCATCCAATACGTCCGCCGCGACCCGCTCGCGTACAAGGTCGTCTGGGAGTCGCTCTTCGTCGATTTCCACATCTTCAAGGACTATTACGAATCGTTCGCCGCATCCTACGTCTTCCATCTCCGTAAATACGCCGAGGCGGGCGAGATCCGGTCCGACGTCGATCTCGAGACCGTCGCCTACGTGCTGATGGGCGTCTCGAACTTCGTCGGCCTCCAGATCCTCTTCCGCGACGAGGTCGCCGACGCCGAAGTCGACCGCGTCGTCGACGAAGCGATGAAGATCCTCGACGCCGGCCTCTTCCTGAAGCCGCGCTGACCCCTGTCAAACCATGAAAAAAGACAACCGCCTGGTTGTCTTTTTTGCGTTCAGCGCATCGCGATGCCGAATTCGGCGACGTTCCACGGCGTCTTCTTGAGAATCTGCGCGGTTTCTTCGGTCGATTTCGGCTGGCTGAAGTAGTAGCCCTGCATGAAGCGGACGCCGAGCGCGGCGAGGTCCGCGAGCATGCCGGTGTCTTCGATGCCTTCGGCGATCACGACTTTCTGCTTGGCGAGCGCGGACGCGATCACGCGTTCGATCTTCTCGGACTCGTCGAACTTGTTCATGATCTTGAGGACGTCCTCGCGGGAGATCTTGATGATGTTCGCCGGCACCCGCGTCATGTCCTGGATCAGTTCGAACTGGTCGCCGAGGTCGTCGATCGCGATGCGGAACCCGTAGCGGCGGAATTCGTTCATGTTCTGGACCGCGACCGGGTTCTTCACGACGGTGTAGTAGTCGATGATTTCGAGGCAGAATGCCTCCGGTTCGAAGTGCTGCCGCTTGACGACCTCATAGAAGGTGCGGGCGAGGTTGTCGAGTTCGAGCTGCTTGGGAGAGAGGTTCGTCGAGATGAAGATGTCCTTGATGCGCAGGTTCTTCTTCCAGGAGACGTACTGCTCGACGATCTTCTCGAACCCCCAGGCGCCGAACCAGGTGATGTCGCCGGTGAGGTCCATGACGTTGAGGAACTTGCCGGGGGGCAGGATCCCGAGGGTGGGATGGTTCCAGCGGAGAAGCGATTCGAGTCCGATGAGGCGGCCCGTCTTGGTGTCGACGATCGGCTGGTAGTATAACAGGAATTCGTCGTTCTTGATCGATTCCTTGATCTCGTGGTAGTAGTTGGCGTTGAACTGTTCCTTCTCGATCAGTTCGGAGGAATACATCGCGTACTGGTTCTTGCCTTTCTTTTTGGCGACGTACAGGGCGACCTCGGCGTTCTTGACGAGCTGGGCGACGCTGATGCCGTCGAACGGGAAGAGGACGATGCCGATCGAGGTCGTGATCGATCCCTCGACCGCCTTGAGCGGTTCCGCGACGGTCTTCAGGATCAGGTCGGCGTACTTGGCGATGACGTCGTTGTCGACGGGTCCGGGAAGATAATAGAGGAACACGTCGGAATCCCGGTGGCCGGCGACCGAGCGTTTGTCGCCGACGCGCTTGAGGCGTCCGGCGATCTCTTCGAGGATCTTGCCGGTCTTCTCGTCCCCGAATTCCTTGACGATGCTGCGGAAATTGTCGAGGTTCAGGTAGAACAGAACGCTGACCTCGCCTTCCTTGGCGCGGTAGAGCTCCTGGTCGATGAGGGCGACGACGTCCTTCGATTTCTTCGAGATGCTCTTGCGGTCGACGACGAGCTTGTCCTTCTCGGCTTCCTTCGACTCGCTGAGGGCTTCCCGCGTCAGCTTGCGGTTCTCGATCTCCTGCTTGAAGTCGGCGCGGACGGAACGGAACAGCATGAACGCGACGAACGCGGTCACAATGATGATGACGACCGCGGTGACGATCTCGAATCCCTGGGACATGTAGATTTCCTGAACGATCGGCAGCATCATGACTGCGCACCCTCTTCCATATAGTCGCGCGATCCGAACACGTCGATGCGCTTGGCTTTGGCGACTTTGTAGAACTGATCGACGAACTTGACCGTGTCGTCGTAATAGAGCGGTTTGGAGAACAGGAATCCCTGGAAGACGTCGGTGGTGATCTGCTTCAGGAACTCGTACTGCTTGCGCGTCTCGACGCCTTCCGCGATGACCTTCATGTTGAGGTTGTGGACGAGGTCGACGATCGAGCCGAGGATCGCGTGGTCCTTCTTCGACGTGAAGATGCCGTCGACGAACGACTTGTCGATCTTGAGGTTGTCGAAGGGGAGTTTGCGCACGTAGGTGAGCGACGCGTATCCGGTACCGAAGTCGTCGAGCGCGATCTTGGCGCCGATTTCGTGGATGAAGTCGATCGTTTCCTCGAGATAGATTGTCGAGTCGATCAAGATGCCTTCGGTGATCTCGAGCACGAGGAAGTGGGGGTCGATGTCGGATTCGACGACGATTTTGCGGAGCACGTCGACGAAGTCACGCTGGAGGATCTGCACCGGGCTCACGTTCACCGACATCACGAAGTCTTTCCCGAACTGCTTGGCGAACGCGACCTGCGCCTTGCAAGCCTCGCGCAGGATCCACGTGCCGATCGGGATGATGAGATGGGATTCCTCCGCGTTCGCGATGAAGATCTGCGGGCTGATTTCGCCCAGCGTGGGCGATTTCCAACGTGCGAGCGCCTCGAAGCCGTAGATTTCGTTGTGGATGTCGACGAGCGGCTGGAACTTGAGTTTCAGCTGGTCGCGTTCGACCGCGTCGGCGAGCTGCTCGTTGATCTGCGCCTTGTAGTTCACCTCGCGGGTGATCTGGTCGTTGTAGAAGACGAATTTCGCGTTGCCCTGTTCCTTCGCCTTGAAGAGGGCCGTGTCGCACTTCTTCACGAGTTCGTCGAGCTTGCGGCCGTCGTAGGGATAGACCGCCACGCCGATGTTGCATTTGATGTCGACCTTGACGTTGCGGATGTCGATCGGCTGGCGGAAGCGGTCGAAGACCTTGAGGATGGTCGCCTCGACCGATTCGAGGGCGCGGATCTTCGGAAGGACGAAGAGGAACTCGTTCGCTCCGTTCGAATAGACGCGGTCCTTCGTGCCGAGCGCTTCGACGAGGCGGTCGGCGAACGCCCGCAGGAGGTCGTCGCCGACCGGAAGGCCCTTGGTCACGTTGATGTTCTTCAGGTTGTTGAGGTCGATCATGCAGAAAGCAGTCTTCTCGCCACCCTTGAGATACTGGTCTTCGATTTCCTGGTGGCAGGCGCGGCGGTTCTTGAGCCCGGTCATCGCATCGTAGAGGAAGCTCTTGTAGACGAGGTCCATCTGGTCGCCGATTTCGGAGGACATGATGTTGATCGCGTCCGCGACGTGCTTCAGCTCGTTGTTTTCAGTGACGTTAAGCTTGACGTCGTACTTGCCTTTCTTGATCTCGTCGATCGAGTCGAGGATGTCGTCGATCGGCGAAAGCGAACGTCCGATCCGTTTGGACAGGATGAGCGAGATGAGGACCAGGATCAGCATGACGAGCCCGATGAGGGCGAGGAAGGTGAATTCGATGCCGAGCGTTCCGGAGCTGTCGACGAGCACGGCGACGTACCAGTCGACGTCGGCGACGTCGGCGTAGGAGACGATGAACGTCGAACCGAGGACGTCGAGATGCGCCGCGCGCTCCAGCGAACGGGATTCGATCACGGCGGACAGGCCGGCCGTGCCGAACCCGTACGCTTCGTCCTGCAGGGCGATGGCCACGCCCGAGAGCATTTCGTAGGCGGGTCTGCCGGCATCGGAATAGAAGATCACGGCGGGTTCGCCGTCGCCGTGGTCGGCGTAGATCAGGATGAGGTTGTCTTCGTCGAGGACGAGTGTCGACTCATAGTTCTGCATGAGCGCGGGGATCGAGGAGAGGAGGATGTCGATGCCGACGTACCCGATCGTTTCCGCGCCGGCATGCGCTTCGGCGACGACGGTGATGACGTACTCGCCGCTGCGGGCGTCGACGTACGGATCGGTGATCGCGAAGCCCGTCTCGGACGCGGTCACCGCATCATGCCACGGACGCTCGTTGAGACTCCATTCGGCGTCCGACATCGCGTTTCCGGTGCCGATGTAACAGCCGTCGGTTCCGGTGGAGCAGTCGGCGGCCGAGGCGACGAACACGAAATCGTAGGGCACGAGCCCGCCGAATCCCTCCGCCGTCTGGATCGTTTCGTAGAAGCGCAGGATCATCGGATAGTCGGCGTCGGCCGGGAGCGGGAGCGCGGGGTCGCCGCCATCGGCGATGTAGGCGAGGAACTCACGGACGGTCAGGTCCGCGGCGAGACCCGTGACGTCGTCCCGGGCGTCCGCGAGCTGTCCGTTCACCGCCGCCAGCGTCGTATTGGCGCGCAGGTCGGCGTTCAGGTTCTCGGCGCTGCGGGTGTTCACGAAGTAGAGCACGGCGAGGATCGCCATCACCACCACGAGGAAAACGCCGTCGACGAGGATCGTCAGTCCGACGATCCGGCGCGACAGGCGGTAGGGCTTGGTCTGCTTTCTGATGCTCTGCGTTCTGCTGGATCTGGGCAAGGCGTCACGCCCCCCTTTCTCGGTGCGTTCGGATCAGTCCCACCACGACCGGAAGAAATCGAAGAGACCCCACGGGGCGCCGGTCGCCGGCGTCGCGTCGACGCGGACGTAGATGTTGAAGCGGCGGGTGCGGTTGCGGGTCGAGGGCTCGATATAGAAATACTTGCCTTCGAGGCCGTCGACGTAATCGGAGGCGTCGTACAGGAGGTAGTCGTAGACGCCGTAGCTGAATTCGATTTCGTATTCATAGATGTCATTCAGGTACTGGTCCTGCGGCAACTCGACGGAGAAGACGTAGAATCCGGAGATGTTGCGGCCGAAGCTGTAGCGGTAGTCGCCGTCGTACGTGAAATGGAACTGCGTGACCTGGTTATTCAAGCCTTCGATCGCCGAGAAGACCGGATAATCGTCGGGGTCGGTGACGTTGATGACGTTGGCTTCGAGATCCGTGTCGAAGTTCTTGACGGTGATGATCACGAGTTCGTCGTCGAACTGCGTCGACTCCTTGGCGATGGTGCAGGTTTCGACGCCAGCGCCGGTGCAGTAATAAACGTCGAAGATGAGGGTGACGTTGTAGGTGACGTCCGTCACGGTGATGTAGTAATACGTGTAGACCAGGCCGTCTTCCGAGGTGACGCGGTAGAGGATGAGGAGTTCGTCCTCTTCCGACGGCTCCATCCCGGTGATCGGGTCGATCGTGAAGTCGGCGAGCAGGGGGCTCTTATCGAGCGTGGTCGCGTCCACTTCGACCGTCCACTCCCAGGAGTCGCCATCCCAGTACTGCCGGGCGACGGAGCCGCCGTACGGCAGATAGTCGAGCATGTAGGGCATGTAAGAGTCGAGCGGGGTGTTGGAGACGTAGCCGTCGACGCGGTAATAGTAATACGGATACAGGTCGGCGCCGTCGTAGTCGATGCCGCCGAAATAGACGCGCGGGTCATAGCCGGTGCCGGTGAGCACCGTGCCGGCCGCGTCGGTGATGCGGATGATCGGGTATTCGGTCTCGTTCGCGAGCTGCGAGAAACGGATGTCGGTGAGGAACGGATCGGTGCCGGCGCGCTTCGTGATGTCGAGCGGAGTCGCGATCGTGATGTAGTCGGAGGTCTGGCCGTCGCGGTAGAAGACGAAGTTGAACGTATAGATCCCCGGATTCGTCTCGAACGACAGGTAGATGAGCAAATAATCATTGGTATCGTAGGTGATGCCGACGACATCTTCGGGGGCGATCGGGGTGACGCCATCGAGTTCGACGGCCGTGACGGTGATCCCGAAATAGGACCAGTCGCCGCCCGAGATGACACTGTAGAGTTCGAGCAGCTGGTCGAGTCCAAGGTCGAGGGTGAAGGTCGTGAGGGCGTCTTCGCGGACGGCGTAGACGTCGTCGAGGAAGACTTCGTTGCCGTTCTTGAGGACCGAAACGAGGTCGATTTCGCGGCCGGTGATGTAGTGATGGTAGGTGGTTTCGGTCGTGCCGTCTTCGGCGGTGATGACGTATACGATGTCGAAGGTCTTGTATCCGTCGGCGAGGGTGACCTGGTTCAGGTAGACGTCGGAGAGCGTCGCGAAGGGCGAGATCGCGAAAGATCCCGCGGTCATGAAGTCGGGATCGTAGGTCGTGTCCGACAGGTACGTAGCGGCGCCGCTGTCGACGTTCGTCGTGAAGTAGGTGCCGCCGATCGCGCCGAGGTCCGGTTCCCAGCCGACATTCGCCGCGGAGGTGATCGTCGTGCCGGCGATGACGACTGAACCGTCTTCGGAATAGTAATCAAGCGCACCGATGACCGCGGATGCGGACGGCGATTTGTCGAAGAGGACGTTGTTCTCGGTGCTGCTGCTGAAATACTTATAGTACATGTAATAGTTGCCGGCGCGGGTGAGCGTCGAGAAGGTGATCGTGATCGCATAGGTGCCACCCGAAGCGGGCACGGTCGTGATGGTGTAATAGGACGGGCTGACGACGCTCGCGTCGAAATACTTGATCGTGACGTAATCCCGGAAGTCGTATCCGTCCGCGAGCAGGCTGCCCGTATAGATGAAGTTGAAGCGGATCGATCCGCCGGCGTTCACGTTTCCGAGCGCCGTGACGTCGGACTGGTCGGTCACGTTGATGGGGGTATCACCGTTGAACTGGACGGTGTCGATCTCGATCGTGCTCGTGCCGTAGCCGATGCGCGGCGTGAAGACGATGAAGACCTGATAGTCGGTATAGTAGTTCGTCGAAGCGAACAGGTCGGATCCGACGAATGCCTCGGAATAGACGGTGAAATAGCCGAGCGACATCGGCGCCGTGTTAGCAGTGATGTCGCGCGAGGGCAGCGTGAGCGAAAGGAGTGCCGGATAGCTTGTCGAGATGCCGGCGTACCGTTCGGGGTAGAGAAGGTCGTTGTACGCTTCCAGCTGCGCCTGAGAAGGGGTGCCGCCGTACTGGTCGTAAGCCCGTTTCGCAACAAGGGCGTAGGCCGACGTGAGCGCGCTCGATACCGCGTAGCTAACGGTGGTCTGGCCGACGCTGAACGCCTCCATCGACACCGTGTAGGTGATCGTGCGCAGGTCATAGTCGACCGTCGGGACCGTCAAGACCGTATTGGATCCGCCGTTTTCGTCGAGGACGATCGTGCTTTCGGTCTCCTCGAGCAGCGCCGATTTGTTATTGAAGGTGGATTGCTTGAGGTTGGCATATTCCGTGAGGACGGTCGCATTGAGGCTCTCGAGATAGGAAACGCTGACGTCGTTGTAATCGATCAGAAGCGAGACGGGAGGTTCATGATCTTCGTTGATGCCGCGGATGTCGTCGGTGCGGATGTTCGTCGGCAGAACGAGTCCATACGTGGACCCTGCCGTCGTGGAAAGAACGTACATGCCGTTGGGACGCGGATTCGAACCGCCGGTCTTGAAGCGGTCGGCGAGCAGGTTGTACTCGAGATAGTAGATGTATTCCGTCAACGCCGGATTCGAGCGCATCGGGAAGTCCGGGTCGTACATGTACTCGGTATCGTCGTTCAGCGTCTGCGCGGCGTCTTCGGTGATCCAGGGTACGGTGATCGGATTGTAATAGAAATAACGGATCGTCGAGTTGACCGTATAGTTCGAGGAGGAATAAAACGTTCCGGTCGTCCCAGGGGTACTGAACGTCGTCGAGACAATGCCGACCTGCTTGTAGACGGTGTTGATCGTCGCGGTGTAGGTATAGAGTCCGCTGACGGGACCGGTTTTCGTGAGGAGACGGACGGCGGCGTAGTAAAAACCGGTGAAGACGATCTGAGTGGTGTCGTTCGTTTTCGCCGAATAGTAGATGGCGTTGTTGAAGCGGAAATAACGCGAAGAAGACGAGAAGTTGTAGACCTGATCCAGGCGGCCGATCAGGTCGACGTCCGGGTCGCAGTTGACGATGAAGTCGAAACTGCCGCCCTCGGAAGTCATGACGCCGCTCTGGCCGCGCTGCAGACGGCCAAAGACGCCGCCGAAGCCGCGTTTGTTCCACGGTTCCAAACGGGTGTAGTTGGCTGGAAAGATGAAGTTGTTCGCGTCCGACATGTAGTAATCGTCGATGTTCGCAATCGACACCAGGAACTTGTTGATACTGGTATAATCCGAGTTGGCGATCGACTTGATGTCGCCGTAGTTGATGGCTGTGTTGATGTTGACGATGGTCGTCACGCCGGAGCCGCCAAGCACGTACGTCGCGCCGACGATGCCGCCGGCGACGTCCGTCGCGGAGATCGTCCCGTGATTGAGCATGCGCCGCATCTTGCACAGTCCGTAGCCGATGACGCCACCGGCCGAAGAATAGACCGCCGGACGCTCCTGTGATCCCGTCGACGTGTTCACGGTGATGTTCGCACCGGTCGAGCCCGAGCCCCCGCCATACAGGACGCCGAACGTCTGGTTCGACGTCGTGGTGCCATACGTGGCAATCACGCTCGTCACTGCGGAGACATTGCCGAAGTTGAGTCCGTTGGACAGGATCGACGTGAGGATCGTGTCGGCGAGTCCGATGGTGCTGCGGATGCCTCCGGCATAGGCTTCCGAATAGAGTGCGGTCGCGAGGACGCCTCCGGATCGTGCGTATTGGTATGAGACGGTAACGATGTCACCGTTGTTCGCGATGTCGTAGATGCGGGAGGTTCCCGCCAGGACCGCCGCGACGATGCCGCCGGCACTGACGCCCGTCGTATAGGCCGTAATCCGGCCTGCATAGGTGGTGTCTCCATCCAGCGTGATCGAACCGCTGTTGTTGGAATTGTAGAGTCCGATGTCGCCGAGGTTGGCGCAGTCCTGGATCGAACCGGAGTTGAGGGCGACGACGCCGCCGGCAAACACGTTGTTTGTTCCGGTGATGCCGAAGAGGTTGTCTCCGACGGATCCGTAAGACGTGGAGATGGCGCCGGCATTGATCGTGTCGATGATGCCGATTGTCGCGATCGGTTGGCTCGACGCATCCTGCGACTGCAGGTCGCCGGAATAGTTGAACGCCGCGACGCCGCCGGCGTAGATGTTCCCGGATCCGGACATTTTCGCGATGGTCAAATTTCCCTGGTTGAGACTGTTATTTATGTATTTGCCGCTCGTCACGATCGGTGTGATTCCGCCGACCGACAGCGTATAAGCTCCGAGGTTGACGTTCACAAACGTGATGTCGCCATCGTTGTGGACGTTCAGGAAATTGACGTTGGTCGAACTTGTGATGCCCGAAACGGTCATGTTCGCACCCATCGCGATGGCTGTTGCGCCGTTGTTGTTGATGTAGGTGAGATCGCCGTGATTGGCGGAATACCGGATCACCGAATGGTTGTTGTTGATGGACAGGTAGAGCGGCGAGAAGGTGATGTAATAAGCCGTCGCGAACGTGAAGTCCGCATAGTTGTAGGAGCGTGAGACAGTCATCGTGTTCGATACATTGTAGGTCGAAACGTCCATGACCGTTCCCGTGTAGCGGAAATGGGTGTTCCCCGAAAATCCGGTCGAGTCGTAACTGAACCCGGCGTGGTTGAACATCAGAGCGAATTCCGCCGATTCGGACGTGTTCGACGTGCCGATGCCGGCCGCCCGGATCGGTGCGCGGGGGGAGCCGTAGGCGGCGCTGATGATGCCGGAGTTGTAGAGATTCGCGAACTTGTAGACCCCGGAACTTTCCAGAACCGGAGCGTATCCCGACAATTCACCGAACACGCCGCCGACGTTCTGGTACGAAACGTTCCCGGAGAGGTCGTTCGCCGACGTGACGGCACGCACGTCGATCGAGCCCTTGTTGGCGACGTCGACGAGCTGGTGCTTGATCAAAGAGGTGTTGGTGAGATAACCGATGATGCCGCCGATCTTGACGTAGATGGCGTAATAGCCGGTCGCCATGCCGAACGTCGAGACGGTCGAGAATCCGTCGATGTCGGCGTTGTTGACCGAGTCGGTGACGGCGAGCTGATTGACGACAGCTGAGCCGACGATGCCGCCGAGGTAGTATCTCGGCACGATCGCGAGGGCGGACTGGAAAACGTGGATCCCGCCGTCGAGCAGGCCCGACGTGGATACCTGATTGATCGTGCCGGAGGCGCGGCCGACGAGGACCCCGGCGTGGGTTTCGCCGATCGAGGTGGTGCCGAGATCGATGGTCGCATCGATCTGGATGTTCTCCATCGTCCCGCCGATCATGCGGCCGGAGACCATGCCGATGCCGAACACGTTCGAATAGTAGTTTTCGCTGTCGGTGATCGTGACCGAGCAGTCGGCGATGTTCAGATCGCTCACGGTGCCGCCCGAAACGATGCTGAAGAGACCGGCGTAATAGTTCGTCTCGCGGATGATCCCGTCGGTCATGTGTAGATTGTAAATGTAGAAGTTGTCGTCGAGGGAGTCGCCGTTTTGTCCCGAGAACGTCCCGGTGAAGTTGACGGACGGGGTGACGTAGGCGTCCGGGGCGACTTCGCTCATGTCGATGTCCGCGGTGAGGCGGTAGTCGGCGGCGGGATAGGAGACGCCGTTGTTGACGGTCACGTATTCGATGACGCGGGAGAAGGCAACGAGGTCGATCGCATCTGCGATTTCGTAAACGTCGTCGATGTCGTTCCATTCGAGTCCGAGGATGTTCGGGTAGCCGTCGGAGGCGAAGAAGTGCCATAAATCACTTCCCGTGTTGAGCGATGAGGATGACGATTTCAGCGTCGCCGTCGTCTCGCCCGCGGCATAGGCGTTCGGGGTCGCGGGATAGAAGGTCGAGGTACCGACGGTGACGGCGAGGAGATAGACCGTGGAGTCATAGGCGAGAGCACCATAGGGGCTTCCGACGATGTTCTCGTAAAGGACCGGCTGGACCGTGAACTTGTTGATGTAGGAGCCGTTGACGACGACCTTCGAGCTGTAGTACGCGTTCGTGAACGTGCCTTCGTTCGTGTGGACGATGCCCGCCGCGGTGAAGCTGCCGGTCGAGGTGCCGACCTTGTAGCGGATGCCGGCGTCGGTGACGTCGGTGCGCGTGTCGATGACGAACACGTGGTCGACGATGCCGCCCGTCTCGTTCTTGCCGACGAGATTCGACGTCATGTTGAGGTCGATGTGGACGTCGAGCAGTTCGAGCGTCGGGTTGACGAGACCGACATTCTCGATTGTGCCCTCGTTGTAGGTGAACATCGAATAATAATGCGCGACGGCGATGTCGATCCAGGTCACCTCGTCGACTTGGTCGACGTAGACCATGTCGTCGTAGCCGGCAAGATAGAGGTTGTAGATGGTGAACCCGCGACCGTCGAAGGTTCCGGTGAAGACGTTCTTGTGCAGGACGCTGTCGACGTCGGTGAACCAGTGCCCGATCGGGATGAACGTCTTGGCGCCCATCTCTTCGTAGTGGATGTCGCCGCCGAGGATGTAGTTCAAGTCGAGCAAAAAAGCGATTTTTGTGGAGGAAAGCTTGTAGTTTTCCGTCGGATTCGACGACAGGTAGACGTCCTCGAACGAGACGTCGATCGAAAAGCGATAGAGTTCTTCTGCCGTGTCAAAGCGGATGTACTTCCCGCTCGCAGCGGTCGCACAGTCTTCGACGGGAGTCGCGAGCAGGCAATAGTCCTCCCGGAAGTCGGTGTAGGTGATGTAGTCGGACGCGCTCGCCGGAGGCGTGAGGATCGTTTCCCAGGCGTTCGTGCCGTCGAATTCGTCGAGATCGCCGGTGATGTCGCGCGGTCTGGCGCCGACCGGGTCGAGATTGATCAGGATGACGAAAGCGGCGATGATAAGCAAGGCGGCGGCGCTGAGCAGGCGCATGGTGATACGGCGGTTGGGGCGTGGCATGTTCACGGCGTCACCCCCTACCATCTTGGTTGCATAGGTTTGATACAATCGTGTCAGACCTTTTTTGATAGGAAAATAGGGAAGTCTGCCCTTTCTGCAAAAGATAGAAGTTTTATCATGGACACGAAATTATGGCTCGACTGTCGAATATTTAGAGTTGAGGGGCATCAATTTAACGAGTAGGGGATAATTTTAACGGGATACTTTATCCTTGTTTTTTAGGATTTTAACCGAGTAAAAAGGATGACCTTTCTTCATATGGGATCATGTATAAGGTGATTTTTTTCACCTAAATTGAATATAAACAAACTGCTCCGGCATTGTTTTTTGTTATCCCTTTAAATTTTTAGCAAAAAGTGATATACTTCTGTTAAACTGAGCGGAAAGGGTATTATGGATTACTCCCAAAAAATTAAAGAATACCGATCAAAAGTCCTTTTGACCCAGGAAGAGCTCGCTGATAAACTTGGCGTCACTTTCATTTCTGTTAACAGATGGGAAAATGGGCACTACGAGCCAACCATGAAGGTAAAAAGGAAATTAAGAGAGCTTTTCAAAGAAGCAGGAATTGTGGAGGATTAAGAATGCCAACATTAAATTGGATCGGGAAAGATAAAATTATTAGTCATCATCGTGAAGTTGAATATCGAACTTTACTAAAAAAATATACATTCGGTGACAAACAAACTAAAAACATGATTATTCATGGTGATAATCTTTATGCCCTTAAATGAGAGTGTAAAATATCTTGTGGACTTTCAAAACGGGCATGAATCACAGTGAGAAATAAAAAAGAGAAATCCTTAGTGTATAATAGGTTTACCACAACGCACCATACACAGGAGGATTTC
>Ga0172375_10002336_pt1 | contig 29678 bp, 29 predicted proteins | sample LakKiv1m_FD_114537 | JGI IMG/M metagenome (GOLD analysis project Ga0172375, IMG submission 114537) | Freshwater microbial communities from Kabuno Bay, South-Kivu, Congo - kab_092012_11.1m | ecosystem: Environmental > Aquatic > Freshwater > Lake | place: Democratic Republic of the Congo... | reverse complement strand
CATATGCCGTTCCTTAAAGATAAGGGCACTTTGATAAGGACCCGCCTTGACGATTATAAAACCAGTTGAGATAATATCACTATGTCCGTCCATTCAAAGACAAAAGAACTTATCAAAAGACGTTTCTCCAAATACGCAAGGACTTACGACAAATACGCTAAGCTGCAAAAAGCTCTTGCGGAAAAACTGCTCAAGTTCATCCCCGAAAGGTCCGCCGAGAACATCCTCGATGTGGGCTGCGGCACGGGCGCGCTTACAAAGCTGTTGAGGGACAAGTTCAAAAGGTCCCATATCACGGCCCTGGACATCTCTCCGGAAATGGTGAAGGTGGCAAAGCAGAAGGTGGAAGGGGATGTCGAATATATAGTGGCCGACGGCGAAGAGCTCGAAGAAAACAGGCAGTACGACCTTATTGCCTCCAACGCGACGATGCAGTGGTTCTCCAGCCTTGACAGGACGCTCGCAAAATACAAGAAGATGCTTTCCAAAGAGGGCGCGATAGTCTTCACCCTTTTTGGTCCTTTGACCTATCATGAGCTTTCCTGGGTGATGGAGGACGTGACTAACAAAAAAATGGTCATCAATTCAAAGAAATTTTTGGGCAGGCCCGAGATAGAAGCTATTTTAAAAAAACACTTCAAGCACTGCGGCATAAAAGAAGAGATAGTGAAAGAGCAGTACAAGACCCTGAGATGCCTCCTCACAAAGATAAAATATTCCGGGACGCAGGGCTCTGCCATGGCAGGCAAAGGCCTCCTCGGCAAGGAAGCCCTCAAAAAGGCCGAAGAGCTCTACAAACAAAGATATAAGAACATACAGGCCACACATCAATTATTCTTCTGCTGGGCTTCTCAATGAACGCGGTCTTCATCTGTGGGACCGACACAGGTGTAGGGAAAACGATAGTAACGGGACTTTTTGCCGGGGCGCTCCTTGACCAGGGTTTTTCTGTCATCACGCAAAAATGGGTCCAGACGGGCTCTAAAGGTTTTCCGGCGGATATCGCGGCGCATCTCAAGTTAATGGGAAAGAAAAAGTCCTATGTTAAGGGCATCCTCGATCTAGTCAATCCTTATTGTTATGATTTTCCGGCGTCGCCGCATCTTGCAGCAGGGGAGGCGGGTAAGAGGGTAAGAGGGGCGAAGATCAAGAAAGCGTTCCGGCATCTGACAAAAATGTTCGATTATGTGATTGTTGAAGGAGTAGGAGGGGCGCTGGTGCCGCTTAATAAAAAAACCTTGGTAATTGACGTTGTAAAAGAGTTAAAGATACCGGTGCTTTTGGTCGTCGGGAATAAATTGGGGGCGATCAATCACGCTCTTCTGACGATAGAAGCTCTCAAGAAAAGGAAGATCGAGATAACGGGTTTTGTGTTCAACAACCATCAAAAGACCGATAAAAGAGTGCAAAAAGATAACATTGATACGATCTGCGAACTGTCAGGCATAAAGAATTACGGTATCCTGCCAAGAATACCATCCTGATATAATCTACAGCTGTAAGCTATCTGCCCGCAGGGCTTCGCTTTTGAAATATTTATTGATGCCAATCTGCAAAAATCCTTGAAATTTCCCAAAAATACATTCGATACTGTTGTGTGGGCAAATATTTGATAAGGAGAAACAATTTATGAGCAATATTAGTTTTTTGGTAAGACAAAAGTTTATAAACTTAAAAATGGACGAGCGTGACATTGCCGACAGATTGAGGGCTCCGCTGGCGGGGAACGCGAAGCGGATCCTAATAACCGGAGGAGCGGGGAACGTCGGGAGCAATATCGCGCTGGCTTCCAGATTGGAAGGTCATCGGGTCCTGCTCATCGACAACCTGTCGCACGGCCACAGGCAGACCGCGCAGATAACGGGATCAGAACTTGTCGAGTTCGATCTTGAAAAAGGGGATCAAGGTCTTCTTCTCACGATCATGAGAGATTTTGATCCCGATGTTGTGGTCCATACGGCGGCGCTTATTTCCGTTCCGGAATCGGTCCAATATCCGGAACGGTACTTCAACGCCAACTTTCTTGGAAGCCTCAATTTGTACGACGCGATGATGAGAGCGAACAAGAGAAAGCTTGTATTTTCCAACACAGCGGCGGTTTTTGACGGCACCCTGGGGCGTCCGCTCAACGAAGAAAGCCCTATGAGACCCGCAAGCCCTTACGGACGGTCCAAGCTTTTTGCTGCACAGGCTCTTCAGAACGGGCCCTTTAGCGGGTATTTCAATGCAGTGATGTTCCATTATTTCAACGTGTACGGAGCGCCTTCTTCTGCGGTCCTGCGCGAGGACCACGGCATAGCCGAAGAATCCCATGTTATACCGATACTCCTGCAGGTCGCTCTATACAATCTGATGAAAAGATACGGACTCGTGCTTTACGGGACGGACAACCGGCGTCTGATGGAGCGACTTGAGAGGTCCAGACAGAAGTTCTATGTGACAGGGACGGACTTTTCCACGCACGACGGGACCTGTATAAGGGATTATATCAGTATAAGGACAATGATATATTTTCATATGCTGGCGATAAATGCGCTCATAAGCGGCGAAATAGGGCAGGGATACCATCCTTTTGTCCTCGGCACAAAAGAGGGCAGTTCGGTGCTTCAGGTCTTGAACGCCTCTGAAACGGTCGTTCGCAGAGAACTCGGCCTGCTGGCTTTGGACGCGGGGAAAGTGACCGACATCGAAGATCCGGGCCGAATCATCCCCGTAGGCACAAAACCGAGACGAGAGGGCGACACCGCATTTCTGGTTGCTGATCCGCAAAGGGCGATAAGAGTATTGGCAAAAGGCGCTGAAACGCCGGGCAGGTCACTTGAAGAAAATATTGCCCTTGCGTTCTGGTCTATGCTTCTCAGGCCCCTTGGTTATGACGGCGGAACAGCGGGGGATGAGATCTGAAAAAATGTACTCGCAGGCGCTTAAAACAAAGGTACAGGGAACTTTAGCTGATATCAGAGCTGCCGGACTATATAAAGAGGAACGGCCTCTTGTCTCGACCCAGGGTCCCCGGGTGCGTCTTTCAGACGGCAGGCAGGTCCTGAACTTCTGCTCAAATAATTATTTGGGATTGAGCAATGATATCCGGCTGGTCTCCTCGGCCAGGTCCGCGCTTGCACACTGGGGTTTTGGGGTCAGCTCTGTGCGGTTTATCTGCGGCACGCAGACGGTACATAAAAAGCTTGAAAAAGAACTGGCCGCCTTTATGGGAACCGAGGACGCGATACTCTACGGCTCCTGTTTTGACGCCAACGGCGGGCTCTTTGAGACGCTCCTTGGGCCCGAGGACGCGGTCATCAGCGATGAACTGAACCACGCGAGCATAATTGACGGGATTCGACTGTGCAAAGCCCAGCGCTTCCGCTACAAGAACAGAGATATGGCTGACCTTGAGGCCCAGCTGAAGGCGGCCGCGGGCGCGAAGGTGCGCCTGATAGCTACTGACGGTGTTTTCTCCATGGAAGGGACCTTTGCTCCCCTGAATAATATATGCGACCTTGCGGAGAAATATGATGCCGCTGTAATGATAGATGATTCCCACGCAACGGGGTTCATCGGGCAAACAGGCCGCGGGACGCACGAGTTCTTTCATGTAATGGACAGGGTGGATATCATTACCAGCACTCTGGGAAAGGCGCTCGGCGGAGCCTCAGGCGGGTTCACTGCCGGACGCGCTGAATTAATAGAGCTTCTCAGGCAAAGAAGCAGGCCTTACCTCTTTTCCAACTCCCTTGCTCCCGTGATAGCCGGAACCTCGCTTATGGCGCTCGAGATATTAAAAAATCATCCTGAACTGCGCGAAAAATTGATGTATAACAACGCGTATTTCAGGCAGGGAATGGTGCGGAACGGTTTTAAAATGTCGGAGAGCGTCCATCCCATTGTGCCGATAATGCTGGGCGGCGCTCAGCTTGCCCAAAAAATGGCGGCAATGATGATGGATGAAGGCATCTATGTCAGGGCTTTCAGCTATCCCGTTGTGCCGCAGGATAAGGCGAGAATACGCGTCCAGATCTCCGCGGCGCACGAGAGAGAGGACCTCGACCGGGCGATCGAAGCTTTCAAAAAGGTCTTTGACGCGTGCGCCAAAGGCGGACAGTGATGGGACTTTTTTCAGGCAGGGCTGCCTTTCCCGGGATCGCTTATGCCCCGGCAAGGGGCCTTTATCAGCAGAGGTTCGAGTTCGGTCAATTGTTCGGCAGGCATTATACGGAAAGAGGTTTGAAACCGGGAAGACTGCTTATCAGGATCTCCAGTGCCGGCGTCTGCGCGTCCGACAGGGAGTTCTTTTATCGCACCCAAATTGCCGACACCAAGCTCATCCACGGACTTCCTCTGGGCCATGAAATGTCAGGCGTTGTTGAGGAGGCGGGAGAAGGGCTGGACCTGGACTTTTGGCTCGGGAGCCATGTGGCGGTCGAATCGCACTGTCCCAGATATTTTGACGATTGGGACCGGATGCCGTGGTACGCTCCCGAGGTCCTTCGCGGCGGCTTCTCTCTCATCGGGCATAATGCGATGGGAGGGGACGCTGTTTCCGGCGGCTGGACAGCTTTTTCGGTCATACCGCACAGGAACGCTTTCAAGCTTACAAGCAATGTGCTCCGCGCGACAGGCGGTTTTCCGTGCCTGCTTGAGCCGAGCGGCAATGCCGTCTATCTGGTGCTTACATTATTGGAAAGAATAAAAACACTCGGCCTCAGCCCAGAAGAGGCACGGGTGGCGGTGTTCGGCCTCGGACAGCAGGGAACTATGATGATGCACCTGGCCGAAAGTATGGGGATCTCGCACATTGCAGGAATAGACGTTCAAAAAGAAAGAACGGCCAACGCGGCAGAAGTGGTGAACGGCCCGTGCCTTTCTGCGGGGCCTGATGCAGGGACCGGTCTTTCGTACAGACTGGAGACCTGCCTGGGCGGAAAGGCGGACTTTGTTATAGATGCCTGCGGGGCGCTGAGCAACCTGTCCCTTGCAATTTCGATCCTCAGGCAGAACGGTGAGCTCTTTTTTTTCGGTCTCAAGGATTCCGGCTCAACGGTTCCGGGAACCGGCCTCACCCTCCACGACTTTGTTTTCAACCAGGAAAGACGCAAGCTTGATTTTGCCGGCTGCCGGGTGATGGCGCAGGGGGTGATCGGCCGCAGCCTTGAGTCCTGGAGGGTCCTTCTGCAGCTGCTCGACAGCGAGCCCGACGGAGCTCTCTCTCATCTCATCAGGTCGCGGACGGCATTTATGGGTTCCATGGACCGGTTCGAGACAGAGCTTCTGCCGCAATACAGAGAGGGAATGGCTCCGGCAGGAAAAGTCGTCATGAGAGCGTTCAGGGGGTTCTAGTCAAAACGCTAAGCGGATCTATAATATCATGTAAAAGCGGTGAAATTCTCTAAAAAAGAAAACGATAAGAATGTAGGAGGAAAAGATAAAGAATATGTACATGATTGGCAATAAGTCATCAGAAATGAGAATGATGAGGCCATTTAGGATAGGTCGTGTTCATCCATATATTATGGTTCAGGCCGAAGGCCTTCATAGACGTATTGTGTTTTCAGGTGCTTCTTTGAACGGATCGCGGGGGATGGCATCTGTTACTGTTCCGGAAGCAATGTCAAAAATAATCCTGGCGGCAGAAGCGATCCGTCAGTTGCCGGATTCACTATTGGCTCAAGTTGTAGAATTGAAAAGAAAAAATGTAGATTGTGATTTTTATGCACACGATCGATCCGGGATTCCCATTGGTGAGGCGCGGATATTATGTTTTGGTTTAAGCGCAAACTTTCAGAAAGTATTAGAAACAATATTTGAGCCAAAGGCCGCGCCTGAACTTATGAGGTCATTTTCAACGCTCTTGAATGAAATAGAAAACAATCGACACATAAGATCATTTGAGGATAGGATCTTTACAGGATATCGTTCTGATTATTCAACCGGCAATACGCCATCTGCTGAGACCGAAGTAGTTGAGGCCCTTCCTAGGTATGTTTCGATGAATGATCTATCAAGCTATCTGGCAGCAAAAAAAACAGAGGTAATGGGAAAAGTTGTTAAAATATTTAACAGAATGTCCCTTGATTTCATTATGGCGGTAATGAGAGAGGCAGGATGTCCCATCATTTTTACATTTGAAATGACTGAACGATAGATATTTATTATCTGTTTTTAGAGGCTATCAATGCAAATAAACATAAAAAGAATAAGCATACCAAAGGTAGGCAGTATTGCAGCAAGAGAGTGTCATGCAAAGGTGTTCGGGCCGGGGCATTCTTTATATCCGGTCTATGTTGAGGAGAACGGCCCTGCAAGGCTTGTTGTTGTAAGGGCCGTGAATTTTGATCATCATGCTCTTGCAGGGGATATTATTGTGGATAATGTGCCTGCTTCAGATGCGGAAACATGTCTGGCTGCAAGCGCGTTTTTTCATCCGGGGAGCATCGACTGGGCTTCTGAATCCATGGATGAACAACGGACAGATGAACCTGCCCCGGAACAGCAAGTGCGATTTCTGATAAAAATGAACACGCAAAGATTGCTGCAAAAAATGAGCGCTTTTGAAGGGATCGAGCCTGCCGGCATAAACGGGCTTGCCGGGGTTCTCGACAATTTATATGAAGTGCTGACCGCGGGATGGAACAATGATAGAGATGATACTCTTTTGTTCGCGAGTTGGTCAAAGGGGGAGCTCGAGGTTACAAAAAGATGGTCTCATCCGCTAATGGAGTCGTATAAAAAGTTACAGCTTGATCAGCTTCAAGACCATTTTAGATCGCTCAGGTCCGTCGCCAATCATGCTTTTGCTGAAATGCTTCAGAGAAGCGCTTTTGAACTGGTCATAGCTTTGCTGTCAAAACATGTTGATTATTTGCATGTTGTGCCTTATACAAGTAAAATAGTATCCGATCATTCTTATTACTTTCCTGATCCATGTAAATGCGGCGGGCATGCGATCTGATAAGAGTTGAGAATATTCCTTCGATAGTTTTTTTGTATTATGAAAGTTCTCTTGCCGCCTCCCACACAGCTTCCGGCAGGGTGGGGTGAGCGTGGATCGTTTCCGCAATGTCTTTTGCTGTTAGCCCCTTCCTGACAGCAACAACAATTTCCTGAATAAGGTTTGTCGCTTCATTTCCGATAATATGCCCGCCGAGTATCTTTCCTGTTTTTGCATCGGCAATTAACTTCACAAAACCTTCTCTTTCACCGGAAGCGGTCGATCTTCCAAGCGCGGCAAAGTTGAACTTCCCGATCTTTATATCGAGCCCTTTTTCTTTTGCTTCCTGCTCGGTAAGGCCTACCGAGGCGGTCTCCGGGTCGCTGAAGATGCATGACGGGACCGCGTTGTAGTCCATTTCAGCATTCTCCCCGCAGATATTCTTTACCGCAGCGATGCCCTGCATCATGGCGGAATGAGCGTACATTGAAGTGCCCGTAACGTCGCCGATGGCGTAGACGGCAGGGTCTTTAGTTTGCATTTTGTTGTTGACGGGGATTTTCTCGAATTTTCGGCCAGTGACTAGGGACTGGGGACTAGGGACTGGTAACGAGGAATCTATTTTCAAATTCAATTGTATGTTGATGCCTTTTCTGGTAAGGTTCTGCTGCAGTGCTTTTGCGATCTCCTCGTCTGCTCCCGGAAGTATCTGCGGCATCATTTCGATAACAGAAACTTTCACCCCTAAAGCGTTAAAGATACATGCAAACTCGATGCCGACGGCGCCTGCGCCGATGATATTGATCTCTTTGGGCAGTTCTTTCATTGAAAGAGCGTCATCGCTTGTCATCGCATTCTCAAACCCCTTTGGCTTTGAGGCCTCGGTCCCGGTCGCGATGATGATATTTGAGCATTTAAGTTCGATGAGCTTGCCGTCACCTGACTGAACCTCAACAAGGCCTTTTTCTTTGACGCTCCCGATACCTTTGATGACCTGAATATTATTTTTCGAGAAGGAGAACTCAAGCCCTTTTCTTATCCTGCCGACCGCTTCGTCCTTTCTTTTTATGATACTGCCCCAGTCAAAGGACAGGTCTTTAACGCTCAGACCAAAGTCAGACGCCCTTTTAATTTTTGAATAAAGCTTAGTGCAGGAGATGATCGCTTTTGTGGGGATGCAGCCCCTGTTGAGGCAGACACCGCCAAGCTCGTCCTTTTCAACGACAGCCGCCTTTTTTCCGCGTTTTGCGGCCTCAAGAGCGGCTGTGCAGCCGCCCGGACCGGAGCCGATGATGACCAGATCGAACTGTTCCATGCAGATATTCTAACATGATAAACTTATTCTTATGAAAGACGCGGCAAAAAGGGACCTGTCGGTGAACTGGCATCCCTATACCCAGATGAAGGACCACGAGGCCCTTCCTCCGATATTCATAAAAAAGGCGCAGGGGATAAAGCTTTTTGACGACAAAGGCAACTGGTACTACGACACGATCTCCAGCTGGTGGTGCAATATACACGGCCATTGCCATCTTCATATAATGAAGGCGATCAGGGAGCAACTAAAAAAGATAGACCACATAATGTTCGCGGGGTTCACGCATGAGCAGGCGATAACACTTTCCGAAAAACTTTTATCGATAGCCCCGAAAGGTTTAACAAAAGTCTTCTATTCCGATAACGGCTCCACTGCAGTTGAGACAGCCATAAAAATGTCCCTTCAATACTGGAGCAATACAGGGAAACCAAATAGAAATAAATTTGTTCATCTGGACCTTGCCTATCACGGCGATACCGCCGGGACAATGAGCCTGGGAGGGGTGGATATTTTCAATAAGGTCTTTACTCCGCTTTTCTTTAAATCCTTCAAAGTCCCGACCCCATATTGTTACAGATGTCCGGTGAAGAAAGACAGGAAGAGCTGTTCGATAGAATGCATAAAACCTCTTGAAAAGCTTTTAAAAGAAAAAAGCAAGGAAATAAGCGGATTTGTGATCGAGCCGATGGTCCTGGGCGCCGCGGGAATGATAATTTATCCCGTTGAATATCTAAAGAAAGCATTTCGGCTTTGTAAAAAATACCATGTCCATTTCATTGCAGATGAAGTGGCAGTTGGTTTTGGCAGGACCGGGAAAATGTTCGCCTGTGAATGGGCGGGGATAAGTCCTGATTTTCTTTGCCTGTCAAAAGGGCTTACAAACGGGACGCTTCCTCTGGCAGCCACTTTAACGACCGGCAAGGCCTATAAAGCCTTTTATTCGGATTTCAAGAACAGGAAGACCTTCTATCACGGCCATACGTTCACTGCAAACCCGATAGGCTGCGCGGCGGCTTTGGCCGGCCTTGAGCTGTTCAATAAAGAAAAGACCTTGAAGAACGTGAAAAAGATATCAAAGCAATTATCCGAAGCCGCAAAAGAGCTGCGGGCTCTGTCTTTTGTTGGCGACGTGAGAACAATTGGCTCTATACTTGCAGTCGAGCTTGTAAAGAACAAGAAGACAAAAGAACCGTTCAGGTTCGAAGAAAGGATAGGGTATAAGATCTATAACGAAGGCTTAAAACATCATCTGGTGCTTAGGCCGATAGGGGACGTGATATATTTATTATTACCGCTTTGCATAAGAAATAAAGATCTATATAATGTATTGGCATTGACTATTAAGACAATAAAAGTCGCACTTGACAAGACCATGCAAAAGACTGTAGAATAGTATTTGCGTGTAAGGAAAGGAGGTTAATGGCTCCTTAAGGGTTGATTTTCCCCGTTTTTCCTTCACGATAATTTCCTGCGCGGCAAAGGCCCCAAAGGCCGGAGCTGACTGACGAAACAGGACCTTGAAAACTAAACAGGTATATTAGACGGATAGATTTTCTATTCGTTTGTCGGCGCAATACAGTTTTTTCCAGTTGATTCATTTTTTTCAAAGAGCTAATAAAATAAACTTTTTATACTAAGAGTTTGATCTTGGCTCAGGACGAACGCTGGCGGCGCGCCTAACACATGCAAGTCAAGGGGGTCCCGCCGCAAGGCGGGACAACCGGCGGACGGGTGAGTAACACGTAAGTAATCTACCTCCCAGCCTGGGATAACCTGCCGAAAGGTGGGCTAATACCGGATATTATTGCAGTCTCGCATGAGACAGTAATGAAAGGTTTTTCGCTGGAAGATGAGCTTGCGGCCTATCAGCTAGTTGGCGGGGTAACGGCCCACCAAGGCTATGACGGGTAGCTGGTCTGAGAGGACGATCAGCCACACTGGAACTGAGACACGGTCCAGACTCCTACGGGAGGCAGCAGTGAGGAATTTTCCGCAATGGGCGAAAGCCTGACGGAGCGACGCCGTGTGAGTGATGAAGGTTTTCGGATCTTAAAGCTCTGTCAGCGAGAACGATATTGACGGTACTCGCAGAGGAAGCCCCGGCTAACTACGTGCCAGCAGCCGCGGTAATACGTAGGGGGCAAGCGTTGTCCGGAATCATTGGGCGTAAAGCGCATGTAGGCGGTCTTGTAAGTCGGGTGTCAAATCCCCGGGCTCAACCCGGGTACGCACTTGATACTGCAGGGCTGGAGAGATGTAGAGGAAAGCGGAACTACCGGTGTAGCGGTGAAATGCGTAGATATCGGTAGGAACACCAGTGGCGAAGGCGGCTTTCTGGACATTTTCTGACGCTGAGATGCGAAAGCAAGGGGAGCAAACGGGATTAGATACCCCGGTAGTCCTTGCTGTAAACGATGGTCACTAGGTGTAGGAGGTATCGACCCCTTCTGTGCCGCAGCTAACGCGTTAAGTGACCCGCCTGGGGAGTACGGCCGCAAGGCTAAAACTCAAAAGAATTGACGGGGGCCCGCACAAGCGGTGGAGCATGTGGTTTAATTCGATGCTACGCGAAGAACCTTACCTGGGCTTGAAATGCTGCCCGTATACTGCCCGAAAGGGCGGTGGACCGTTAAATCGGATGGCAGCACAGGTGCTGCATGGCTGTCGTCAGCTCGTGTCGTGAGATGTTGGGTTAAGTCCCGCAACGAGCGCAACCCCTATCGTTAGTTGCCCCTGCAAAGGGGATCTCTAGCGAGACTGCCCATAATAAATGGGAGGAAGGCGGGGATGAGGTCAAGTCAGCATGGCCCTTATGTCCAGGGCTACACACGTGCTACAATGGCACCCACAATGAGAGGCAAAAGCGCGAGCTCAAGCAAATCTCAAAAAAGGTGCCTCAATTCGGATTGCAGTCTGCAACTCGACTGCATGAAGCCGGAATCGCTAGTAACCGCAGATGAGGTACGCTGCGGTGAATACGTTCTCGGGCCTTGTACACACCGCCCGTCACACCATGAGAGTCAGAAACACCCAAAGCCGTTGATCCAACCTTCGGGGGGTAAACGTCTAAGGTGGTGCTGATGATTGGGGTGAAGTCGTAACAAGGTAGCCGTACCGGAAGGTGTGGCTGGATCACCTCCTTTCTAAGGAGTATCTTCGGTCAGTTAGATTTTAGGAATTTAATTGACTTGCGATGCTTCAGGTCTTTAACTGTATTCTTAATTGCGGGGACGCCTCCTGGAAGCGTTCCCAAAGCCGAAAATTACCCTGAGCGAGTCCCGCCAACGGCGGGACGAGTCGAAGGGGCCTGTTTAGTTTTGAAGGAAGAGCCCCGATCAGATCGGGGCTTTTTTGTAAAATGAAAACCCCATTATTTTCCGCAATATTTCTATCTCTCCTGCTAAATTTCTGCTACGGATCGGTGATCATCACCCCCAAAGCTCCGCTTCAGGGAAGCACTTTCACCGTCGTGATCTCGGAAGAAGAAAATTACAGGAATGCGACGGGGACCTTTACCGGAGCAAAATTTCCTTTTTACATGACAGAAAAGGGCCTCAGGGCGATAATCGGGATCTCTGCAACGGCAAAAACAGGGTTGAATCAACTGGAAATAACTGCAACAGATGAGGCCGGTAACACTAAAATGATCTCAAAAAAGATCAGGACCAGGCCGGCTAGGTTCCATGCAGAAAAACTGTATTTCGTCGCAACCAAAAAAGAGAAAGCTACTCCCGTAAAGATCAGGTCGGATCAGGACGAACTGAACGACGTCATAACCAGGGAAACAGGAGCTCAGCTCTGGTCCGGAAAGTTCCTGGCGCCCGTTAAAGGAAGGATAACCTCGGCCTACGGTTCATACCGCCTTTATAACGGGAAACGCCTCGGCGACCACAGGGGGACTGATATAGGAGGGAACCCGGCAGGGACTCTTATAAAAGCCGCAAACTCGGGTTTTGTTGTTTTTGCAAAGCTTCTTCCGGCTTTTGGTTCGGTGGTTGTTCTTGACCATGGCCAGGGCATACATTCAATATACATGCATATGAGCAAAAGGCTTGTAGAACCCGGGCAGAAGGTTGAAAAAGGGCAATTCATCGGCCGGGTAGGGAGTACGGGAATATCAACAGGTCCTCATCTTCATTTCGGCCTCAGCGTCCACGGCATCAGGGTGGACGCTATGGAGTGGGTGAGGAGGGCGGTTGCGAAGTAGAGCCGGATATCCGCAGTGCTCTTGTGAGGAGGACTTTGTTCAACCCCGCAAAGAACGATCCATGCAGCTCTTCCAGTTCCTTAAGGGTATCTTTTCTTTTCCAGGAAGGGATCTTATCAAGTATTCCCGCGGCGAAGAGGAAATCGGCTTCTCCCCAGGTTTTGCCTGTCTCAATAAAAGTTTCCGTGCCTGTATCGTCTCGCATATATCCTAATGGATGGGTTTGAGGAGTGTGTTTGATTATCAGAAGCGCGTACATCTCAGCTGTTGCGCTGACCTTATAGGCTATGTCCAATGCTCCGGCGAGATCTTTTTCGCACATGATAAGATGGAGCCTTACCGCCCCGGAAAGCGTGGGATTGTTGTTGTGCAGGAGCCTGGAAAGGGATATTATATCGCCGAAGTCTTTCATTACCGCAACTGCTCCCTCGATGTCCGGGACATGGAATGTTTGGGGGGTGCATACCGGCCAGACAGAGTCGGCTCCGGGATACTTTCTGACCGTCGCAGCTCTGAATGATAACGCACTTAATATTCGCAGAAATTCCTGCCGTGAGATACTGTGGCGCACAGCCATATAATCCTTTAATGCTCCCGGGCTGAACCATCCTGCATTCCCTCTTTCCGCCGCGTTCACAAGTCCTCTCCATGAAAAATCCGGTTCAATTCCGGAGGCCATGACCTGTATATTGAGATCATAAAGTGTCCGGACCGCATCGGGAAGGGTAGAGGCGAGCAGGGCACGCGATAATTCTTGATAAAGATAGCCGGGGCTGCCCTGGGGCAGTTTTAAAAGCGTGATCCCCGCATCTTTCAGCTGGCGGGAAAAGGGCTCATCAAGGGTAAAAGTATTTTTTGGATGGTCCAGGACGAATATCTTTCTGTCGGCCGGAGAGACGTATGCATCACCCACCATTGTCGAAGCTGAGGCCTGCCTTTCAAACTCTGCTGCTAAAGCAGACAGTCTCAGCCGGTTCCGCAATATACCCGGCAATCCCAATGATCTTACGGAAACATTTAAATATACCGTGGGCCTTGCAACTTCAGCCATTGTATTTTCTCCTCCAAATCTGTATCGGAAGAATATATTTGAAATTTCACTGAAAATGTTATAATCAATTCAAATGGACACCGGTATCTCTCGCATAATCGATGCCAATATCAACCGCCTTATAGAGGGGGTCAGGGTTGTGGAGGAGGTTGCAAGGTTCATCCTGGAGGACAAAAAGCTTACCTCGGAGCTGAAGAACATGCGGGCAAGGGTAGGGAAGTTGTCTTCGCAGATGCATGAAAGCGCTCAGATAATGAGCCGTGATTCAAAAAAAGACCTTGGCCGGTATCTTTATCCGGAGTCGGAAGGCAAAAGGACAAATATCCCTCAGATAATTGCTGCAAATATCAAGAGAGCTGAAGAGGCCTCAAGAGTGCTCGAGGAGTTCGGCAAGCTGATCGATCCTAAAATCGGGCTTGAATTCAAGGATATTAGATTTGAGCTTTATGAACTTGAGAAGAAGATAAACTTCAGCACTTCAGCGCTTCAGCGCTTCAGCTCTAAACTTGATTTCGACCTCTACGTTGTCACTGACCCGAACGTCCTGGCCGGCCGCTCTCCCGTTCATGCCGTTAAAGAAGCAATAAAAGGCGGAGCAAAGATAGTTCAGCTCAGGGACAAAAAAGCTTCTATCGGTCAGTATTATAAATGGGCGAAGGATATTATGAGGGAGATAAGGAGATCCGTTGATCAGGGAATTGGGGAAAGGAATATTAAGTTCATTGTCAATGATTATATTGATATATGTTTAGCCCTGGATGCGGATGGTGTTCATCTGGGCCAGGATGATGTGCCTGTTTCAGTTGCGAGAAAGCTTCTTGGACCTGATAAGCTGATAGGTCTTTCTACGCATTCAAAAGAACAGGCTCTTGAGGGTGCGCAAAGCGGAGCGGATTATATAAGCATCGGCCCCATATTTGAAACACCCAGCAAACCGGGAATGAAGGGTTTGGGCGTCGAGTTTGTGAAATGGGCGGCAAAGAATATTAAAATTCCGTTCGTGGCCATAGGCGGGATTAATGAGAGTAATATTAAAGATGTTATTAAAGCTTGGGAGGGGCGAGGTCACCTCGCCCGTACAAATGTAAATCCCCGCGTTGCCGTGATCCGTGCCGCAATAGGGAAGAATGATATCGCGGGAGCAGTGAGGAAATTGAGGAGGTCATTTAAATGAGCGAAGAGCTGGTCATCGCAGGAAAAAAGTTCCGGTCCAGATTAATGCTCGGTACCGGCAAATATAAGACCTTCGAGATAATGAAAGAAGCCCTTGACGCATCCGGCTGCGAGATCGTTACAGTAGCTGTCCGCAGAGTGAACCTTGATAAGCCCAATGAAAAGAGCCTTTTGGATTATATCGACAGAAAGAAATATTTCATCCTCCCGAATACTGCCGGCTGTTACAGCGTTGACGAGGCGGTCAGGATAGCAAGACTTGGCAAAGCCGCCGGACTGACCAACTGGGTCAAGCTGGAAGTGATAGCAGACCAGAAATATCTTGTTCCCGATCCCATAGCGACGATCGAGGCGGCAAAGATATTGATCGCAGAAGGTTTTGTTGTTCTCCCGTATACGACCGATGATTTTACGGTGGCAAAAAAACTTCAGGAGATCGGCTGCGCGACAGTCATGCCCGGCGGTTCTTTTATAGGTTCAGGCCTTGGGGTGCCGAACTTCAACAAGATAAAGGTCCTTAGAGAGTTCATCACCGTCCCGGTCGTTGTAGACAGCGGTATAGGCTGTGCATCTGACGCTGCAATGGCAATGGAGACCGGAGCTGATGCCTGTTTAATTAACACCGCGGTAGCTGAAGCAGATAATCCTCTTCTGATGGCTGAAGCCATGAAGTTAGGGGTAGAAGCGGGAAGAAAAAGCTTTTTGGCTGGAAGGATGATGAAGAAGGCCTTTGCAAGTGCAAGCAGTCCGGTTGAAGGGATCTCAAAGTAAATTCTAAACTCTAAATCCTAAATCCTAAACAAATCCCAAATTCAAAATAAAAAGCATTTTGGATTTGTTGCTTTGGATTTTGAATTTGTTTAGAGTTTAGGGTTTGGGGTTTAGGGTTTAAACAAGTACGGATTTGTTTATCAAATCGATCAATCTTTTTCTCTTTGTCTTGGAGATGGTTGTCTTTCCGCTAATTATCTGCGCGAAAAGCTCGCTCTCTATCCCGTACCTTATATAGATATTCTTGGGTATTATATGGAGCGCCTTGTTCTTTTCCCAGTCGTCGCTGTAGTCTTTTTTGTAGAACTTAAGCCATTGCTCGTGCTCTGTCCTGCTTTTTGAGGTTTTGATGCCCTTCAAAAACCCCCTCAGCTTTCTTACTGTGCCCGGAAGGCTTTTGAACCTGCGCGAAATGACGGAAATATAGATATGGTGCCCAAGCTCGTGGGCTGCTGTTTCGACTATATCTTCAAGAGGGAAAACGCATTTATTGTCCTTTGAAGCGCTGCCTGTGCTGACATGGATGCTCCTGTCCTTCATATCGTAATAACCGATGGATGACCAGAGCTTGTTGGGGTTCCCTGTATAGAAATACCTTTTTTGTACCACGTACTTAGGGTCGTTTATGAGGTCTTCTCTCATGCCGGTGAGCAAAAGACACATTTTAAGAACATCAGAGTTCAAAAGCTCCTGGTTATCAATAAGATGCTTCATGTCATTTTTTACGTCCCTGACCGTGAAGTTGTCCTTTTTTGCCTGAAGTCTGATGATATGCTCAAGGTCCAGAAGCCGCCATTTGCCGCCCATTATCCAGCGGTAGATCTCGGCCGCCACAAGAAGCCTGTCAAGCTGCTTTATTTTGCCGTTCCTTCCCGCAATATCCTCATAAACAATAGGGGAGTGTATCTGCTCGGTAAAAACGTTAAGCTCAAGGGCAGAGTTTATCTCGCCGATGATCCATCTTAAATATTGAGTGTGGTCTTTTTTCATGTGAATACACGATGCCCGCTACAGGCTTTATTACTATATATCTCGGGTTTATAAGTGGAAAACTTGTATTAAACGGGACTAAGCGCTATAGGCCTTCAGCCACCATATCCCCAACCTGGGTTGTGGAATATCCCATCTTGCCTGCTGCCATCGATTTCATCTTTTTGCAGGCGGCCATGATGGATTTTTCGACCGCGGCGGCCGCTTTTTCCTCGCCGATGTTCTCAAGGAGCATCTGAAGTGCGCCGATAGCGGCAAGCGGATTAATGACGTTCATCCCTGTGTACTTTGGCGCCGAGCCCCCGATGGGCTCGAACATTGAAACACCTTCGGGATTGATGTTCCCGCCCGCGGCAATGCCCATCCCGCCCTGTATCATGGCTCCGAGGTCGGTTATTATATCGCCGAACAGGTTGTCGGTAACAATAACGTCGAACCATTCCGGGTTCTTTACAAACCACATGCAGGTCGCGTCAACATGGGCGTAGTCAGGCTTGATATCCGGATATTCTTTTGCCACTTCATAAAAGGTCCGCTCCCAGAGGTCAAAAGCATAAGTCAGTACGTTGGTCTTTCCCACAAGCGTCAGTTGCTTCTTATTGTTCCTTTTCCTTGCCAGTTCAAAAGCGTACCGGATGCACCTTTCAACGCCTTTTCTTGTGTTGATGGAATCCTGTATGGCCACCTCATCTTTTGTGCCTTTTTTCAGGGTCCCGCCGGTCCCGACATAAAGGCCCTCGGTGTTCTCCCTGACTACGACAAAATCAATGTGTTCGGGCCCTTTATCCTTGAGCGGGGTCCAGACGTTCTCGTAAAGTTTCACTGGCCTCAGGTTGATATACTGGTCAAGGCCGAACCTGGTCTTCAGCAGTATTCCTTTTTCAAGTATTCCCGGGGCGACCTTAGGATGGCCGATCGCGCCAAGAAGGACCGCGTCATATTTTTTCAGGCCCTGTATTTCCTCGTCTGTTATGGTTATCCCGGTCTCAAGGTACCTGTTCCCGTCATATGGAAGCTGCGTTGTTTCACATTTTATATTGAATTTCTTTTCAACCGCTTTAAGGACCTTCAAAGCTTCTGCAACTACCTCCGGTCCCGTGCCGTCGCCGCCGATCACGCCGATCTTATAATTTTTGCCTGACATGCTCTATCAATCCTCCTTTATCAATAATGTTCTTCATGAACGGCGGAAAAGGGGCTGCTTTGAACGATTTTCCGGCCGTTAGGTCCTTAACGATCCCTTTTTCGATATCGATCTCCAGCATGTCCCCGTCATAGATCTCGCTGGTCTTTTCTATCTCGATTATCGGAAGGCCTATGTTGATGGCATTCCTGAAGAAGATCCTGGCAAAAGACCTTGCGATGACCGCGGAAACACCTGCCGCTTTGATGGCTATGGGAGCGTGCTCCCTGCTTGAGCCGCAGCCAAAATTGTCGCCCGCGACGATAAAATCACCCTGCCCCACTTTTTTTGCGAACTCAGGGTCAGCATCTTCCATTACATGCGCAGCAAGCTCTTTGGGGTCATGTGTGTTCAGGTACCTGGCAGGTATTATCAGGTCCGTGTCCACGTTGTTCTTAAATTTATGCGCTCTGCCTTTCATAAAATTATTATATCATAAGGACAACCTTGACAAAAATATTCAATATAATAGAATATTTATATTCAGGCTGTTCACGATTCCCGATCTAAGAGGAACATAAAGAAGGGGATCGGATGAAAAAGGCTCTGTATATTTTATTGTTCACATCACTGCTGAGCTCAGCCGCATTTTCCGCTCCCGACATGGAATATTCACTTTCGGCGCTCACTTCATCAAAAGACATCCTCAGCGGTTTTGAGGTCAGTCTCGGCTTCTGCAGGGACCTTATACCCGGTCTCGTCGGCAAATTCGAGGTCGCCGCGTCCGACAGGGATTTTAACCAGGTGAGCGAGATGATGTATGCCGAGGCCCTTAAGGCAAATAAGGTCGGGCTCGGGCTGCGAAGGGTCTTTGACGACAGCGATGACGGCAATGTCTTTTTGGAAGCGGTATGCAGGGCTGCCTTCTATTCCCTGAAAAGGAGCTCCCTGACATACAAGGTGGATTCCACGACCTATAATTACAACCTCGGGGTCGCTAATTCCTTTGAGTATGTCATTTCCGGAGGGATCTCATCAAAAATAAACGATGTCAGGTTCGATATGTCTGTCGGCTACAGCATGGCGCAGGTGCCGGTCAGCATCAACCGGTCCGCTGTCCTGTCTTCGGGGCTTCTCAAAGTCACCTCTGTCGGCGATTCAGGGATGTATATCACGGACAATAAGCTCACGGTCGCCTTCGGGGTGAAGTACTAGATCAGAGCTGATCGGGCCCTGTAATGTATCCTGTTACCGCGGATGCCGCGGCAACTGCGGGGCCTGACAAATAAACTTCGCTTTTCGGATGGCCCATCCTGCCCACAAAGTTCCTGTTGGTAGTTGCAAGAGCTCTTTCGCCTTCAGCAAGGATCCCCATGTGCCCGCCAAGGCAGGGGCCGCAGGTCGGGGTGGAGATGGCGGCTTCGGCCTTTAAAAAGATATCAAAAAGCCCTTCTTTCATCGCCTGTTCATAGATCTTCTGCGTTGCGGGGATGATGATCAGCCGCACATCTTTGTGCCGCTTTTTCCCTTTTAGCACTTTTGCCGCTATCCTCAGGTCCTCCATCCTGCCGTTGGTGCAGGAGCCGATGACGACCTGGTCGATCTTTATCTTGCCGGCTTTGCTGACCGGCCTGGCGTTTGACGGCAGGTGGGGGAAGGAAACCTGCGGCTCAATATCTGCGCAATCGAATTCGATGATCTCGGCATAGTGGGCATCAGGATCAGAGGAGCAGTAGACGGGTTTCTGTTGGGGCGTATTGCAATACGCCCTTACAGATTTGATATATGCCTTGGTAATATCATCCGGCACGATTATTCCATTCTTCCCTCCTGCCTCGATGGCCATGTTGCACATCGCAAGGCGGCTGTCCATTGATAATTTTGATATCGCCGGGCCCGTGAACTCCAGGGACATATATCTGGCGCCTTCCACACCGATCTTTCCGATGGTATAAAGTATCAGATCTTTGCCGTTGACCCATTTGTTCAGTTTTCCTTTATAAACGAACTTCATCTGTTCCGGGACCTTCAGCCAGACCTTTCCCGTTGCCATCGCGGCTGCCATGTCGGTAGAGCCGACGCCTGTTGAAAAAGCGCCTAAAGCTCCGTACGTGCAGGTATGGGAATCCGCCCCGATTATCAGCTGTCCGCTGTAAACAAGGCCCTGTTCCGGAAGCAGGGCGTGCTCAACACCCATGCAGCCGAGCTCGAAGAAATGAGAGATCTTGAATTTTTTCGCGAACTCGCGCATTATTCTGACCTGCTCGGCGGATTTGATGTCTTTATTCGGCGTGAAATGGTCGGGGACGAGCATTATCTTATCTTTGTTAAAGACCTTTTTGATCTCGAATTTCTCAAACTCTTTTATCGCGGGAGGGGCAGTGATATCATTTCCGAGAACGACATCGCAATCTGCCTCGATGAATTCGCCGGGATGCACTTCCTTTTTTCCGCAGTGTGCTGCGAGTATTTTTTCCGTTATTGTCTGCTGCATTATGGTCCTATTATATCAAATAAATCGCAAAAGCAGAACGCTAATTGATCTTGATATTATAGAGGAACAGCTTTTCGGCAGGCACGTCCTTTTCCCACGGTCTGGCGTATTTAAGTTCAATGGATGTTTTTCCGTGGCTGAGGGCCTTAAAGGTCCAGATCTGCTTTCCCGGAGCCCCGGCCAGATTTGGATTGGATTTTTGATAAACGGACCCCATAAGACGGACGAGTCTTCTGTCTGGAGCAGAGGATATCGTCCATGTGTAGCCTGTTGAGGCGTTCGATTCCACAGCGATGCTGAAAACCGCGCCCGGTTTCACATTGATCTCTTCTGTCTGTTTTTGCGGTCCTGACAGACAGGCAGAAGCCGTCAAAGCCGTAAAACAGGCAAAGAGCGCAATTGATCTTAAATGCTTCATTGTTTGTCCTCCCGAAAGCATTATATCACTGCCGCTTATCTTGTTTTAATATTTAAAAAGCAATATAATGGACACTGATAACATGGGCAATAAGAACGGCGCAAGCGAGAGTGTGAGGTACCTGGCAGAAGAGACCACGATGGAGCAGCTGTGGAGCAGGGAGATGTTCTCGTGGAAGATCCGGTGGGGGATACTGCTCTGGCTGCTTGTCTGGCTGTTCCTGCCGCACAGGATGGCCATTTCTCTTCCTCTGGCGCTTTCGTTCCTGGCCCTTGCCTGCATCTATAATCTGGGCATTTCTATCGCGGCCACCATGAGATACAAAGCTGTCTTGAGCGCTCTCACGTTTGTGACCGATGCCCTGGCGATCACGGCCGCGGTCTATCTGACGGGAGGCATCGAGTCGGAGCTCTGGCCGCTGTATTTCATACTGATAATCAACTCCTCGATGATAATAAATTTCAAGAGCGAAATGGTCCTTTTGGGCTTCATCATCTTTCTGTACCTGACCGCCGCACTGCCGGACGCCAATTCAACTTATTTCGTGGCCGTCTTTTTGAACAGGATGTTCCTGATGTCGATAGCGATCTTTGCCGCCTGTTTTCTCGCCGACATAGAAAGAAAACTTAGAAAACGGGCAGAGAACATCGCCTTTGAGAACTCCGCGCTTTATGAAAGGGTCAACAGGTTCAACGAAGAGCTTGAGAAAAAAATACAGATCGAGACCGCTGAGCTCAAGAAAAAATACAGCCAGCTAGAGATATTGTACAGGATAAGCAGGGCGGTCACCCAGGACATGGACCTTGAGCATATGCTTTCTTCGGTGATAAAAGGCGTGCAGGAGGGGCTGGGCTTTGACAGGGTGGGGATATTTGAGGTGTTTGAGGAGGAAAAGCTGGTCAGGGGAAGGCTCGGGGTTGACCGCTGGGGAAAGCCCGAGAATATCGAGGGCCAGACCTTCAAGCTGGAGGAAGAGGACAATAATTTTGCGAAGATCTATTTTGGAAAAATGGACCATTTTTTCACTGAGGATGCCGGCAGCGTCCTTCCGGAAAGCCAGAAAAAATATATGGTCCCCGGCGTCGGGCAGAACGCGGTGGTCCCCCTCAGGGCCGCTGGGCGCGTGATCGGGATGATCGCGGTCGACAACGTCATATCAAAAAAAAGGATAAGCGAGGAGGATATACACACACTGACCACCTTCGCGGAGCAGGCGGCGGTGGCCATCAACAACGCCAGGATGTTCGGAAAAGAAAGAGAGACGGCTCTCAGGCTCAAACAACTGGAGGAGACCAAGGCCTCTTTCCTTTCGAAGATGTCGCATGAGATAAGGACGCCTCTGGCAAACATAAAGGAATCCTTATCTCTGGTCCTTAAAAAGATCACAGGAGAGACCAACCCCCAGCAGGATAAATTTTTGAGCATCGCAAACGCGAACACTGAAAAATTAATAGTCCTGATAGATGAACTGCTTGACAGCGCCAAGATGGAAGCAAAAGAGCTGCACCTTGAGATAAGCCCGATCAGCCTGAAAGAAATGGCGGATGAGGTGCTTTTTGAGTTCAGGTCAGCCGCGGAGCAGAAGAATATAAGCCTTGGATCCGATATTCCACGGGGCCTTATGCCCGTGCGCGCCGACAAGAACAAGATATACAGGGTGCTCTCCAATCTTTTGTGCAATTCCATAAAATATTCGGACAACGGCGGCCGGGCGGTCATCTCCGCTGCTGACGGGGAAAAAGAGGTCATTGTGTCGGTGGAGGATGATGGCATAGGGATCGAGCCTTCTCATCTCGGCAGGATATTTGAAAAATTCTATCAGGTCGAAGAAATAACGATCAGGCGGAGATCGGGGGTCGGGCTTGGGCTGGCAATAGCAAAAGAGATAATAGAGGCTCACGGAGGCCGGATCTGGGCCGAAAGCCGGGGCCCCGGGCAGGGCTCTAAATTCATATTTACACTTCCGAAAGGCTGAAGATGGAACCGTTCAGGCCCACCTGCGCAGAAATAGATCTGAAGGCGCTTCATCACAATATCGATGAAGTGCGCGGGGCGCTTTTGCCGGGAACAAAGTTCATGGCCATAGTAAAAGCGAACGCTTACGGCCACGGGGCCATAGAGGTCTCAAGGGCGGCGGAGAAGGCCCGGGTGGACCACCTCGGGGTCGCTACCCTGGGAGAGGCCCTTGAACTGAGGTCCGCTTATATAAAGACCCCCATACTTATTCTCAGTGAATCTCCGGCCCCTTATGTGGAAAGGATCATTGACGCTGACCTGACGCAGACCGTGTACACCTCGGAGCTCGCGCAGGCGCTGTCGGACGCTGCCTTTCAAAAAAAGAAGACCGCAAAAGTGCATATCAAAATAGATACGGGAATGGGCAGGGTGGGGCTTTTGCCAGACCGTGCGGCGCTTGTCGTGAAACAGATATCAAAGCTCCCCAATATTTTTATCGAAGGCATCTTCACTCATTTTTCAAAAGCGGATGACCCTTCAAGCGATTTCACCCTGAAGCAGTTCGATCTGTTCAACAGGGTCCTTTCGGAATTAAAAAAAGAAGGCATTGACCCGCCAGTCAAGCACGCGGCCAACAGCGCGGCTGCGCTGTATTTTCCCCAGACCCAGCTTGACATGGCAAGGATCGGTCTTCTTATGTACGGGCTGGCCCCGTCCTGCGGCAAAAAAACTTCCCTCGACCTTAAGCCCGTTCTTTCGTTCAAAACAAAGGTCCTCTATGTCAAGGAAGTGGAAAAGGGAACCCCGTTAAGCTACGGCGCGTCTTTCTTTACGTCAAAAAAGACAAAGATCGCAACGCTTCCCGTGGGCTACGCGGACGGCCTGTCGCGCGGCCTGTCAAATAAGGGCTCTGTCATCATAAAAGGGAAAAAATATCCCATCGTCGGGAATATCACGATGGACATGGTCCTTGTGGACGCGGATGATGGTAAAATTGAAAACGGCGACGATGCAGTGATCATAGGAGAGCAGGGAGACGAAAAAATAACCGCGGACGAGATCGCGCTCCTGGACGGGACGATAAATTACGAGGTCATATGCGGGATCGGAAAAAGGGTCCCGAGGGTCTATATAAGGTAACACATGGATTATATTTCACTTTACCGGAAATACAGGTCGCAGAACTTTGACGAGCTGATCGGCCAGGCTGCGATAACGACCACTTTGAAGAACGCCATCACATCGGGCAGGCTCTCTCACGCCTATCTTTTTTCCGGGCCGAGAGGGACCGGAAAGACATCCTGCGCAAGGATCTTTGCCAAGGCCCTCAACTGTTCGGGCAGGCCCACCCCGGCCCCCTGCGGAAAATGCGATCAGTGCAAAAAGATAACTTCAGGGCACGCCCTCAACGTCATAGAGATCGACGCGGCCTCCAACAGGGGGATAGACGAGATCAGGGACCTGAGGGAAAAGATCAGGTACAAGCCGGTCGAGGGAAGGTATAAGGTCTATATCATTGACGAGGTGCACATGCTGACCCCGGAAGCCTTCAACGCTCTCCTGAAAACGCTCGAGGAGCCGCCTGACGATACAGTGTTCATACTGGCCACTACCGAGGCCCAGAGGGTGCCGGTCACGATAACCTCAAGATGCCAGAGATTCGATTTCGGCCGGATCCCTCTTGAGGAAATATCAAAGCACCTGAAAAAGATAGCGCGTGACGAGGGCTTCAGGATAAGCGACGAAGCTGTTGCCATGATAGCCAGGTCGTCCGAAGGGGCCATGAGGGACGCGATCTCCCTCATTGACCAGCTGGCGTCCTTTTGCGAAGGCGGGATCGAGGTCAAGGATGTAGTGGACGTGCTCGGAACTGCCGAGCCAGAGTTTTTGTTCGCTATCGGAAAAGCAGTGCTTGGCGGCAGCGAAAAGGACGCCCTTGCCCTGGTGCAAAGGGCCGTTGACCAGGGGGTCAGCATCGAACAGCTCGCAAAGGACCTTGTCTACCATTTCAGGAACCTTATGCTGGTAAAGGTGGGCAGCGAGGGGATACTGGAGCTCACAAAGGAACAGATCGAAAGGCTGAAAAAGGACAGCTCACCATACACTCTGTCAAAAATAAAACAGGCGATCAGATGTCTTTCAGGCGCGGAAACGGACATGAAATGGCACAGGAACTCCCGCCTTGTGCTGGAAGTAGCCTTGCTTGAGATAATGGAAGGCTCTTTAACTTCAAATGATGCATCCTCTCAGCCTGTTCCGGCCGTAAAAAAAGAGGACGCGGTATCAGTTATCCGCGGAAAATGGAAAGAGATACTTGAAAAAGTTAAGGCGAAGAGCCTTTTTGGTTTTGTGTCGCTTTGCGAAGCGGAGGCGGCCGGTGTCGACCCCAAAGGCCGGGTTGTGATCAGCTTCAAAAAAGGCTATTCCTTCCACAAGGCAAGGATCGAAGAGCTCTCCAACAGGAACGCGGTAGAGGAGGCCATAAAAGAGCTGACAGGGGAGAAGCAGTGTATCGTCTGCGTGATCGCCGAGGAAGATAAAAAAACCGCGGAAAAAGCGCCGCAGGCGGTCTGCGCCGATGATATCATTGAGATATTCGACGGAAAGATAATATAGGAGGCAATTTATCATGGGTTTAGGCGACCTTTCAAAGATGATGTCCGTGATGAAAAAGATGAAGGAGGATCTGGCCAGGGAAAAAGTGACTACCGGCGCGGGGAAAGGGGCTGTCCTGGTTACCGTTAACGGCAACATGGAGGTCACCGAGATAAAGATCGACCCTGCTTCCGCCCCGATGAACGATCCTCAAAGGCTTTCCGAGATGATAAGGACAGCCGTGAACGAGGCGGTCTCAAAGTCCCAGTCGATGGCCGCGTCCAGAATGGGCGGAGTTCTAGGCGCTCCCGGGCTTGATGCCCTGAAGAATCTGGCGGGGTTATAAATAAAGATGTCTTTCCATTATCCCGGGCCGGTCAATGAGCTTATCGAGGAGTTCAAAAAACTTCCCGGCATCGGGCCCAAGTCCGCTCAAAGGCTGGTGTTTCATGTCCTGGGCAGTACTGAGGATGACGTTGAGCGCCTGGCAAAGGCCCTTCAAAAGCTCAAAAAAAGCATCCGCTACTGCTCCGTCTGCTATAACCTGACGGTTGAAGACCCCTGTCCCATATGCAGGGACGCAGGCAGGGACAAAGGCATGCTCTGCGTTGTGGCAGATACAAAGGACCTGATAGCGATCGAAAGGACCAGGGAGTTCAGGGGAAAGTTCCATGTGCTTGGCGGCGTGATCTCGCCCCTTGACGGCATCGGGCCTGACCATTTGAGGATAAAGGAGCTTCTCGGCAGGCTTAAGAACGGCGTGAAAGAGGTGCTTTTGGCGTTCAATCCCACCACCGACAGCGAGGCCACGGTTTTTTACCTGACCAAGGTCCTTAAGCCCCTGGGACTTAAGATAACCAGGCTGGCCTACGGTCTTCCCATCGGTTCCGATATGGACTTTGCCGACGAGGCTACAATGATGAAAGCGATCGAAGGAAGGAGGGAGCTTTTATGAGAAAACTGATGAAATGGTATTTCGGCGACTGGTGGAAAATAATGGCAAGGCCCATCTACTTTTATTCCTTCATGGAAAAGGGGGATGTGAACGACAAACCGTTCTCGTTCCTGCTGGTTACAAGCTGGATACTCTCCTTTTTCATCACTGTCGCGGTATTTGCTCTTTCCCTTTCTCAGATGATGCTGTCGCTTATTCACGGCATTTACGGGGTCAAGCTGCTGATAGTTTTCCCTGTCTTTGCGCTTCTGGTCCTTATCTTCTTCGTGATGGTCTTTATGATCGTGTTGTCGGCAGCGGCGGTCGGCCTGATGCTTATGTCGGCATGTGTTTCCTGGGCCCTCGGCTATCTTGCCGCAAGGGCCGGCGGCGAGGGCAGCGTCACGGAAATGGTAAGGTCCGTCTACTATTCCACTGCCGCAGTCCTCTTTCTTGCGGCTGTCCCGCTTCTGGCGTGCGCGGCAAAAGCCGGCCTCATGTCGTTTGCCAATTTTACGGCAGGGACAAATATGGTACTTTTTGTCATGGTCTTTTACCTCTGGGGCCTGTGGAGCATCGCGCTTAAAAAGACCTTTAAGCTGTCGCGGACAAAAGCGCTCGCGGCCACTTTATTCATAATTGTTTTGGTGTTATTATTACAGATGTTTGCGTCTGTCAAGGTCATACCCCAATTAGAAAGGTGGATATAATAATGAAGAACCTGACTGAGATCCGCTGGCACGGCCGCGGAGGCCAGGGGGCAAAGACCGCTGCGCTTCTTTTGGGCGATGCCGCGATGAGCCTCGGCAAGCACATCCAGGCCTTCCCTGAATACGGTCCAGAAAGGATGGGAGCGCCGGTCGCTTCGTTCAACAGGATCAGCGGGGACCCCATCACCGTGCATTACGGGATAACCGAGCCGGATATCGTGGTCGTCCTTGATCCGACCCTCATCGGAAAAGCCGACGTTACCCACGGGCTTGCCGAGAACGGGATACTTATAGTCAATACCAAAGACACCCCTTCAAAATTAAGGGCCCAGATCGCTCTTAAAGGCAGAAAGCTGTTCACGGTCGACGCTTCAGGGATCTCTACCGAGACGGTCGGCAGGGACATCCCGAACACCCCGATGATCGGAGCGCTTGTAAAAGCCTCGGGGATACTGGATTTTGACCTGCTAATTACAGACCTTAAGAAAAAGCTGGCAAAAAAGTTCGCTTCAAAGCCCGAAATAATCGAAGGCAATCTTAACGCCGTTAAACGCGCTTTTGAAGAAGTAAAGGGGGAGTAAGATGGCAAAAGATCTCGGATGGAAGGAACTGCCCGAAGGCGATATTTTAAAGTCCGGCACTGCGGTGCAGTTTGAAACAGGGGACTGGAGGACCAAAAAGCCGGTATGGGACGAAAAATTATGCATTCAATGCCTTTTCTGTTATATCTATTGTCCCGACAGCGCCATCACGGTAAAGGACAGCAAGGTAACGGGCGTTGACTACAGGTTCTGTAAGGGCTGCGGCATCTGCGAGAATGTCTGTCCCGTCAAGCCGGTGAAGGCGATCCGGATGTTCAAGGAGGAGAAATAATAATGTCTATCCAAACAGTCGCTAAAACGGGGAACGAGGCGATGGCGGAGGCCATGCGCCAGATAAATCCCGATGTGGTGGCCGCTTATCCCATCACACCCGCAACGGAGATCGTAATGATATTTTCACAGTTCGTTGCCGACGGCCTGGTAGATACGGAGTTCGTGGCCGTCGAGTCGGAGCATAGCGCCATGACCGCCACCCTTGCGGCCTGCGCCGCCGGGGCGCGCTCGATGACAGGGACCTCCTCACAGGGGCTGGCTCTGATGTACGAGATCCTTCCCATCGTTTCTGCGATGAGGCTCCCTATAGTGATGCCGGAAGTGAACAGGGCGATCAGCGGGCCTATTAACATCCACTGCGATCACAGCGATACCATGGCGGCCCGCGATTTCGGCTGGCTTCAGATATTTTCGGAGAACAGCCAGGAGGCCTACGACAACATCCTCCAGGCGATGAAGATCTGCGAGCACAAGGACGTGCGCCTGCCCGCGATGGTCACGACTGACGGCTTCATAATCAGCCATTGCATGGAAAAGATAGAGATGTTCGATGACAAGACAGTTCAGGAATACGTGGGGAAATATCCCGCATACACAAAGCTGCTTGACCTGGAAAATCCCATTACGCTGGGCGCTCTTGACCTTCAGAATTACTATTTTGAGCACAAAAGGCAGGTTGCCGAAGCCGTTAAAAATTCAAAAAAGATCATTCTTGAGATTGGAAAGGATTTCGGCAAAAGGTTCGGAAGGGAGTACGGCTTCATAGAAAAATACAAGCTCGATGACGCGGATATCGCCGTGATATGCCTGGGCTCGACGGCGGGGTCTGCCAAATCGGTGGTGAATGAACTTAGAGAGAAAGGGATCAAGGCGGGACTCCTTAAAATACGGGTGTTCAGGCCGTTCCCCGACGAAGAGATCGCCTCGGCCCTTGAGGGTGTCAAGGTAGCGGCAGCGATCGAGCGCAGCGACGGGTTCGCCGGGAAGGGCGGTCCTTTGTATGACGAAATAAGGAGCGCTCTGTATGATAAAAAGAAAAAACCTCTGGTCGTGGATTATATAGCGGGTCTCGGCGGCAGAGAGATAACTCATGACCATTTGACAGAAATATTTTCAGAGATCGGAAAGATTGCGGCGACGGGATCGGTCGAAAATCCCGTCCAGTATAAAGGAGTAAGATAATGGCATCACTCAAGGAACTTGCAGCAAGGGAGGACAAATTGACCGGAGGCCACCGCATGTGCCCCGGATGCGGAGCGCCGATCCTTGTCAGGAACATACTTCTCACAGTCAAAGAGCCGGTGGTCGTGGCCTGCGCGACCGGCTGCCTTGAAGTTTCAACAACAATATTCCCTTATTCCGCTTGGAAGACGCCTTTTATCCACACTGCTTTTGAGAATGCGGCGGCTACGATCTCAGGAGTGGAGACCGCGTACCGGGCCCTTAAAAAGCAGGGGAAGATAGATAAGGACATAAAATTCATCGCTTTCGGAGGGGACGGCGGCACGTATGACATCGGGCTGCAGTCTCTTTCGGGCGCGATGGAAAGAGGCCACGATATCCTCTATGTCTGCTACGACAATCAGGGGTATATGAACACCTCGGTGCAAAGGTCCAGCGCGACACCGAGAGGCGCCAGCACTACCACAGAACCGGCTGGAAAGGTCTCTTCGGGAAAAAAGATGACAAGAAAAGACCTGACCGAGATGATGGTCGCCAACAACTGCGTATATGTGGCCCAGTCCACCTGCGGGCATTGGAACGATCTGAACAAAAAGATAGAAAAGGCCATGTCGATCAAAGGGCCCAAGTTCATAAATGTGCTCCAGCCCTGCCAGCTGGGATGGGCCTATCCGATGGAGCTCACGGTAGAACTTGCCAAAACAGCGGCAGATACCTGTTTCTGGCCGCTTTACGAAGTAGAGCGGGGTGTTTATAAGCTCAACTACGATCCGAAAGACAGAAAAAAGCCGCTTACCGATTTCTTAAAGCCTCAGGGAAGGTTCAGGCACCTGTTCAAACCGGAAAATAAAGACCTGCTTGAAGACCTGCAGAAAGAAATAGACGAGAAATGGGCTCTGCTCAACAAAAAGGTGCAGTGTTTCGGGGCCTGAAGGCCAAAACGGAGGGACCAT